>Ga0315532_1003301_pt1 | contig 10435 bp, 17 predicted proteins | sample SalMarWE160370MG_FD_203082 | JGI IMG/M metagenome (GOLD analysis project Ga0315532, IMG submission 203082) | Salt marsh sediment microbial communities from the Plum Island Ecosystem LTER, Massachusetts, United States - Salt Marsh Sediment WE1603-70 ... | reverse complement strand
TTGGAGAGAACAGTACTGGCTTTTTCAAATCTTTCTTGTGTGGGGGATATGAAGTTCTCTAATTTTCTGAGTTTGCAAGACCCCTACGCTTTGGAACAGATTAAGGAATACCCTTGGTATTCAAAACTAAGCGGAGATAGCTTATCTAAAGATATTTATGCAACTCAAAATCTAGCAAACAATCTAAAGGAGGAAGGTCTTGAATTCTTAGCTATGATGTGTTGCTATACTGATGTTGCTGAGTTTAATAGGATAGTAAGGGAAACGGAGAATAAATCTTATACCGTTCTAAATTCTATAGTAAAACTCATTCGAAGAGCAGTTGCTCTAGCCTCTCTTCTTAATGAAAAGGATATTACTATAATTGCAGATAGAGTAGGAGGCAAGATGAGATATAGTAATATTCTATCTGAGATTACAAATTCTGGAGTTGAAGTATTAAGTGAGAATGAAAAGCTATCGAAGTATAAGCTGATATCAGATGGAAGAATAGTAGAGATTCAGTTTGAAGTTGGGGCTGATAATAATTATTTTCCTGTGGCCTTGGCTTCGATGAATGGAAAGTATATCAGGGAGGTGCTCCTGAGAGCTATGTGCGAATATTTTGCAGAGGCACAGCCAGGATTAAAACCTACAGCAGGTTATTATGTAGATGGATGTAGATTCGTGGAAGATCTTGAGAAGTTCGGTTTATTCGAGAAAGTTGGGATAAGTAAAGTCGATTTTGTGAGGATAAAGTGATAAAATCGAAAAATCTTTTAATTTTCTATTTGGATCTATCTCAAAGTGATATTATACTTTATATATAAGAAAGTATAAAAATTTGATAGGAGGATCAAAGTTATGACAGAGGAGGAAACTATCCTCGAAAAAGACTGGAAAAAGATTCAATAGATATAATTTTAGGTAATATTCATGAGAATCTGCAGATGCTTGATAAGAAGTTCACGACCGAGAATTAGCGCGGGGGCATGATGAAAGCCGAATTTTATCAAGGTCAGAATCTGGAAGCTATTTTAATCGAGAATGTTTGGATCAGAGCAGTTCCAGGTAAACTGTCCACTACAAGTGATAGAGATTGCTTCTGTAAGTCAATAACAGTGATTATGGAAAGTGGTCAGATGTCAGGTGTGCCTTGGGCGCTTGTTAAGTATGCTGATGGGCAAGTCGAAAAGTATAATTTGGCTCTTGTAACTGGAGTTTCGTTAGGTCAGGATAAAGAAGAGCAAATCGATGAAGTAAAAGAACAAGTGAATAAGAATTATCCGGCGGAGTCCACCCCTTATCTTATATCAAGTCATTTATTAGATAGGGTATTAGAGAAGTGGTCAAGATATCAGCAGAAAGTTTTATCCAAAGAAGGGGGTAGAGAGAAACTTTTACAGGATTGGTCAACTCACATTGATCGTATGATTCGAATAGATAAGATAGATCCAAGTGAAATAATAGATGTGATTGAGTGGGCTCAGGATAACGATTTCTGGTGGAAGAACATACTATCGACTGATAAGCTAAGAAAGCAGTATGATAAGTTGCTTATAGAGAGTGGAATAGGTAAAGTGAGTAAGAAAGATTTAGTCTCTCCGGATCTAGAGCTCACGGATTTGCTATTATCTACTTATAAACTGAGAATTGATTCTAAGAACTTTAATCCTACTTCTGACCAGCAGGAAAAGTTTATAGAAGCCACAAAAAAGATGATCAAGTACTTTACTTCTCAGAAAAAATCTATAGTAGATAAAACAATGTGGGTAAAGTATTTGTTTTTGTGTTTAGAGGACAAGTATACGAATTGTGGAGATCCTCTTTTACCTGGCCATTTATCAAGTGATTTTACTTGGAATGTTCTTATGCCTCAGTATTTAGTGTCTTTGGGAGTAGAGGAGTGAAGGTTTTTATAAAATTTTTATTTTTTATTTTGATATTTTCAAAATGATATTATACTTTATATATAAGAGATTAAAGAATTGGATTAGGTTTAGAAAGGTTAGTAGATGGGTGGAAGTAGAAAAGAAGGTGAAATGATGACAGAGAAAAAAGCTGAGAAATTGTTAGAGGTGGTCAATAAAAAGGTTGGAAAATTGTTAGATCAACTTGCAGGATTTAGACAAGCTCGCCAAGGTTCAACTAATGAAATAAATGATGTTATTAATCAAGCTCTGAGAAACTGCCCCGACTTGAAAAACAGGTATGATGAGCTTCAAGAAGGAATTAAATTTTTCGTGGAAACAGAATCAGAACTTACTTCTCAGGTTCAAGAAGAAGTTTTAAGGGTTGCAGCGTCTATAAAAGGGGGTTGGCTCCAAGCTGTGTACTCCGAGGGAAAAACTACTTGGGACACAAAACTTCTAGAAGGTTATCTTATCGCCCACCCCAAGTTAGCAGCTTTGAAGAAAGAAGGAAAGCCATCTGTGAGCATTCGAGAAATTAAGAATCAGCAGGGAGAGAGTTAACAATAGGAGGAAAGTGATGAATCTTGAAGTTGGAGAATGGTATGATATTCATCCTAATTCTCACTGTAGAGAAGAAATAAGAGACAAGCTAAATGGTGTTTATCAAATAGCGTACATATCACCACTGGGAATATACTTTACGGTTGGGGGAGATCCCCTGGTTCGAACCATTCATGGATATGATTTTTTCTTTGCAGCAATACAGGTAGTTCCACTACCACAAAAAGGATCTAAAACTATATCATTTTCATTGCTTGATAATGCAATTCTTGTAGCAATACTAAGGAATTGTGGTTTAGATGATCCAACAATTCTTGGGCTTGTTTGGGGAGAAGAGCTTCTCATAAGTAATTGTTCTAAAGAGATCAGGAATTTAGTTGGGGATATAGTTATAGAGGAAGTTGAGATAGCTAGTACAACAGATCCTGAAGAGAAGAGAATTCGTCAGATCAAGAAAGATCTTCTTGAACTTTTGTACAGAAAACAAGTTGAAGACTTTGTTAAGAAATGTTCTTGTGAATCCAGGAACGCTATTAAATGATTTGAGAAGATATGTTGGAGGCAGTAATAGTTTGTGTTGGGGCTATTGTTGTAGCTGGAGCAATGTACTGGTATAGTAAAAAGTTAGGATAATGTTAACTATGCCTACTTATGACTATAGATGCGAGGGTTGTGGGTATAAGTTTGACAACTTTCAATCTATCACATCTAAGCCTCTTCGAAAGTGTCCTAAATGTGGCAAGTTTAAACTAAAACGTTTGATAGGTGCTGGATCTGGGGTTATTTTTAAGGGCTCTGGATTCTATCAAACTGATTACAGGAGTAAGAGTTATGAAGAAAGAAGAGAAAACGAAGAGCGTCAAAGCAAAGCAAAGAATTGAAGAAGTAGTTGAACTTAGTAAAAAGTACAAGATCGTAAAAGAAAAATCTACTAGGAGTGAGGGAGCCTTATATGCCCTTGGATACTGGTATGGAAAGATAGCCTTAGCTTTTCCAGGACCTATTTGGAAATTGTATAGAAAAACGTGGCTAGCAGGTTGGATTCAAATATCTACTACCAATAGAAATTCGGTTGTTACGCAGTGGAAAAAGGAGTACTTTAAGAATGAAGGATAATGTATTGAACCAGCATCTTCAGGACTGTTTTATTTATCTAGCTATAACCGATTCTGAGTTTCTCAGAATGATCCGGGGTTGTGTTAAGTCTGGATACTTCCGATCTAAAGTAACCAGAGATATTATAGAGATTTGTTACTCATATCATGATCAATTTAAGGAAGCTCCCAAGGATCATTTTCATGATGAGCTTATAAACTTCCTGCAGGGAAAATCAGATGATATTAAGAATCAGTGTGAAACATATATAAGCAGGGTTCAGGAGTTTGAAAAACCTAATAAGGCTTACATCATAGCTAGAGTGAATAAGTTTATCCAAGCTTCTGAGTTTGAAAATGCTATGTTAAAATCAGTAGATTTAATTAAGTCAGATGATTTTACTGCTGCTAGAGAGCTTCTCCAAAAAGCATTGAAGGCTGGAATCCCTCAGGAACAGGTAGGACTAAAATATTTTAGTGAGCATACTCCTACTTATTATGGTGAAGATGGAGGAGTAAGAGATATTGTTATTCCTACCGGATTTCCTGTTATTGATAGAGTAATTGGAGGTTGTTATAGAAAGCAGCTTATTTGTATTTTTGCTGGATATAAAGTAGGAAAAACTTTTGGTTGCATTTATCTTGGAAGACAAGGACTTATGTGCGGAAGGAAAGTTTTGCACATTTCTCATGAATCTTCTTTAGAAGAAGTAGAGATGAGATACGATATGATGTTGGGATCTTTAACAAGTTCTGCTTTTGAAACCCCAGTGAAGTTTAAACAGTATGATGAAAGTGGATCCGTTATTTCAGAAGATGAAATACTGAGAGGTTCAATTTATAACCTAGATAATATAAAATCAGTGCATAAGAAGATATCAAGATTTGGAGGGGATTTGATTATTCAGAAGTATCCTATGGGTTCATGTACTATGGGAGAAATGGAGAGATACCTTGATTATCTGGAAACATTTGAGTCTTTTATCCCAGATGTTCTAATAGTTGATTATCCTGAGAAAATGAGATTGCCTCTAGGAGAATCTGCTCCAATGCGGGATAGGATAAATCAAGCATATCTTGATCTTAAAAGGATAGCAGATGAGAGGAATATCGTTGTAGTTACCGCTTCTCAGATTAAGACTCAATCTTTGGAGAAGTTGGATATTAGTCAGAAGGATGCTCCTTCTGAAGATGCAAGAAAGTTAGGGAATATAGATTTAGGTTTGTTCTTTTCTACAAATAAAGTTCAGGAACAACAAGGCAGGATGAAGGTGTTTGTTTTAGTTAATCGATCTGAGAGAATGTCTTTTGGCTGTATTTCGGCTCGAAATCTAAGTGTTGGTCAGATGTGTCTTGATTGTTGGCCCTTAAGAAGGGTGGAGGAGAATTCAGAACATGAGTAGAGTGTCTAAAAACAAAGAAGTAAAACATCGGTTATATGGGAATTGTAGATTTAATATTTTAGTAAGAATTGAGACTGATTGTTCTAAGTGTATTCATAAGAGAGTATGTAAAAGGGATGTTTCTTTGTTCTGTAAAAATTATGAGTTTGGAACTTCTGAGTATAGTGGATGCTGTTCTTGTTCTCACTACTTTACAAGAGTTGATGAAGTTAGTATTCCATGTTTTAGATGTTCATTTTTTAAGAAGAGATAGGAGAGGCAAGTTCTATGGAGCTAAATAAATTTAGAACAAGATGGCTTAGATGGTTGGGACAAAAGACAAGAAATGACAAATCTTACTGGGTAACCTTGTTGGATAGTAATTGGTCATCCTGGCCAAAAGGGGTTTTTGAGAGGAAGGGATTGTATTACCCTTACATATCTGTATCGTCGAGCAGGGAAGATGTATATTATATTTTTCGTTGTGCAATATATGAAGCGGACATGAAGGACTTGATGAAGCTAGATAATTTATTTTGTACAGAACTAATTGAGAAGAAAGGTTGATAAGATGATCAGATTAACAAAGGATAAAGCGATTTATACAAATCATTATCAAAAGTGGTGTGCTAAATACGTAGAGAAAGAAGTATTCCTGTTTCATCCTTTTCTCGATGAAGTGGTTGAGCTGAGCGATGATTTTACTCTTGAAGACCTTTTCTATTGGATTGGGAGAAACCAAGATCATTTTGATCTAATATTTTGTTCTCAGTTGGGCAATCGTCCTCTTCAATGCTATCTGGATGAGGTTCAAAAGCCTTACCCAGAAAAGGATGACGAAATAGAATATCTTGAACTCCAAAGATTTGGAGAACTTTGGGATTGGGGAGATATAGATTTGTTTATAAGTTTTAGTGGAATAGGTAAGGGCAAAGGCATAAACTACGCTTTAGAGTTCACTCCTTTGAACGAGATAAAACATTTGCCACTGAAGCTAAATAAGAAATTTGTTATAACTACGTATAAGAAATCTACATTCTTTAGTAGACTTGTTTCAAAACTTAGGCGAAAAGGGAATAATTCTTATGTGACACTAGTTGAAGGAGAAACAGATTTTACATTATATGAGTTGATAGGATCAGTTCTGTCGGAAGTTAGTTTTGTAGGTACTCCGGAGGAGAGGGATACAAAGCTAGATGAGATAGAAGAGGATGTAGAGGAGATGAAAAGAGTAGCGAGTGAAGGGAAAGGGACTAATGATCATTTTGAACATGCTAAGAAGATTATAAAAAGTTGGCCAAAGTGGAAGCAAGATATTAATTGCAATCCTTGTCATCCTCCTGGTTTTGATGGGTCTAGTAATAAGGGGAAGAAATGAATAGGATAGTAGAGAGTGTTTGGAGCTTGGCTAGAGAGTTCATGAAGAATCCAAGCTATGTTTCTTTTGATAAGGATAAGATAGGAGCTCTTGGAGAAAAGATTAAGGATGAACTGAATATATACTCTCCCCTACCTGAGTTTTGGGGATTTCCAAAATGTATATCAGAAAATGATTCTGAGAGAGTTCGGAAACTTATATACTTTGAACTGTTAGCATCATCAGTGAATTATTGTTATTGGTACGGGAAGAGTAAAGTTAGATCTAATGGCTCGGATTCTACTAAGATGTACAGGTTACTAGAGGAGGTTTTTACTTCGCTTGAGGAAGAAGCTTCGTACAGCACTTGGGATCAATATGTGAAAGTAGCAGTAGTTTTATTTATTAACAAGCTTGCTGAGAATCGATTTCCTCTGGTGGATCAAAGAATTAAACATTTAGAGGAGGTGTCTAAATTATCTTGGTATGGGGATAAATTGGATCCTTGGAATTGGATAGAACTATTAGTTCTTGTTCCTGGATTTTCTAAAGATCTTTTTCTAAAACGAGCTATATTGTTCTTGATGCAGGCATATAGAAGAATAGGAATTTTTTCCGAAGTTATGAATAGGCTTCCAATCCCAGCTGATTACCAGATACCTAAGATGCTAAGATATTTGGGTTGTATTCAGTATAATGATGAGCTAAGTCAAAAAGTGGATAATGAAGAGTTGATTTCAGAAGGGTCTTTAATGGAGTGTGAGATTCGAGCTGCAAGTATCATTGCTTGTGGACTGATAGCTGATCGTGCAGGATGCACATGTGAAGTAGTTGATAAGTACTTGTGGTCACGAAAAGAGGAAAATTTGAATCCGTTTCATCTGACGATCACAAGTAGCTATTAAAGTTGACAGAGACAACTATAAAAAGCTCCGGTTAAGTTATGTTGAGTTCTGTTTTGTTCAGTTGCGTTTCGTTAAATTGCATTGAGTTGAGTTGGGTTGCGTTATGTTACATTACCACCTTCGGGTGGGAAAGCTCTACATAAAGTAGAGCTTGGCATTATACTCTTATGAATATCGTGAAAGGATCTTTATTATAGATTACAAAACTTTAACAATGGAAGAGTTGAGGTATATCTTTTCTGATATGGGTTTTTCTCCAGAACCCAGATGGCATCAGTATGTTTCTTTGGCCTTTGCCTCTGAAGTAGAAAGAGTGATGTATCTCCATGGAGTTCGAACTGGGAAGACTCTATGCTCATTGTTTACTACTCAGCTCTGGAATTGTGAGAAGATACTAGTTGCTTGCCCTACTTCTTCTTTTGTATCCTGGGAAAATGGTCTAGAACAGGGAATGAATTACAAGTATACTTTTCTGCTTGGGGATAAGAATAAAAGAAAAAAATTACTAAAAAAGCGGTTTGATGTTTTTCTAACTCATTGGGAAGGATTGAAAGTTCTATTTGCAAAATTTACTAAAGGTAAGGGGTGGAGAATAGATTTAAGCTCTTTAGAGCAGGGTTTTGATGTACTCATACTTGACGAGATACATCGTGCTAGCAGATACGATGCTTTACAATCTCAAATTTGTTATGAACTTTCTAAGAGAGTTAAATATGTAATTGGACTAACAGGAACGATTGTGGATAAGAGTCTACTCGAGCTTTTTAACATCGAAAAAGTTGTAGATCTAGGTCAATCTCTAGGACTTAACTTTTTTAATTACAGAAGAGAGTTCTTTTACAAGTCAGGATATGATTGGAAGCCTAAAAAGGGGGCGAAGGAAAGAATTCTAAAAAGGATTTCTAAAAATGCTATTAGTTTTGAAAGATCTGAGTGCATTGATATTCCAGAAGTTCAAGATGATGTTTTGAAAGTTAATCCTTCAAAGGAGTTTTTACAAAATCAAAGTAAGGTTCTGGCAGGAGAATCCATTATAGTTAACGGAAATGTAATTGATAACTCAAAAGAAACTGTTAGAGTTCAAAGACTAATTCAGTTGTCTGGAGGATTTCTTTATTATAAAGATGATGATGGGAATAAATGTGCTTTTCGTTTGAAGGAAAATCCAAAACTTGAGGCTCTGCTTGATCTAATTAATGATACAAAGACGAAGGGAATTATTTTTTATAGATATATTGAAGAAGGAGCACTTATAGAAGATTTGTTCGCAAAGAATAAGATTCTCTACCAAGTACTTAAAGGGGGCCAAGACGCATCCGAAAGAGTTTCCACTATAAAGGAATTTACTAGAGATCCAGATAGTTGGTTGATATCTCAATGCAAAGTTGGATCGGAAGGTTGGGATGGGGCTGTTGCTAACGTCATGGTGTTCTATTCTCCATTAGCTTCTCCAAGAATGCGAGAACAGTGTGTAGGTAGGATTTCTGGGGAAACTCAAAAGGAGAAATGCTTGGTTCTGGATTTGGCAATTAAAGATTCAGTTGATGAAAAAGTTATTGCTCATAGATCTGAACATTTGAGTTTAGTGAAAATTGTTAAGGAGTATTTAAGAGAGCATAGTGGAGAGGTATAGATGCTTTTAGCTCAAAGAAAAGTAGATCTTAAAAAGTTTTTGTGTATGGATTGCAAAGTAGATATTATGGATGTTAATGGAATTGTTCATTACTACTCACTTCGGAATGAGATTTGGAATAGGATATGCCTAGGAAAAGAAAAGGCTGGAATGCTTTGTTTGTTTTGTGTTGAGAAAAGACTAGGAAGAAAACTTAGATTCTCAGATTTTTCGGATGCCCCTTTGAATTTTGAAGAGGATAAACGTAATTTGATTAAGAGTTTTTGCAAAAAGTGATAGAGGATGTGCAATTATGCGCGAAATATATCTAGTAGAAGTTCAAATATGCCCTGGAGACAAAAGATTTGAACCAATTTGTATTAAGAGTACCTTTGAGTCTGCGTACAATTTAGTATCGCTGTTTGGAAAAGGACTAAGTACTAAAATGATTTTAGATAAAGGATATCGTGAAGGTATAGGCGTTTGTGAGCATTGGCATATACCAGAACCACAGGAAGATGAAGATGAAGAAAACTAAGAATAAAGTTTTTAGATCTTTTCGTGAAGTTATGAGACACTACTTTCCTAAAGAGTGGAAAAAGAGAGAAGATTGTAAGCTAAAAGAAGATAGTTGGAAAAAGTATTGAGGAGATGAACAATGAAAGTAATAGGAATGGTAAGAGCAATTTGTCCACCTTGTAAGCACATACACGAGTCTTGTGAAAATACAACTTGGTTTGAAGTGTGTGATAATTGTAGAAGAAGGTTAGAATCTAAGATTTCAAAGTTTTTAAGAGAATTAGTTGGAGGCAAATAATGGCTAGGTGTAGAGAGTACAAGAATTCAGTTCGGATCAAGTGCAAATATTGTGGAAATCATCAATTAGTGAAGAAGGGAACACAATGTGCACAACAAGAGAAGTGTAGCAGACATGTTCAGTAAAGGAGAACAAAATGAAAAAACAGAGTGTCTATGATTATGATCTAATGAAGGAAGGAATTACTAAGTTCTTACAAGGGCTGGGATTGGATCTTACAGATCAACACCTAAAGAGAACTCCAGAAAGGGTTGTTAAAGCTTGGATTGATGAGTTTGGATCGGGCTATACTCAGAATCCAAAAGATGTTCTGGCTGTAGAGTTTAAGGAGAAGTGTGATGAGATGATAGTAGTTAAGGGTATTCCATTCACTTCACACTGTTCGCATCATTTAGTCGAATTCTCAGGGACGTGTAAGATCGGCTATGTGCCCAAAAGAAAGATAACAGGATTATCCAAGCTCGCCAGGGTGTTAGATGTTTATGCTCATAGATTGCAGGTTCAAGAACGCCTTACTCGACAAGTTGCAGAAGCTATTATGAAGCATCTGGATCCAATGGGTGTGGGGGTGGTTATTGAGGCAGCTCATTCTTGCATGATATGTCGGGGGGTGAAGAAGCCTGGAAGTATTACTATTACAAGTTGTTTATTAGGAAAAATGAGAACTGATAAAGCTATGAGATCTGAGTTTTTGAATTTTTGAGGTGGGTATGGACTTAAAAGAACTTTATAAAGTACAGAGTGATTTTCAAAGTCTTGTTGGCTATGCCACTGCTTTTGAGCAAAGGCAATCCTTTGCTTTAGAACATTTTAGT
>Ga0315532_1003300_pt1 | contig 10436 bp, 11 predicted proteins | sample SalMarWE160370MG_FD_203082 | JGI IMG/M metagenome (GOLD analysis project Ga0315532, IMG submission 203082) | Salt marsh sediment microbial communities from the Plum Island Ecosystem LTER, Massachusetts, United States - Salt Marsh Sediment WE1603-70 ... | reverse complement strand
TCGGGCTCCAAGTCGATGGCCTTCTCCAGCTTCTCCGCCGCCTCCTCATACCTGCGTTGCCTGAATAGGGTGATGCCCTCTTCGGAGAGTTTAGGCTGGTTCTCGTCGGAGCCCATGGGTATGAAGACGCTGTTTTCTGGTTAAGGGTTTCCCCCCATTTTCATCAGAGTAATCCGGACGTTTTCACAGGTTTTATTACCCACGTGGCTCATGTGAGCTTCAGGATGAGCGTTCAGTTTTCACCCTGTGGAATCGTCTGCGACTACTGTAGCTGGTTCAAGGGAGAGAAGATGCCTCTGTGCCCCGGCTGCAGGGACGTCGAGGGCAAGCCTTTCTGGGGTAGCTGCGAGACCTACGCCTGTGCCAAGGAACACGACGTAGAACACTGCGGAGTGTGCGAGGAATTCCCATGCGACGGCTTCATGTCAAGGTACGACCCAAGTGAGGGCCCGGAAAACGCCGTGGTTAGGGCCGGGCTTCTCGCGTACCTGGCGAGGCACGGCGACGAGAAGACGGTTGAGTTAATCAAAAGGATTGAAAAAGAAGGCTAGTGTTGCCCACCGTTTTCCATCAACACCTCCGCCTCCCGCCTTAAAAGCAGGGGGTAGAGGAACGCGACTAGCAGCGTCAACGCCCCGCCTATGAAGGCGGGCGTGTCGAGGCCCACCCTCTCCATGAGGGCTCCACCGAGTATGGGGGATACGACGCCCCCGCCGTTCATGGATATCATCCTCAGGCTGTTGGCGGTGGACTTCTCGTCCTCTCCTATGCTCCTCATGAACATGCTGGTGATGAGGGGGTCCGACATGAACCGGGTGCCCATCCTGAGCACGTAGAACACCGCAAGCACGCCGAAGCTGGGCGAGAGGGGCATCAGTAACAGGAACACCGCGGACAACGCGATCCCGAAGGTTATGCTCTTCATGCCACCAAGCCGCTTAGCGAAAGACGCGGCGGCGCCCTTCGAGAGAGCCATCGCCAGGTTGGAGATGAAGAAGAGGGTGCCCAGCCCCGCGGAGGCCACCCCGTACTTCTGGTTCACGTAGTACGGGAAGAGGCTGAACATGATGCCGCCGGCGACGTTGGCTAGGAGCCCGATGCCGCATATCTTCAGCACCAGCCACTTGGACTTGAGGTTGAACCTGATCTCCCTGGACAGCTGCTCCTCGATGCCCCGGCTTGACATGTAGATGAAGAGGTACTGGACGACGAAGAGGGACCCCGCGAATAACATGGTGTACTTGTACGCCGTGTGTAGGCCCATGTTGAGCGTGTTTACCATCAGGGGCGGGACGTACCCGGCGAGGCTGCCCAGGCTCATCGCCGAGATGTTTATGAGCCCGTAGAGCCCGAACGCCCTGTCCATGTCGGCCTTCTCGAAGAACGAAGAGTAGAGGGGGGTGAACACGGTGGCCGCGGCGTTGCAGACGCCGATGAACGCGAACGACAGCGCGAACATCGCGATGTTCTCCGCCGTGAAGAACAACAGCATCGATAAAGCAACGGCGGCGAACCCCGCGAGTATCATCTTCCCCTTCCCCACCCGATCCGCCAGCACCCCGCAGGGGATCATGAGGACGGTGGCTGTCAACGCGTTCATCATGAAGATGGTGCCCAGGCCCTGGCCGTCAAACCCGAAGGACGCCAGGTAGAGCTGCATCACCGCGTTGAACACCCCGTTTGAGACGCCGTTAGCGACGGCGCCCGACAGAAACATCTTCGCGTTCCCGTCGAGGCGGGAAGGCATCATGTCGCCGATGAAGCCCAGCTTCGAGCCGACTGTCTGGGGCTGTTGAATAGACTTTGGGACCTGAGACGCCTTCAACGCAGGTCCTCCTAGTTGTAGGGAACGAACCTTCCGTAGAACCTGAGCACCCGGCTCAGGGCCTCGTCGAGGGAGACGGCGTCGCCCTCCTCGACTTTGATTACGCCTTGGATCGACTTCAGTTTCTTGAGGTTGTCCTCGCTTATCTTTTTATATACCATTTTTCGTCGAGGCAACCTCGGCTCCTCCGTTTATAAAGCGGACTCAAGTGTCATAATCGCGTGAAATAATCACAGGGCGTACTCACAACTTGTGAGTGCCACACGTGTTTTACATTTAAAAAGGCGGAAACAGGGTATCAAACAAGTGACAGATTTGGGAGAGGTCTACGTAGACAGGAGGAGGATGCAGCTCGAAGCAGTCGAGGGAAACCTCGTCGTGGAGAGCGGGGCCGTGGAGACCACGGACCCAGATGGGCTCCTGAGGGTACAGGGAGACGTGAGATGCAAGGGCGACTGCGACTTCCTCTGCAGCGTCGAGGCCAACAAGATCGAGTCCCGGCGAGGCGACATATACGTTGAAGGAGGCTTGAAGGCCGAGTCCGTCGAGGTTAAGAGAGGCAGCCTCGAGGTAAGGGGGGCAGTAGAAGCCAAGCAGCTGAGGGTCTCCAGAAGCCTAACGACGCACGGCGCGGTTAACGCGGAGTACGTTAACACCGGGGGAACCTTCAAAGCCCGCGGGCCGGTGGAGTCTCACCGGGTAGTCGTGGGAGGAAGCCTACGCGCCGAGACCGACGTGAACATAGAAAACATTGACGTGGGCGGCTCAGCCACGGTGGGCGGCGAGGCCAGGGGCACAAGCATCCGCGTAGGCGGGACCTTCACCGGGGAGGGCCCCGTGCTGGTCGAGGACGTAGACGTAGGCGGCAGCTTCAAAGCCAACGACACCGTGGACATCGAGTCCATAGACGTCGGCGGCACCGTCAGGCTGTCCGGCGGCAGAGTCGCAAGGACCCTCGAGGTGGGCGGCTCGCTGAAGAGCTCAGAGCCCCTGGAGTTCGGCGACCTCGACGTCGGTGGAACCATCTCCCTCTCCGGGGGAGAAGGCGGAGACATAGGCGTCGGCGGCACCCTCAGGAGCGACGGAGAGCTCAAGTTCAAGAACATCAGCGTAGGCGGCACCGTGAAGATCGACGGCACCGCCAGAGGAGAAAACGTCTCGGTGGGCGGCACCTTAAAGGTATACGGCGACCTCAACCTCACCGAGAGGCTCAAGGTGGGCGGCAAGGCGGCCATCGAAGGAGACGCCAAGGCCGACTCCATGAGGGTCGGCGGAAAACTGGAGGCGTACAAGGCCGAGGCCGAGAAGTTCATCGAGACAAGCGTCCTCAGGACCAGGCACGGCGCCAAGGCAGCCCGCATCGAGATAGGCCGCAGGGGAGAGGCCCGGGGGCCCCTCATAGGCCAAGTGGTTATAGCCAAGGAGCGCAGCGAGATCGGGGACGTCTGGGCGGACGAGATACATCTCAGAAGCAGGGCCCGAGCCGGTTACCTCCACGGCCGCAGTATCCGCCTGGAGAACGGCTGCGAGGTCGAGGGAGTGACCTACACGGAGACGCTGAGGAGCGAGCCGTCTGTCAGGATCAGGACCGCGCCTCAAAAGGCTGAAAAACTGAGTGAACCACCCTTCTAGTGTTGCGCCATGGAGAGACGAACCAGGTACGACATTTACAGGGACATACTCGAAACTGTCCGCAGGCGAGGCGCAACGGGTATAACGAGGATCAGCTACGGCGCGAACCTGCCCGTGGACAGGGCCAAGGAAGCAGTCGAGTATCTGATGGAGCGGAAGCTCATCGACGAGGAGGAGTACGGCGGCAACATGAAGTACGTCATCACTGGCAAGGGCGGCCAGTTCCTCAACGCCCTCAGGACCGTCCGAAAGTTTCTGGAAGACGAAGGCGAGGAGTTCTAGCGGACCCCTCCGCCTCCTCCGCCGAACCCGCCTCCTCCGCCGAACCCGCCGCCACGGCCGCCGAACCCGCCGCCACGGCCGCCCCTGCTGGGTATCGCGGCGGTTCTTATGGGCATGAAGATGTAGGGCATAACGGGCGCGAAGCGGGCCGGCGCGTAGGGTAGGTCGAGCCTCTGCATGGCCTCTGCCACCTTTTCGCCGACGCCCATCGCGGTGCCGTAGACGAGCCACTTGCCCCACATGTTCAGGTCTTCGGTCTCGTACCGCTGGAGCTGGCTGAAGTCCGAGAGGTGCCGGGTGAAGCTGTCCCACTCGAGCTTCTCCCTGTAGGCGTCCTCCTTCCACCTCCCGAACAGGGTCGTGGGGAACGCGAAGGCTATGACGCACTGGATCACAGGTATGGCGCCGTACCAGAGGGCTCTCAAGATGATGCCTCCCGCGAGCTCGGTGGTCAAGAGGAACACTATGGAGGCGAAGAAGACGACCACGGAGGCCACAAGATACGGTAATATTCGGGGCCTGCCGTTGTAGGTGAACTCGTCGGCGACAGCCTTGCTTGGCCCACCCGTCAGCCGGGCGTAGTCTCTCTGCAGGCCGGCGACCCTGCTCGCTATCGCCTCGTCTTGTCTGACTACCTCGGCTAGGCGCCTCAGGTGCTCGGTGTTCACGACGCCCCTGACGCCGAGTTCGTCCATGTAGTCAACCACCATGGACTCGTACCTGTCTAGGCCGCTCCTGTCCAGCACCTTGATAACGAAGTCTTCGTCCCCGGTCATCTCGATGCTTATCTTCCCTCGTTCGTGGAGGTCCAGCATGGTGGCGTAGAGCCCGTCCTCGTCGTAGTCCCTGGCGTCGTTCTTGAACACCATGTTCACGAGCCACGGCTTCCGCCCGTCGTTGGGGACCGTGCTCAGGTACGTGGGGACGGTGAAGTCCCTCTCCTCGCCGTGCCTACGGTATACGTAGAGGAAGAGCAGGGGCACACCGAACCCGAGGAGCCTGTTGAGCCACAGCACGCCGGCGGCGGCGGTGTATTGTAGGCCGTACCAGAAGTTGGCGTCCTCGGTCTTCTTCCTGACGTCCTCCACCTGGGTCATGAAGCCGCTGAACTCGTGGCCCTCGTCGATGAGCATCTCTATCTCCAGGAGCTCGTCCTCCGCGAGGCTGCCGCTGAATGTCACACCGAAGCTGTTCTCTGTTCTCACTAGGTTGGGCGGGTGAGGATAGACGGTTTCGACGTAGCCAGGGTCGGCCAAGGTCACTCTGGCGTTCCTGTAGGGTATGTGCTCGCTGGCCAGCTTGAGGTTGAGGTGGGTGTGGGTGGAGTCGTACTCAAGCGGCGGCCTGACCACGTAGACGTATACGACGCGGTACGTGCCGGGCTCGTAGTAGCCCGGGTTGAAGGCGCCCACCTCGCTTCGGTAGGCCAGCCTCTCTACGTCGTAGTAGTACGAGCCTGTGCTGCCGGGGTAGGAGACCGTGCCTCCCTCGTCTTTGACGTACGCCACGGTGCCCGGCGGGTTAACTATCTTGACGAACTCTATGTGGGGGTAGCCCACGTAGCCCGTCGTTAGGGGCGCGTCCCAGTTTCGGAACAGGAACCTCTTGTCGCCGACGTTCAACTGGTAGCTGAACTCCTCCACGAGCGTCCCGTTGGGGTAGAGCGTGGCGGCGTAGTCCGAGACGTAGGCTTCTTCCTCGAAGAGCCCCGAGACCGCGCCGGGGAGGAACTGGCCCCCGACGGCGAGGAGGAACGCTACGGCCATGTACGTGGCTATCTGACGCTGCTCAGCCATCTACTTCACCGAGACGTCCGGCCGTCTCTCTATCTCTCCCTCGAACTCCAGGTACGCCAGCTTCTCCGCGCCAGTAGCCGCGGCCACGAGGTTGCTGGGTATGGTGTCCCGCATCGTGTTGTACTCCTGGACGACGTTGTTGTACGTGTACCTGTGGCGGGCTATCTCGTCCTCCACGTCCACGATGGACCCCATGAGGTCCTTCACGTTCTCCGACGCCTTCAGCTCGGGGTAAGCCTCGGCCACGGCTAGCAGGTTGTTCATTATGGACCTGCTCTCCCTGTCTATCTCGTTGACGTTGCCCGGGTCCGCGTCCGTGACGCCAGCCCTCAGCTTGGCGATGTTCTCGAACACCTCCCTCTCGTGAGCCACGTAGCCCTTCACAGCTCCCAGGAGCTGCTCCACCATGTCCAGCCGCTTCTTCAGCGCCACCTTGATCTGGCCAAGGTTCGCGTCGGCGGCGTTCCTGTACTTGGCGAGCCGATTATAGATAGTAACGGCCATGTAGATGACGACGACAACAATGCCTAAAATAACTAGGTAAACGGTCTGCAAGTCACTCACTGAGACTTCTAAATCACCCCCCGATTTAAACTCATTCACAAGGAAACCATCATATCGGCGGCGCTCCCCCTTATTCCCGTGATTGATTTGACGGATTACTCAAACCTCACATGGGTGGAGCTCGAGGAGAGGCTCAGGGACAAGAGGCTAGTTGTCTTCCCCACGGGTAGCGTGGAGCAGCACGGCCACCATCTAGGAGTGGGCGCCGACTGGCTGCAGGCAGACGCCATAGCGAGGAGAGTCGGCGATAAGTGCGGCGCCCTCGTCCTGCCGACGCTCTGCTACGGCGTCTCCGGGCACCACAAGGAGTTCCCAGGCGTCCTCACCATGACGTTCGACACCTACAGGAGAGTCATAGGCGAGATTCTGGACAGCCTGGTCATGTACGGCGTGGAGAAGGTGGTCTTCGTAAACGGCCACGGCGGAAACACTGCCGCCATCGTGGAGGCCGCGAAGATGGCCCGTGACAGGCATGGGATGCTGTGCGCGGTGACCCACTGGTGGGACGTGCTCGCTTCGGAGAGCATCTTCGGCCACTCCGCCGAGGAGCACGCGGGCTACGCCGAGACGGCCCTCACCCTCGCCTCGAGGCCCGAGGCCGTGAGGATGGACAGGTCCCTGCTGAAGGAGACCAGGCAGGCGGACGCGGAGATTCAGCTCGTCAGGGCCGGGCTTGCCAGGTTCAGGGGCGGGGTCGTGAGGATACCCCTGCGCACGATAGACGTGACGGACGTCGGGTCCATGACGGAGGCGCACCCCGACGATGCGCCGACCACGAGCGACTACTCCATGATAACGCCGGAGTACGCCGAGAAGCTCATGGCCAGAGTCGTGGACTGGCTGTGCGCGTTCATCGAGAGGTTCGAGGGGTTCCAGGTGTCCCAGGTCGATAGGGCTTACCCCTAGACGCTTAGCTCCACAGCCTTCACGTCCCCCAGGCTAAGCGATAAGCCCCCGATCTTACTTGGTAATATTTTCACGACGGGCTCCGGCTTGGGAGTCAGGTAGAGTGATAGCCCCAGCAGAGGCTCGTCGTCCAGGGTGAAGCTGAAGCCCCGGGTGTCGGCGATGGCGGCCCTGTCTTTGACCTCCTTCACGTCGGCGATGGGGTGGCCAAGGAGCCTCACCGTCCCGATGGTAGGCCGCTCAGTGTGGAACCCCAGCCACCCGTAGTAAGGGATGCCGCCGTCGATCACGCCGGGTTCGCCGTCAAGGTCGCCTGTCAAGCCAGTTCCTTGGTGGCTAAGCCTCATGAGGGCGTACTCGGGCTGGGCCCAAACCACCTCCCCGGTGATCTCCTCCGCGGGCTCGGCGTCGGCGAAGCCTTTGAGCACGTGGATGGGGTGTCCTCCCCTCGCCCTGAGTGGGTCTGAGGGCTCCCTCACCTCCAGGTGTATGTGGGGTGAGGTGCCCCAGCCATAGTACCCTGAGCGTAACAGTGCCCCAAGCTCCATGCCCAAGTCCACGTGGTCCCCTGGGGATAGGCCGGTATCGACGTGGAGTATCTTCACCACGACGCCGGGGTTATCGACTGGCCTGATGAGGGTGACGACGTCGTACCCAGCGTCCGTGAACCCCCTGCCCCGCGGGGCCTTGACCCGCCTGACCATGACCACATCGCCCTCGACCGGTGAGGGCGCCGCGCCGCCAAACGCTAGGGAGGGGTAGACGTCGATCCCGGACTTGAGCCTGTGCCCCGGGTAGGGGCTGTTGAATAGGCTGAAACGCCCCTCACGGGGGCAGTGGACCCTCACCCCCATGGACTCCGCCACCGGCATCATCCCTGACAACGCTTAACGTTCCTAGGGACGGGTGCCCACATTAATCGTTTTCCCAACGGGGATAAACACGGTTTTAAATTGGATGCACACGATATGTGATTGAGCGTACATGGAACCTGCTTTAAGGGGCATACTGGAGAAGGTCATAGACGAGGAACTCCTCGACGACAGGCTCGTGGGGAACTACAGGATATTCACGCAGTTCAAGAACGCGGGGTTGATCGAGAGCGTGCCCAGCGCCATGTTCGGCCGCATATACACCAGGGCGTACAACGCGTGGCTTGAGTACAAGGCGGGGGACGACAAGCCCTTGAACAGGCATGAGGCCACGGAGTTCAGCAGGATTTTCGCGACGCGGTCCATGGAGATAAGGTCCAGGCTCACCGAGATATCCAGCCTCTGACCAACAGAGTCTTAGTCGTCTCAGGCATTACCTGTTCACGTGTGTGAGGCGTTCGTCTCCGACGAGGAGTACCCGACTTACTTCGTTAAGCTGGAGGGTATGCGGGGGAAGGTGGCGGCGGAACTCGACTTAGCGGGAGACGTGCTGGACATTGCCACGGGGTCGGCGTACTTCGCGATGGCTCTGGTCAGGGAGCACCCTGACATCCATGTCACAGCCATAGACATAGATGGCCTCAAGACAGCACGGGAAAACGTGGACGAGGCGGGGCTATCCAGCAGGATAACGTTGAGGGCGATGGACGCCACGAGCCTAGAGTTCAGTGACGGGAGCTTCGACCACGTGGTGAACTTCCTGGGTCTGGAGGACATCCACATGACTAGGGGACGCGAAGGCGTGGAGAAAGCGTTCAAGGAGGCCCACAGGGTGCTGAAGCCCGGTGGCTCGTTCTGCTTCGCGGCCATGCCCAGCGACGAGGCGGAGACCCAGGCCCAGAGAAACGAGATCGATGTCTTCTCCTGGGTATGCGACGCGACGTGGCTGACCAGAGCAGAGTACCTGAGCCTGATATCTGGCTCCGGCTTGGCCTTCGAGTACAGCAAGGTGTTCAGGACGGGGAAGAAGCTCACCGTGGGGCAGGCTAGGGAGGAGATAGAGTTCGCCTGCGAGAACGTCCCAGCCATATACGGTAGGCCTGCGCGCGGCTTCGACGAGGCGTGGGAGAGGTTCGGCGACAGCATCACGGAGCACGGGATGGGTCACTACTCAAGGCTGGAGCTCTTTGTTACATGGAATAAAGGAATTTGAATAATTCATTGTTATATTGAATTAGTCGAATTTTTATTGAGTATTTGAGTCTTGATCTTTTTCTTTGTTAATAAAACCCTTGAAAAACCAATAAGCCATTAAAAAATTAAAATGTTGGTAATCAAACCCGAGAAAGGAATTGAATAAATCGAATCTATAAATGGTATTAAAATCATTAGTAGTAAGAAAATTATAGGATAATATTTATCTAAAAATTTAATATTCATTGATTCTAATTTCCTGATCATTATAAAATATCTTTTGCCTGTTTGAATTAGTCATATAGTTATCAAGTCGTTCTTTTTTTATGAAATTCAGAAATTTTAATTTGAATTTTTAAGCGCGAGAATAGCTAACGCAAGTTAAGCAATAGTATCTTATCTAAGAACTTCTAAAACTATTTACCAACGGAATATGAATCATGTTAAAATAGAAGATTCTAAACATACTAAAAAATATTTATTCATTATAGTTATGTTATTCGTTTTACTTTTCTTATTTAATATTTGGGTTTTATTAGATGTATATAGAACAAGTGAGTATACTAAACCTTTTTATTGGTTTGGATTTATCCTTTTAGGCATTGTAGGTTATTATTGGTATGAATTTATAGATTTTCTTAATAAAAATAGATATTATAAGATAATTATTATCATAGCAGGTCCTTTTTTATATTATCTTAATAAATTAGAAGACATTCCCATTCTAAATTCTTTTTTAATCGCTGCCCCGATTTCTCCCTTTATGGCGATTTTAAGAGTATTAATATTATTGTTTTCGAAAGAAGCAATCAATTCGCACACGAGCGAATAGCACAGTTGAAAATGGTTATGGGCTCGCGTAAAATTCATATTCTAAGACTCTCATTGTTATATTGAGAATTTCAATATCCTTGTCACATGGAATAACTGAATTTCAATATCTTTGTCACTTGAGTAACTCATCATGGTAGGCGGTATGAATTCTGAGATGTTGTCCCTTTACATTGTATCACCGATTTGATAATCTTAACAAGATAAGAATTACGAATTGTGACCACCTGTGATAATTTCCATTTATACTTATGACTTGTGAGTCGGCTTTTTATTCAAACCCCAACTGATTTGTTAATCGAAAATGTTGGCGGTCTCATAGATGAATAAAGAACTAGAAAAAAATGTTCAGATAGCACCCATTTCACCGGAGTACATCGAGAGCTTTCACCAGTGCCTCGAATCTGTAGCTAGTGAAAGAAAGTATCTTGGATACGTAAAGGCTCCATCCCTTGAATCAACCCGTGATACTGTATTATCAAATATACAGAGAGATATCCCCCAATACATCGCTGTCATAGACGACAAGGTTAT
>Ga0315532_1003297_pt1 | contig 10440 bp, 7 predicted proteins | sample SalMarWE160370MG_FD_203082 | JGI IMG/M metagenome (GOLD analysis project Ga0315532, IMG submission 203082) | Salt marsh sediment microbial communities from the Plum Island Ecosystem LTER, Massachusetts, United States - Salt Marsh Sediment WE1603-70 ... | reverse complement strand
TTGATATTTCGGAAAAACTTCAGCAACCGGTTATCTTCAGAACGACAACCAGAATAAATCATTCCACTGCCGACGTGGTTTTTGGTGAAATCAAGGCGCCCGAAACAAGCGGTGATATTTCCAAGGATCCTTTCAATCAGGTACCCGTTCCTGCTGTTGCCAGAAAGCTGCATGCAAGACTGCTGAGCAAACTTGAAACCGCTGAAAAGATGTCCGAAAATTCAGAGTACAATTTCATCATGGGCAACGGCGTCTGGGGTATTATATGTAATGGGGTCAGTTACAATTATGTGTTTGATGCAGCCAAAGACCTGAACATAGAACATCGGGTTAAGATATTTCGTATCGGATTTTCGTATCCCATGCCCCGAGCTACGATCAAACGGTTTTTAAAAGAGTGTGAAAAGGTGCTGGTTGTGGAGGAAGGCGAGCCTTTCATGGAAGAAACGGTCAAGATGTTGGCACAGGAGGAAAAATTAACCCTTCCGATTTTGGGGAAAAGTCAAAAATATTTCTCACGACTTTATGAATTCGATCCCGCCCTGGTAAGACAATCCATGGCAACCTATTTTGATGTGGCGTATACGCCGGCTAAGGTCCCGGATCTTTCAGATATTCCCGAAATTCCAGAGCGGCCGCCCAACCTTTGTGCCGGATGTTCTCATCGGGCCACCTTTTATGCGGTTAAAAAGGCATCAGAAGGTATGGATACAATTTGTCCCACCGATATCGGCTGCTATACCCTCGGATTCCTGCCACCACTTGCCATGGGAGATTTTCTGATATGCATGGGAGCTTCTGCAGGAGTATCCTGCGGTTTTTCAATAAAGACCGGTAAAAAAGTCATTTCCTTTATTGGAGATTCCACCTTTTTTCATTCCGGAATACCCGGTTTAATTAATGCCGTCTATAATAACCATAATTTTACCATGGTAATTCTTGATAACGGCACCACTGCCATGACCGGGCATCAGCCTCATCCCGGTGTTGATATGAAAAAACTGAACATTGACGGGTACGGGATGGTGTCTATCGAAGAGATCGTCCGGGCCGTGGGGGTATCCCACGTTACGGTTATCAGGCCGTACCGGGTAAAAAAGAGTATCGATGCCGTCAAAGAAGCCCTGAATTTTAAAGGGGTTTCGGTGGTGATATCCAAAGAAATGTGTACGCTGTATGCGAGAGGTCTGAAGAAAGCCCGGGGAAAACCTTTTTTTGTTAGTGACAAATGTAAAGGTCACAAAGATTGTATTAATGAGCTCGCATGCCCGGCCTTTTTCATAGAGGATAACCGGGTTAAAATCGATCCTGTCATGTGTTCGGGGTGTTCCGTCTGCGCCCAGATCTGCCCGGAGCATGCAATTTTGCCCATTAGGGATACACAAGTAAAATCCTAACCCGGACAAGCCGGAGAAGTGCCTAAGTGCTCTAAAGTTTGAAGTGCCTAAAGCCCGTCCTGGTGAGACTTGTTAGTATATTTTGGCTGGCCAACGCATCATTCCAAACCTGACTTTTTTAGGTATAAAATAGTTGTAATCGGTCTGGGCCAGGGTTAAGGTGTCGCTTCCCCCTGGCATTGCAAGGCACGAGCGGGCACGTTGCTCCGTCTATTCATATAAATATTGGCAGAATTCCATAACTTTAGGCATTTTAGATCACTTTAGATCACTTCACACTTTTTTAAGTTGTAAAATTTTTTGACATAAAGAATACAAAGTTTACAACTTAGGAACTAAACTGTCAGATAACTCAAAGATTGGATTATTAAATGAGTACAACAAGATTAATAATAGTAGCTGTGGGCGGACAGGGAAATCTTCTGGCTTCCAGGGTTATTGGAGAAGCCGCACTCCTTTCAGACATTCCTGTGCGTATGAGTGAAATACACGGCATGGCTCAAAGGGGCGGTGTTGTTGAATCCTCAATTGTGTTTGGGGATGCCCAAAGCACCGTAATTTCGGACGGTGAGGCGGATGTGCTATTAGGGTTTGAGCCGTCAGAAACTTTGCGAGCCTTAAATAAATGCAATTTAAATACGGTTGTCATTACAAATCTGGCGAAGCTTCCGTCTTTTACGGTGACCACGGGTAAAAGTGTTTATCCGGATCTGGATGTTTTGCAGGAGTTGATTCGGAATAAAACGGCGAAACTTATTGCTTTTGATGCAGCTTCCATGGCAATCCAAGCCGGAAATGTCTTGTCCGTGAATATGGTTCTGCTGGGTGCCTTGATTCAAACCCATACCGTTCCCCTGTCCACCGAAAATGTCAAAGAAGCAATAATGAAGAGAACCCTAAAAGCTTTTGTTGAGTCGAACTTAAAAGCTTTTGAGCTTGGGTTCTCCGCCGCCGAAGGGCTCGGATAATTAAATGTCTCGAAAATTCTACAATTTATTGAAAGTAAAAGCATTTTTTAGGATTATATTTTTAACTCGGCCATGGCCCCAGTGAAATAGAAAAAAAGTTTCACGGGATAAAAATAATGGAATGATGGAATAATGGAATAACGATTTAAAGAAAATGACATTCCTCTATTTAATTTCCGTCAAGAGGAATTTTACAATAACCCAACTTTCCATTTTCCCAGAACCCAATATTCCAGTGTTCCAATATTCCAACATTCCAATTGTGAGCGAAGCGAACTAACTTGTTTCACAGTTTTCATCCATTTATAGTTGGGTGTATGCTTCAAGAACTCTCCATTAGAAACTTTGCGATCATCGATGATCTTCAGATATCCTTTTCAGACGGACTGAACATTTTGAGCGGCGAAACCGGCGCCGGCAAGTCTATCATCATAAATGCGGTCAATCTTTTGCTTGGAAGCCGGGCAAATGTCGGGCTCATTCGTACGGGTAGCCAAACAGCGGAACTTGAAGCATTGTTTCAAATTGCAAAGCAAAGCACCATCGCCGGTATTATGGAAAAAAACGGTTTTCACCCCGAGGAAGGGCTTCTGATAAGAAGAATTGTTTCTCGCAAAGACCGCCACCGGGTTTATATCAACGGACATCTTGCCACCACTCAAACGCTGAATTTGATAACCGAGAATCTTGCAAGCATATCCGGGCAGCACGCTCATCAGAGACTGTTAAAAGAAGAGAACCAACTGGAAATAATTGATCAGTTTGGAGATCTGATTTCCTTGCGGGAGGATGTTTTCGGGTGTTTTCATGAAATAATCCCGCTGATTCGGAATCTCAAAAACCTGAAGGCTAAAAAGGCACGTCACGCCGAACACGTTCAACTGCTCGAATTCCAGCAAAAAGAGATCCGGCAGGCATCCATAACCCCGGGAGAAGACGTGGCGCTTGAACAGGAACGGATCCGTCTGAAAAACGGAGAAGAACTTTTTCAGGCGGTCCACAATAGTGTTGAAGCGCTTTACAGTGCTCAGGGTGCGGCTGTTGAACGCCTTGTAGCAGTGAAAAAAGATCTTGAAAAAGCTTCTCGGATAGACCCGGCTCTCATCCCAAAGACAGAGCGTATCGCCGAAGCAGCCATTTATCTTGAAGACATTGCTGAAGCGCTTAGAACTTATCTGAAAAATATACAGATTGACGAAAACCGTCTTGAAGCGGTTGAAGCGCGCCTCGACACCTTAACTAAGCTCAAGCGCAAATATGGAACGTCTCTTGAGGATGTACTTTTGAAACTCGAATCCATAGACCATGAGCTTTCAGGAATCGATAATCTATCAGAGGATATCGTTGATACCGAAAAAAAACTTTCCTCTCTGCACGGCAAGCTGGTCAAACTATCCATAACCCTTTCAAACAAAAGGAAAAGCACGGCGGCGACACTTGCCAAAAAAGTGGAAAAAGAACTTGGCACCCTTAAGATGTCCCAAACAAAGTTTGAGATTTCCTTTGGAACCGTACCTGTGGATGAACATACAGATACCTATCTTGCAACCGAAGAGAGCGTCGTCACTGAAACCGGAATCGACCGAACAACCTTCCAGATTGCTCCGAATGTGGGAGAACCGCTCAAACCCCTCAACAGTATTGTCTCCGGCGGGGAACTTTCACGGGTTGTCCTTGCATTAAAGGCCATACTGGCCAAGAGCGAAGCGGTGGAGAGCATTGTCTTTGATGAAGTTGACGCGGGAATCGGAGGAAGCGTGGCGGAGGTAGTGGGAAAAAAGCTGTCATCCCTTGCCCGTCACCATCAAATCATCTGTATTACTCATCTGCCTCAAATCGCAAAGTTCGGCGACCATCATTTCAATATCTCAAAGCATGTTGCCCGAGGGAGAACCAGAACAACCATAAACCGTTTAACCGAGACGGAAAGGGTTAAAGAAATCGCCAGGATGCTTGGAGGAGAGAAAATTACCCGCGCCACGCTTGAACATGCACATGAGATGCTAAATAGTGTCCATCCATAAATGGTCTTTTTGCCCAATCTCTGTGTTATGTTCAAAAAATTAATTCGCCAAAGTTCGGTGGCGAATAAATCCTCGGAATATTAAACATATGCCTGTGGTTATTTTTTTCACATGCCTTGATCTTGAACAAAAATCCTCATTTATGGATGGACACTGAATAAAATAGTTTAAAATACCATGACTTTTTATAGCATTCCGCCATTATTGACATTGTTCTGCTTTCTCGGGCTTGCCGGACTGGCTATTTTCTATGGCCCCAGAACAAAAACCAACTTGCTTTTTTTTACGATCTGCATCCTCGGATCCTTTCTTTATATCGACATACTTTTCGCTTTCAATGTTACATCGGCCGAAACCGCTCTTTTGGTCAGTCGTACAGATCATTTTTTTATTGTGTATCTATTCCCCGTATACATTCACTTTTTTCACACCTATCTTAATATTTCGGGGCGAAAATGGCTTATCCAAGGTGCATATGCCTATGCATTTATTCTGATGTGCGTTACGCCGACTCCTTTTTATATCGAGTCCATGCAGAAACATTATTTCGGTTATTTTGCTAAGGCCGGAAGCCTTTATTTTTTTTCAGGACTGGCTGCGCTTTTCGTTACCCTGTATGTCCTGATAGAGCTGGTGAATGCCATCCGCAAAGAAACAAACAGTTCCCACAAAAACCGGCTTAAATATTTGTTTGCCGGATTTGGCATTATGGGCCTAATTAACGGGTTAAATGTCTTTCCGGTCTATGGATATTCGGTATATCCCCCCGGAAATTTAAGTTTTGCTCCCCTTATTATTTTTGCTGTCGGACTTTTTAAGCACGATCTTCTTGACATGGGAATATTTATCAAAAAAAGTCTTATCTATTCAATTTTGACCGCACTTCTAACCTGCTTATATGCTCTGATCATCATTATGGCGGATAAGGTCTTTAAGAATTTTAATTTTTCAGATTCCATTTATTTTCCCATATGCTTTTTTCTTTTAATCGCTTTTGTTTTCGGACCGCTAAAATCAAAAATACAGGTCGTTATCGATCGCATCTTCTACAAAGGCAAGTATGATTATCAGAAAACCATCAAACGGGTCAGCCAGTTAATCGTATCCGTGCTCGATTATGAGGAAATCGGTAAACTTCTGATGGATACGGTTGTCGATACTATGAAAGTTCGTCATTGTTCTCTTTTTTTAAGGGATACATCCGGTTCAAGTTATTTAAATTTTTCTACCCGAGGGGAACCGATTGATCAGGGTCGCTCCATTTTTATAAACACGGATACTTGTGTGGTTAAATTCATGAAAAATCACCGCCGGCCCGTTATGAGGAAAAATCTTAAGCAAAAGATTTCAGCGCCTGAGATACCGGATGTACTCAAAGATATGGATAGGTTGGGCGCAGAAATTGTTCTTCCGATGATCTTTGAAGAGAATCTGAACGGATTTATTGTTCTGGGGGAGAAATTTTCCGGGGATCTTTTCACGAGTGAAGATATGGATCTTCTTGAAACACTTGCCGGACAGAGTTCACTTGCTGTTGAGAATGCGCGTTCCTATAAGTTGCTCAATGACCTGAAAGAGAATCTTGAGAAAAAGGTCGAAGAAAGGACCACAGATCTTAAACACGCTCTATCTGAAAAGGAGCGAACCCAGGACATGTTAATCCGATCGGAAAGTCTTGCCGCAATCGGACAATTGGTTGCAGGGGTTGCCCATGAACTGAACAATCCGTTGACAACCGTTACCAGTCTGGTACAGGCTACCATAGAAGATATTGAGCAATGGGATCGACAGAATCCTTTTGACCCGGACTTGATAGACGATCTCAAGTTTGCCGATAAGGAACTCGGCAGGGCCAAGTCGATTGTGGCGAGTCTTCTGGGGCTCTCCCGACAGACCCAGACCTATTCGGAAGCGGTGAGCATCAATTCGGTTGTAAAAGATGCGCTACGGATTATGTACAACCAGTATAAACATCATGGTCTCGAAATCGTGGAAAATTATGACCGGGACCTCCCGGATATCCAGGGGAATTTTGCCAATTTGGGTCAGGTGGCGCTGAATATTATTCAAAATGCCATTCAGTCTGTTATCCATAACAAGGGAGTCATATACCTTGATACATGGTTTGACCCTGATAAAAGCCGGGTGGTTTTTTCTTGCAAAGATACCGGGCCCGGCATTCCCGAATCTATCCGGCAGGACATTTTCAAGCCCTTTTTTACAACCAAAGAGGTTGGCAAGGGAACCGGCCTTGGATTATACATCTGCCATGAAATCGTCCGGAAACATGGCGGCACGTTAAAACTCAGAGACAGTGGCGGACCGGGTGCCGTATTTGAGGTAATGTTGCCCATAGATGGTAAATCTTGACGGTCTCGTAAAAAGTCCAGCTTCTGCGTTGCGCTGCATTTCGCAATCATTCAACGTACGATAAGTACGCCTCATGATTACAAAATTTGCACGCCTTGAATTTGAACTTTTTACGAAACCGTCTAAATCGGACTTTTTACGAGTTCATCAATCTTGATGGCTTCGTAAAAAGTCCAACTTCTGCGTTGCGCTGCATTCCTCGTCACTGCGACGTACTATAAATACGTCTCATTCCTCGGAATTTGCGCGCCTTTTTATCCCGCTGGTTTTATGCGGGGGAATTTGAACTTTTTACGAAACCGTCTAAATCGGACTTTTTACGAAAACGTCAATCTTGACAATTTCGAAAAGATGATAAAAGATATTTAATAAAAAGGAGAGCATAAATGCCGATATTTGAGTTCAAATGTTTAAAATGCGAGGAATTTGTTGAGATACTGGTCATGAATCAAGATGACGAGATTGAGCTTAAGTGCCCAAAGTGCGGCAGCGAGGAACTTGCACGGGTTCTGAGCACCACCAGCTACACTATGGGCTATGGTTCCGGGACAGGTACCAGGGTTAAGTCTCAGACCAGGGAATGCCCAAGCGGCAGCTGCACCACCTATGAAATACCCGGACACACACGGTAAGCGCTTTTCCTGGAAGAACTATGCTCATATACGATGATATATTTTCATGGAGAGGGTGGGGCGGCAAACTCATGCTCGGAAGCGGTAAGTGCCGACTCCGGATCTATGATCTTAAAAAGGATGATAAAATGGGTCTGATGCATTTAAGACCCATTATCGTGGTGGTTTCAGATGTCCCGGACAGTAAAATGGACGTAAGGAGCGCCACCAGCCATGTTGCCACCCTGGTTGCAAAGGAGTTTAACATCGATCCGCACCGCATGCTCTGGATAGAATATTATCCGGAGCATAAATATGGTGTTGGTGATAAATATGTGATTTCGGAAAAATTTGATGCCGTTGAATTTACATGGTATGAGGACAAGGCCATACAGCCGAAATGGAGAACATTAAAGCCGCCGCTGCTGGATGAAATCAAAAAACTGCTAAACAGTTGATTAACAATCATGAAAAAAAGGATACCAAAATTCAAATCCGAAGACCAGGAAAGAGAATTCTGGTCTAAAGCAGATTCAACCGATTATATCGATTGGAAAAAGGCCAAACGCATAATTCTGCCCAATCTTAAGCCTTCAACCAAAAAAATTTCATTGCGACTTCCCCAACTAATGATCGAAGAGTTGAAGTTGCTGGCCAATAAACACGATATACCCTATCAGTCTTTGATGAAAATGTATTTGGCTGAACGAATTCAGCACGAGTTAAAGGCAGGTGGTCCAAATCAATAAAAGGTATAACAAAAGCATGAAGATGGACGGGCTAAATCATTTGGCTTCGGTGTGGGGTCCGTTTTAGAAAACGGTTAACATGAAAACAAATATTAGTAGACAGAGAAAGGATGCTATTCTCTTTTAGGTCTAAAAGCTTTTTGAAAGCACAACTTCAATTCTCCTTTACGAATAAGCTCTTTGGTCAATGTAACACCGGGCAGCCCTAATCCCCCTTCTCCATTAGCCGAAAACACCTAATGTTTACAGGTATTTTTTAGGTAAAATTTGGCCTTGATTATTTAGACCTATTAATGTATGCATCTCTTTGAATTTACATGAATATCTTTTTATCTAATTAGTGTCCATCCATAAATCTATATTGGTCACAAATTAAGTTTCCAATTCAGAAATTAGCAATTTTTCGCAAGGTCAAGGACAATTTTGCAGGATGGCGGAATTGGACGGCTGAATAGCCGCCCGTAAGGGTGAGGGGCATGGAAGCCCCGAGTCAAATCAAGGAATTACGCGTCCCGCCCCGAGGCGGGAACAAGTAATTCCGCAGATTGACCCCAGAGAAATAGGCTCTGCCCCAGTTGAATCGGCTGCGCATTCAACGGGGTAAACATTTCACCCCAGTACGATAGTTCCTACCTACGGGGCAGGCAGGGCAGGCGCAGAGATTGCGGAAAAGGGCCATTTCTGGATGGAAACTAATTAATATTGACTCTTTTTCTCGACCTGGTCTGTGCTGCCCTACATCGCTGATCTGACACATCCAAATGGAAAAAAGTTCAATTTTTAAAAATATTGTATTAATAGGTTGTGCACGTTCAACACGAAAGTCCCAAAAGATGAAATTCTGCTTCTTATAAACTTGTTGAGTTCTTCATGAAAAACCCTGGTTAGACGTATTCCCAGGAACAATATAAGCCCTAATCTCATTATTTTTCCTGTGATATTATAGTGTTATAAAATATATGAAAAAAAGTACTATACGGCAAAACAGCCGCATATTAGAAATAGGCTGCGTTTTAGCCGTATTTCACATTTCAATATAAAACAAAGGTGAATACTAATACGTTGTATTGTTTATACTTTTTAACTTTGTAACGGCAAATAGCCGTAATTAACTACGGCTATTAGGCCGTCTAATCTATGTTAGGATTGGCAAGGAAAAACATGAGTAAAATTACTAAAGAACATGTTGTTATTCAACGATGGTTCCCGGCAAATGATCCGGTGGCCACAAATGTGGCTCGCTTGTGCATTCTTAAAGAAGACTTAAAGTTGGAATATCGAGGATGGCTCGGGCAGAAAATTCCAGAACTCGATATGAACCAGATTCCCTGGCGAAAGCTGTATTTCTTGAGAAGTATTTTCAAGACAATGATGGAAATACACAGCGCAGTTCATTCTTTGAAAATGAATCAAGAATTTAGAGAGGCGCTTCGTCAACAGCCAAAGCCTTTGCAAAACGCTTTTGATGAGCTGAATCGCATTACGACTGCTGCCCACCCCCTTATAAAAGGCTATCGCAATAGTCTCGGTGGGCATGTAAAGGAACAGTCTGTATCTATCGCTTTAAGTAAGGTGTCCAAAGATAGGACTGGGTTTCTTGAAGTCGATGTAGCTAAAAAGCAATTCCATTTCAACTTCGCTTCGGAATTGTGCATGGCAATACTTTTCGATCAGTACCCCGAAGAACAGCAACGAGAGAAGGCTAAGGAAATCATTGGAGAATTGAAGAAGGCTTTGCCATTCAAAGCTATCGACGCAATTGTTACGGCATATGTAGACAGCCGGAAACTACTGGATAGCGGGGAACGCGACAAATCCTAACATTTCACTGGTGCGGACGCAAAACGCCGCGCCGCACAGTTCGCAGTTCGGCCTTCGATAACATAGCATGTACCTTTTATTATGATCAGAGATCCATTTTACAGACAAATTATTACAAGACTAAATAGTGATCTTGACCATGATCTTTTTGAAGAATGTGCCGTTGATCTTATTCGGCATGACTTTCCAAACATTGTTCTTATTAGAGGGGGGGCTGACTCAGGAATGGATGGCGCTATTTCCGATTTACAAGGGCGTGCATTCCCTTTGATATCCACAACCGGAAAGAATGTTATTGGTAATTTAACACGTAATCTGAAGTCCTATTTAAAAAACAACGGCCCTCGACGCAAAGCAGTTCTTGCGACATCTCAAAATCTTACACAACGAAAAAGAAACAATCTTGAAACCCGTGCAGAAGAACTAGGGTTTAGTTTGATACAAATATACGATCAAAATACCTTAGCACGTAGACTTTATCAAAGTCCTGAATGGTGTGT
>Ga0315532_1003288_pt1 | contig 10455 bp, 10 predicted proteins | sample SalMarWE160370MG_FD_203082 | JGI IMG/M metagenome (GOLD analysis project Ga0315532, IMG submission 203082) | Salt marsh sediment microbial communities from the Plum Island Ecosystem LTER, Massachusetts, United States - Salt Marsh Sediment WE1603-70 ... | reverse complement strand
CTGTTATCACCATGGCAAGCCTGGGATTTCTTTTTTCCGTTGGGCTCGCTCTTGCCTTTAAAAAACTCAGAGTCGAGGAAGACCCTAAAGTCTCGAAGATATCAGAGGCCCTTCCACAGGCCAACTGTGGAGCTTGCGGATACTCCGGCTGCCGTGCATTTGCCGAGGCTGTTGTTAAAGGAAACGCCCCTGTAAACGGCTGCCCTGTGGGCGGAGAAGAAGTGGTAAACAAGATCGCTGAAATTTTGGGAGTCCAAGCCGGTGAAGTCATCAAGAAAGTTGCGCGTGTGCACTGCCGCGGCACACGGGAAGCTGCAAAAAACAGAGGGGACTACCTCGGTATAAGGACCTGTTACGCATCTCACTTAATTGGGGGGAACAAACAGTGTTCCTATGGCTGCATGGGCTTTGGAGACTGCGTACAGGCATGCATGTTTGACGCCATTTACATGGAAGAAGAAGGGCTCCCGATTGTTATAGAAGACAAATGCACAGCCTGTGGAAAATGTGTTGATGCATGCCCACAGAATATCATTGAGCTGCATCCAGTTTCTCAGAAAATCTTCGTTTTCTGCCGCTCTTTAGATAGTGGCCCTACAGCAAGAAAATTATGTAAAAATTCCTGTATTGCATGCGGTATATGTGTACGCGCTTGTCCCGAAGCAATAGTTATGGAAAACAATCTCGCTAAAATTATAGATTATAAAAAAATTAAACCCGAAAATATTCAAGCCGTCGAAAAATGCCCAACAGGAGCTATCGGCCGCCTCAATGAGAAAAATGAATGATACCGGTTTGGTTGTATCTACAAAAGAAGGCATGGCTCAAGTAGAAATTGAATGTCTTAAGGCCTGCCATCACTGCCCTGCCAGGAGCCTGTGTATCGGACAAAACACATCAAAAGGAATTCTTTCTGCTATGAACCCCTTAAACGCACGCCCGGGAGATGAAGTCACGATCGAAGTCCCAGAGTCGAATTACAGCAAAGCCCTGATCCTCCTTTTTGGAGTCCTTCTCGCTGCTTCTTTAATTGGTATGGGCGCTGGAATTTTTCTGTCATATTTGTTAAAATCATCTTCATCATATGCGAGCATATTTGGCCTCTTTCTCGGTCTTTTTTTGGGAGGAATGGGTCTCTTTTTTTATTTCAATAGAAAAAACAAGGATCATCTTTATCCAGTTATAAGCAATATAGCCAAAAAAGGAGATTAAAATGGATAGACGAGGTTTTTTTAAAACAATGCTGGCCACTCCGTTACTTGCTCCGCTCTTGCTGGCATCAAAAACGACGCAAGGAGACTGTGAACTATATCTTATTGCAGACAGTCCTCAGTTGTTTATCTCTTTCCTCCTGGAGGAATTGCAAAAGTACGGCATATTCACAGGCCGGAATTTTACGCTGCTTAACTCTCACCCCCAAGAGAAAGAACTTAGACAGATCCTTTCTCAAAAAGGTTGGACATATATGCAGAGCCCGGCAATGGCGGACATCGCTATCTCCTTTAGCTGTTTGAGACAAAATGCTTTCCCTTCTTTTACTCTGGTCAGAAAAGGCGAAATCTGGGATATAAGATCAAAAAAACTTTACTCCCTTTGGAAAGAAATGAATGAAAACCGCAGCCCATCTTCCTGCTTAACTATAGCATCATTAAAGGATAGGCGGGCGCGGCTTTTCTACGGAGAATCCGTTTCAATCTTTAAAGACGGACGCAGGATAGAAACGGTCTCTTTAAAAGAGAACCAGTCGAAATCTTTCTCGGCTAGAAAAGGGAAAATCACTGTTGTTGTAAAAGACAGAAAAGTCTGGGTTAGCGAGTCTTCCTGCAGTCATAAAATCTGCCTCTATACTCCTCCTGTATCCTTTGCTGGGGAACGCATTATCTGTGCGCCAAACCACTTCCTCTTGGAAGTTCAGGGCAGGCATTCTATTGATACTGTCATTGGCTAAAGAACTGCTCGTTCATCGACTCTATAATGTATGTTAATCGGATAGGGCAGCATTTCACGTTTTCCTCGCTCTCCGCAAAAACACTTTGCATTCTTATTCTCTTTTTTCTTTTTCTTATACCAGGCTGTAGGACAGGAGAAAAATGGCACACCTCAACCTTCCTTTTCTTTGATACTGTCTGTGAAATAAAGATATTCTGCTCGGAGACCGCGTCTAAATCCGCAGAGCAGGAAATTAAGCGCGTATTCTCAGAGATCGAAGGCCATTTTTCACCAGGAATCAGGGACTATGCCTCCCAGTCTGTTCTTGAACTTTTCCAAAGAGCTTTAAATGTTTATCAAAACTCAAGCGGCTGTTTCGACATAACCGTAGCCCCTCTTTCCAAAGCATGGGGTTTTTTCAATGGTTCCCTTCATGTCCCCCCCTCAAATGAGATAAAGGCTCTATTAAAACACATCGGAATGGATAAAATAAAAGAAGAGAATGGCAGTCTTGTTCTCCTCCCAGGAATGGAGCTTGACTGGGGCGGGATTGCAAAGGGCTGCGGCATCGACCTTGCTTCGAAATCCTTAATCGCAATGGGAATCATGAAAGGTTTTATTAATGCTGGGGGGGACCTGTTTTGCTGGGGGCAAAACCCGGATAATCAACCCTGGAAGATCGGAGTAAAACATCCACGAAAAAGGGGATTCTTATGTGTACTTGCTGTCTCTGGCCTTGGGACAGCAACAACAGGAGATTATCAGAGATATTTCATTGAAAAAGGGACTCGTTACCATCATGTTTTTAACCCCAGCACTGGATATCCTGCTAAAGGCAAACAGAGCGTAACAGTAATCGGGCCGGAAACTCTTCTCTGCGACGCTCTTTCTACTGCTCTCTTTGTTAGTAATAAGCCAGAGATGATCATAGAAAAATATCCAGAATACGGAGCTCTCCTTATCGACTCCAATGGAAGGACATCCGTAATAGGAAAGCCTTATCCCTTCCAGCCCCTAAAATAGTAGGATTCATCGATGACAACTTGGTCAGAACCTATAAATCTTAATCAAGAAAGGGTAAAGCAGATGAATTTGAGGGGATGTCTGCCCTCAAATTCATCTTATTCAGTAATACTTTTAATATATTCAATTCCTTTTATTATCGATGGTGAAGGATTATCAATTTCCTTCTCGTTTTCATACTCAATTGAAAGGAAGCCACCATAATTCTGGAGGGTCAGCTCTGCAAGGATATCGTGAATATTTGCCTTCCCCTGCCCAAAAGGAACATCATAGGCTTCCTTGGTCCCGAATTCATTCAAGTCTTTTAAATGCACATCTAATATGCGGCCTTTCAGCAGTTTAACGGCTTCTACAGGGTTTACCCCTGTACGCATCCAGTGCCCGGTATCCGCACATGACCCAATGCCCTCACTACAGCTTTTTACATGCTCAAGAACCGTCTCAGGACGCGCGTATTTTGAAGGCACAGGATGGTTGTGTAAAGCAATATTTATATTATATTCCCGAGCCATCCGATCAAGAAGAGAATAGTCATCATATTCAGGTTCGGTCACAATAGTTCTTATGCCCAGTGTTTTTGCGAAATCAAAAACCCTGCGCATGCTTTCCTCGTTGTTTTCAAATCCTATAACTCCATAGCCTACGATCTCGAGCCCCTTTTCCTTCAGGCTTTTTTTCACCATCCATATCTGTTCTTCATCAAGGTCGTGGCTAAATTTAACTCCGGGCATGTCCTTACTAAGCACCTGGCCGGGATAGGCCTGGATGTATTTTATGCCGAGGCTTTTTACTTTTTCCAGTGTCTCAAAAAATGAAAACTTTCTGAATGTCCAGCACTGCACTGCAAAAGGGAATTTCTTTATTCGTACATGTTGATATCCCGCGGTGGCAGGCTGTTCCTTTATCGCTGATTGTGTCCCCTCATTTTTTATGCCTTGTTTTTGAGTTTCTTCTGTACAAGAAACAATTAAAGCTGCCATCAATACAAACAGTAAAAATCCCTTCTTTTTCATACCTTGCTCCTTTTAGGGTCGTCCTTCATTTGATAGCTGGGTCCGGGGGTGGGTTGGATCTTGGATTCCATCTCCCTCTTGCCACAGCCGGGATAAATGAATCCAGGCCAGAGGGAGGAAATAATATTGTCTTCTCCTGCTCGGCGCTCATATAAGCTGTCATAAGAAGTTCTGCCACATTTACTCCATCGCTAAAATTTTCTTCAGGCCGACTGCCTTCTAAAAAGGAGTTAACCATATGGCGGTTTTCCTCGATGTATCCGTATTCACTTTCCTCGTTACTTACTACTGGCATAAGTCCTGTTTCAGCATTTTGTTTTTCCACCAGGTCTTCTCCCGGCCTTCCCTGTACTTTCCGGCTGAAAAACACTTTCAATCCCGAATCCAACGTGTCTATTGAAAGAGAATACTCTGGGCCCAGAAGTTCCATGCTTAAACGCAGCCCTGCCCCTACAAAACACCAGGAAGTAGTAGCTTCAACAACAATCTTCTCTCCTCTTTCATCATTGTATTCAATTATAGCACGGGCAAAATCTTCGGCAGGCCTGTTTATATAATCTGTTTTACCATTGCTGTTATTAGATAGAATTCTTGCATAATGAGGGCGCTGCCACTTTAAGCACGCGGCAAAAGCTGTTATCTTTACAGGTGTAAGAATGTTCCTGTCAGCTCCGGGTGGAGTTAACATAAATCTGGCCTCTTCCACAGAGTGGCACATCATATCATTAAGGACCCCGCCTCCTTGAAGCTCTCCTTCCCAAAACCACGGCATATGAGGACCGCTGTGTTCTTCAGCCGCCCTTGCCAGATACGGCCGGCCTGCAATTGCCGCACCACGTGTCCATATAATTTCTTTTCCCTTTAAAACGGCAGGAGCAAAAACTTGGTTTTCCAGATATCCGTCCAGAAGCTGAGCCTTTTTTGCAAGCTCAAGCATTTTCCGTGCTTCCATCACATTTCTGCCAAGCGGCTTTTCACAGGCGACTCCGATTAATTCCCCCCTCCCCCTTTCAAGGACATTAGTTATCTCCTCCATGTTTTCAAGCCTTGTAAAGTTCGGTGCACATATCCATATTGCACCGATAGCAGGATCAGCTGCCATTTCTGTCACCGAACTATATACTTTGGCTTCCCCAACATTGAGTTTTCTGGCCAGCGCAGCCGTCTCTAGCGCCGTCTCTTTTTTGCGGGAAACTATACCCAAAATATCCGCATCCCGCACACCAACCCAAGAACGAATATGAATTTTTGCAATAAAACCCGCACCGACAATCCCAATCCCCAGGCGTTTTCTTGCCATTATTCCCTTTCTCTCCTATGAGTTGATTTTAAAACAAGCCTCCTCCTTTATCCTAAATTATTTTTCTCTTAACTGGATCCCATTCCACTTTGCGTCCTTCAAGAAAGGATTTCGTTGCCATGTGGCAGGTTATTCCTTCCTGAAAACCGCGATCAATACCACAACTCGGCTTCTTTCCGTTTCTGATACAGTCAATCCACTCTTTTACATGAAGATGTGTCAAATCAATATGCTTCCCGTCTCTATATGTGTACATTAATCCTTTCGTCGCAAAATACCTTTCTGTTGCTGAAGTAATAGTATCTATTCCTTTTAATCCAGGATGGAAAGAGAACAGCGGCAATGAGGTGTCTATAATTTTATTTTTTATCTTTTCTTTATACCGCGTCGACTCGTTGTCGGCATTTACCGTCAGTGTGCTCCCGACTTCCATGGAAGCATCATGACCCATGAATACCCTCCCTCGTACCCGTCCGCTCGAAAGCGTGGCGCTGTATACAACCGTTAAATTCTTGGAGGGATATTCAAAAACTACCTGGAATACATCAGGGACATCACGACCATCTTTGTAGAAGTAAATCCCGCCCGAAGCTGTTGCTGATTTTGGAATACCGAGATCTAAAATCTGATTAACTGCATCATATTCATGAGAAAGCAAATCCCCGGAGAGGCCTGTTCCATAATCATACCAACACCTCCATCGGAAATATCTTTCCAGGCTGAAAGGCACTTTATGAGGAGCAGGTCCTTGAAATTGCTCCCAATCAATGGTTTGATCACTTGCCTTCTCGTGAATTTCGTAAACCCATGCACCATTGGGAGAATTTCTGTTTGTTGTTGTCTCTACAAGCGTGATTGCTCCGAGAATATTCTTATAAATTATTTCCTTGGCCTTGATAAATGTTTCTTGCTGAGGATTCTGATGTCCGAGCTGGAAGACAACACCACTTTTTTTAACCGCATCAACTACCTTGTAGACTTCTTCTTCTGTACGGGTTATACACTTTTCACAGTAGACATGTTTTCCTGCATTTACGGCATCTATGGTCATCTGGGCATGCCAATGATCAGGAGTAGCGATGATTACTGCATCAATGTCCCTGCTCTGAATTAAATCCTGATAATGCAGGTACCGCTTAGCTCCCTTCAATTCCCTGCCTTTGCCTCCGGGTCTGGTGTCATTTTTAGAAGCTGCAATGCCGCGTTCCGCCCTAACATCAAACACATCGCAAACACCTGCCAGCTCAACATTCAAATCTTCCTGATTTAAAAAGTTTTCCAGCACCCTATCCATTCTGTTTTTCTTTGCATCTTTTAGCTTTCTTTCTATCCAGTCAGGGTGTGCGAAACCCCCTGCTTTTGCAAGGTCTTCCCCTCTGCCTCCGAATCCGATTATCCCAAGCCTTATTAACTCACCAGGTTTTTTCATGGTGCTGTCTGGAAGAACTGCAGGCCTCTTTCCAATAATTCCTAGTTCATTAAGGATTTCCTTCCTTTTTAGATCATCCAGCAAATTCTTTTTGTAAAGGCTATAAAAAAACGCGCCGAATACAGGTAAAGCAGCCAATCCTTTGAGAACATCTCTTCTCCTAATAATCCCCTTTTTTTCGGTTTCTTCTGTTTTCTTATCAGTCGTTTTAATATCTATGTCTTTAATCATTTAGCCCCTCAAAATAATTCACTCAGGCCTCTTTTTTCTGGATATTAGCCTATCTAATCCAATAATCTTTCCAGTAGGGAATAATGTTAAAACAAACAAGGCAAACATCTCGATTAAATTCTTATTCACGATTAAATAGGCTCCTTCTGCAGGAGTCGTGTATTCATACCCAATAAACGGAGGATTACACATATAATATAAAAACAGAAGGACAATCGCTGAAATACTAGCAGTCTTTGTCATACATCCTGCAATCAACGCGATTCCTATTGCAATCAATCCCCATATATTTAAAAAATCAACTATCTTTAAAACGGCCTGGCTTGTTAAAATGGATCTGAACAAACCCGACAGTATCCATTTTGACTCTGATAGATATCCAGCCGCCGACCAGTAGGGATTAACCAACTTTGTTATTCCTTCATATAGAAAGTGCCACCCAATTAAAACTCTCAAGATTACCAGTGCACTTAATTGGATGTTTGTATATTTTGACAGACCCCCATTCTTGTTTTCTTTTCTTTTCAGCATTATTCCCCTACCTTATTTTGAATAAACCTAGGAAAATTTTATATTAGAGATTGAAACAAAGGCTTCCTTTTAAATCTTCATTGGCATTAACACATACTTATATTCTATCTCTTCGTTGTTTTCTGGTTTAATTAATACAGCGCTGTTTTCATCCTTTAGTTCAAACCGAACCTTGTCTGATTTTACAATTGAAAGAAAATCAAGAAGATATTGAGAATTAAACCCCACCTCGATTTGTTCGCCATCGTAGTCAATCTCAACCTTATCCTTGGCTTCTCCAATTTCAGGACTAGATGAGAATAGTCTTAATTGGTCTTTTTCAATATTAAACTTGACTCCTCTTGATCTCTCTGTAGATAAAAGAGAAACCCTTCTAATCGCATCTGCAAATTCTTCTCTCGAAACAATCATTATATTTTTATTGTCGCTCGGGATAACAGCTTCATAATTTGGAAATTTACCATCAATCACTCTTGAAATAAGAATTCTGTTTCCAACCCTGAAAAATAAATTATTTTCATCACGGTCAAATTCAATAGAATCATCTTCAAATTTTTTTAATTCACCAAGAGTCTTTTTTGACACTATTCCTTTTATTTCGCTTTCTAAGTTCATATTGTCCATAGATACCGAAGTATAAGCAAGTCTATGTCCATCCGTGCTTACTAACTCCATAGTATCATTCTTAAGCATCATTAGCGCACCATTTAAATAGTACCTCTGTTCCTGTGTTATTGAAAAATATACCTTTTCTATCATCTCCCTTACTTTATCACCTTGGAGAAAAATGTTTTTTATAAATTTCGGCTCAGGAACCGGAGGGTAGTCTTCTTTGGACAAGCACAGCACTTTAAATTGACTGTCACCTGCAGAAATCTTCATCATTAAGTCATTGCTCTGTTCAAAAACAACTTCTTTCCCCTCTGAAATGGATTTAACTATTTCAAATAACTTCTTACCTGATATTGTAATTACCCCTTTCTCATACATCTTGGCTGGAAAATGGCATTTTATTCCTACCTCCAGGTCAGTTCCAGTTATTTCAATTCTATCCTCTAATACACTAATTAATATATTTGCCAGTATAGGCATTGTACTTCTTTTTTCTAGAATTCCTTGAAATATTTGTAGCTCCTTAAGGATTTTTTCTTTTTCAATTATAAATTTCATTTTTCCACCTCTCTATATTAGATTATTATTATCTAATTATAGATAAAAATAAATAACAATAATTATAAAAGCAAATGAAATGTGAAAAAATTTCATAATAGATTGATTCTTCTAGTGAATATAGTCAATTATTTTGTTTATTTCTCTGTTGAATTCTGGACTTTCATTTCGCATCTTTTCTATTTTTTGAATACTGTGAATTACAGTTGTATGATGTTTTCCACCGAATTTTTTTCCTATTTCTGGAAGAGAACTTTTCGTAAGCTCCTTTGATAAGTACATAGCGATCTGTCTTGGAAAGACAACCTTTGGGGAGTTATTTTTCGACTTTAGTTGGGATAGATTCATCTTAAAGTTGTGACAGATGATATTTTGAATTTTTTCTACCGTAATAATATTTGATGTGGAATCCAATAAGTCTTTCAATGCATCTTTAGTAATATCTAGGTCTATCTCTTTTCCTTTGAGTGAAGCGTAGGCAATAACACGTCGCAAGAATCCTTCAAGCTCTCTTACATTAGAGTGAACTTTATCTGCAATATATAAAGCTACGCTTTCAGGTAGATTGATTCCGTCTAGCTCTGATTTTTTTTTAAGGATAGCAATCCTCGTTTCAATATCTGGAGGCTTTAGGTCAGCAATTAAGCCCCATTCAAAACGGGAACGAAATCTTTCTTCGAGGTTTGGTATCTCTTTAGGTGGGCAATCGCTTGATATAACTATTTGCTTTTGGCTGTCGTAAAGATGGTTGAATGTGTGGAAAAATTCTTCTTTTGTTCTTTCTCTTCCTGCAAGGTAGTGGATATCATCTATAAGGAGCACGTCTATGCTCCGGTATTTCTGACGAAAATCAAGGATTTTCCCGTATTGTAAATGATTAATAAGGTCATTCATAAACTTCTCAGTTGTAATATATAATATTTTTAGTCCACGGATATCGTTTAGAATATAATGTCCAATAGCGTTCATTAGATGGGTTTTTCCTAGGCCTGCACCACCGTAAATATAGAGAGGATTATATGATGTGGCAGGGTTTTTAGACACTGCGATTGCAGCCGCATGTGCGAACTGGTTGCATGAGCCGACAATAAAATTTTCAAAAGTATATTTAGGATTTAAATTAGGATTTAACAAAGAGCCGTGTTTTGATTTTCTCTCGCCTGGAGGCCGGCGTATGAATGAAGATGTCGTCTCTTCTAAAATATATTTTATTTCATAAACCTTACCAAATAATTCTTGAGAGGATTTATCTATTAGTTTTGAGTAGTGAAATGACAGCCACTCTTTAAAATAAGAATTAGGAACCTTTATGTAAATAATGTTGTCTTCCTTTCCTATATAGACAGGAGGATCAAGCCAGGTTTCATAGCTGTTTTTATCAATTTTATCTTTAATATTATTTTTGATTTGTAACCAATAGTTAAATTTATCTTCGTGTTGCATTTTTATAATTAAGATTTCCACATAATTTTCCACAACTGTGGAAAACCTTAAGGTTTTGCTGGTTGCCGATTTTGAGGAGGCACGGGTATGATAGCACTCCCATTTTTGGATTTCAAGAAGTTTATATCAATTTTTTTAAAAGTCGAAACCAATCCAAAATTTCGTCTGAAATTTTCCAAACGTATCAAACTTGAGAGGGTTAGAAAAATCAGGAAATTCCAGCCTCTTTACAAATTCTATATGGAAAGGCAGCCCCAAAAAGAAAAATTGGAAACCGAAACCGTAGGATCCTAGAGCATCAAAGAATCTGTATTCAGGAAGTCCGTATTTATCAGTTCCAACATATGAGGCAAATTGAGCGGAGTATCCTTTTAGTTTTGAACGGG
>Ga0315532_1003283_pt1 | contig 10460 bp, 8 predicted proteins | sample SalMarWE160370MG_FD_203082 | JGI IMG/M metagenome (GOLD analysis project Ga0315532, IMG submission 203082) | Salt marsh sediment microbial communities from the Plum Island Ecosystem LTER, Massachusetts, United States - Salt Marsh Sediment WE1603-70 ... | reverse complement strand
GAGTTCAAAACCCAGACCATAGTCGTGCCCCCAGATTCGGTAGCCGATCCTCAAGCAAGTACAGCTCGCCTTCGCCTGGAGACCAACACTTGGATCCCCGCCGAGGCAGGGCTGGAAGACGTTCGAGAGCTGGGCATCGTCCTCGACCGCATAGAGCTTGACCTGTACTGAGCCTAGTCGAAGTACCTGTACTGAGCCAGTCGAAGTACAAGATGCCATGAATCGAAAAGCATCAATTATCGTTGTAAACTGGAATGGTAAGAGGTATCTGGAGGAGTGTCTGCCCGCCCTTTTGGCCCAGACCTATTCTCCTTACGAGATCATTCTGGTGGACAACGGCTCCCGCGATGGTTCAGTTGATTTCGTCACCGAGAGTTTCCCGGAAGTCAGGATAATCGAGAACGGCGAGAACCTGGGCTTTGCGGCGGGCAACAATGTGGCTATCAGAGTGGCACAGGGGGATTACATCGTCACCCTGAACAACGACACGCGAGCGGAGCCAGACTGGTTGGAAGAACTGGTCAAAGTCGTGGAGACCGATCCCAAGATAGGGATGTGTGCTTCTAAGATGCTCTTCTATTACCACACCGGGGTTCTCAACTCGACCGGCATCAGTCTGGACGTAGCGGGCATCGCCTGGGACCGGCGAGGCGGGGAACGAGACGATGGCCGTGAGCGCGAGCCGATAGAGATATTCGGGCCCTGCGCTGGAGCGGCTCTGTATCGCCGGGAGATGTTAGACGAAGTCGGTCTCTTCGACGAAGATTTCTTCGCCTACCACGAGGACGTGGACCTCGCCTGGCGCGCCCGTTCCAGGGGGTGGAGGTGTACGTACAACCCGCGAGCGGTCGTCTATCACGTTCACTCAGGGACGGGCCTGGAAGGCTCGGCTTTCAAGAACCGCCTCTTAGGTAGAAACAAGATCTGGACGATGGTCAAAAACTATCCGTCTCCTCAAATCTTTCTCTTTTTCCCCCTCATCGCCTTCTACGATTTGGCAGCGACATTTTACAGCTTATTGAAGAGGCAGGATGCAAGCCCCCTACGAGGGAGACTGGCTAGCCTGGGCTTATTGCCTGAGATGCTGGGAAAGCGCAAGGAGATCCAGAGGAAGCGAACGTCATCGGAATTCCCTTGGTTCAGCCCCCTGGTAGATCCCATCACCATGCTGAGGAGATACGAGCGTTTCCAAAGCTTTATCACGTCCAGGGGCAGATATGTTTGAACTTCAAACTTCAAACTTCAAACTTCAAAGGGTTACTCCTGCCCTCAGGTGGGCCTTGGTGATTTTCGTCACCATGAGGATCTCGCTTTCGCTGATCGCGGCCCTGGCGCTTTTCCAGTTCCCCTTGTATCATGTTACGTATTATCACGGGGTCCAACCAGTTCCTCCTGGAATCGCCAACGCGCTGCTGGGGGTCTGGCAGCGGTTCGACAGCATTTGGTACACCAAGATAGCCATGCAGGGCTACGCCCAGGGCGACGGCACCACCGTCTTTTTCCCCCTTTATCCCATCTTGACGAGGCTTGTCGGGAAAGTGCTCTTGGGCAATTATCTACTAGGCGGAATCATCGTCTCCAATGTGGCCTACTTTTTGGCTTTGGTCTATCTCTACAAACTGAGCCAATTGGAGTTTGATTCCCAGGTTGCCAGTCGCGCCGTTGTTTACCTGTCGGTTTTTCCCACCGCCTTTTTCCTGCTGGGAGTTTACACTGAATCGCTCTTCTTGCTTTTTGCAGTCTCGGCCTTTTACTATGCCCGGAAAGGCAATTGGCTAGCAGCCAGTATCGTGGGGCTTCTAGCTGCGTTAACTAAACAATTAGGCTTGCTTCTCATGCTTCCCTTGCTCTACGAGTACCTGGCTGAAAGGCGGTTTGAGATTCGCTCGGTTCGACGCGACGTCTTGCTCCTTGCTCTCATCCCCATTGGCACGCTGGCCTTTCTGCTGTTTCGGCATTTCTACATGGGCGATCCCCCATTGGTAGAGACTTATAGGCTACACTGGGGGGTGCGCGCTTCCTGGCCATGGACTAACGTCATTGACAGTTTTAGGGCCCTTTTCGATACGGGAAGATTCCCCCCTCTCAATCCAGAGGACACCCTCCTGAGGCGCATCTTTTACAACTCTTTTGATCTGGCCTGTGTGGGCCTGTTTCTCTACTTGTCAGTTGTCTCCTTCCGTCGCCTACGCTTGAGTTACGGTTTGTATATGGCTAGCGTTCTATTCGTTGTCTTGATGCAGAACTTCCAGCCTCTTTACCCGATAGCGGCCTTGCCGAGATACGTCCTCGTGTTGTTCCCTGGTTTCATGGTCCTGGGGTCTATGGTGAAGAATAAGACCCTGCATTGGGCCATGATCTATTTCTCGACCATGTTGCTTTCATTGTTTACCGCCATGTTCGCCACGTGGCGGGTGGTGGCGTGATTGATTAGGGAGAATTAGTGAAATTCGTGTAATTCGTGGCAAGAAAGCAAAATGAAAGTTTGCTATTTCGGCACTTATGATGTGGAGCAGTCACGGAACAACGTGATCATCCAAGGGCTGCGGCAAAATGGTGTGGAAGTGGTGGAGTGTCACGCCAGGTTGTGGCGCAATACGGCTGATAAGATTCGGAGTGTGAAGGGCGGCCTTTTCAATCCTGGCCTGCTGGGCCGGGCGCTGGGCAGCTACCTCAGGCTTATCAGGCGCTATGCCAGGATCGGTGATTATGACGTCATGGTCGTGGGCTATGCGGGGCATTTTGACCTCTTCTTGGCCAAGCTATTGACCATCTTTTCGAGGAAGCCCGTGGTTTTCGACGCCCTCCTCTCCCTCACCGAGACCGTGGTCGAGGATCGGGGTTTGGCCCAGCGGGGATCGCTTTTAGCTCGCCTGGCCTACCTGGTAGATAAGTATTCCTGCCGCCTGGCGGATTTAGTGCTCTTGGATACCGAAGCCCACGTCCGGCACTTCCAGCGGGACTTCGGCGTGAGGTTGGACAAGCTGCGCCGAGTGCCTGTCGGCGCCGACGAGGTCTACTGCCGGGGACCCTCGCCGCTTGGAGAGGGCGATCCCTTCAGGGTGGTCTACTTTGGCCAGTACATACCGCTACACGGGATCAACTACGTCGTCGAGGCCGCCAAGATCCTGGAGGAGCATCCAGACATCCGCTTTGAATTGGTAGGGGATGGGCAGACCTATGGGGAGGCTTCATCTCTGGCCGAGAGGCTCCAGGTGCAGAACGTCACCTTCCACCGTACGTGGCTCTCGCCTGAGGACTTGATCGCCGATTATATCATTCCGGCCGATGTATGCCTGGGTGCCTTCGGTGATAGTCCCAAGGCCCGACGGGTGGTGCCCATCAAGGTTTTCGTGGCCCTGGCCATGGGCAAGCCGGTGATCACGGGAGATTCACCTGCGGCTAGAGAAGTGTTGATCCACGGGCAGGACGCCATCCTGTGCGAGATGGCAAATCCCCGAGCCCTGGCCCAAGCGATTCTCCTTCTGAAGCGCGATCGGCCACTGCGAGAGAAGATCGCCAAAGAAGGCTATCAATCGTTTCAAAACAAGTTCTCAGCGCGGGACATTGGGGCGACGGTAAAGAACTATCTGAACGAGGCAATCAATGCAAAGTCTAAACTCTAAACTTCAAACCTTCAACTTTAAACTTCTGGTGGTAGTCGTTTTAGTTTTCCTTCTTCTAACCGCCAACCTCACGTTTCACGTTTCACGTTTCACGTTTCACGCTTCACGTTTCACGCTTCACGCCTCCAACCTCCAATATCCAATATCCAATATCCAATATCCACCGTGGGTCGAACCGCGCTCGTTGAACATCACCAACCTGGTCGGACAGGTCCCTGACAGCTTGCTGCAAGGGGTGATCATCTCCGCCTATCCCTGGGATGGAATCGTCCAGTTTGAGTCGAGTTCGGTGTCTGGAAACACTATGACGATCACCACCACCATCCACGGGCGGCTGCACTCCTGGGGAACGACGCTGGGCTGCCTGGGGCAGGTTCCGCGCTCGGATGAGATGGGCAGCGCTGCGCCGCAGTCGCATCTGAGGGTTTACACGCCGGAGGGCTCGGAGGTGACGTCCCAGATCACGGGTGGAGGCTACTGGCCGGCGACGCTGACTCAGCCGCTGGCGGGGACGGCGACCTGGCAGGGGCGTTACGATCCCTTGCCGCTGGCGATCAGCCAGTCCGATCAGGGCCTCGAACTGCCGGCCAACGTCGGCTGCGACCTGCATATTAGTGGCAGTCACACCGAGCTGATCGGCGTATTCACCCTGCAGCGCCCCGAGGTGGTCCCGGTCGTGAAGGTGCTCGGCACCCAGCCGACCACCTACAGGTCATACATCGGCGTCGGGGAAGTGGGCCGGTTCCGGCCGCTGATGAACCAGTTGCAGGAACTTTATCCAGAGCGGCATACGTATATCGGTATGTCCATCCCCCCTGGCGCCAACTACATCTTCGCTGTGTATCAACCCATGCCTGGAGATTACGCGGGAGAGCCCTACGATTCGAGCGATCCCAACCGATCGCTGCCGTCGGCTGGGACCACACGGCTGAGGGCGTTGACGCTATCGGGGGACCTGGCTAACTACGGGGCTTTTCCATTGAAGATCACCTGGCAGGACGCCGACCTTACCTCGCGCAGCGCTACCTACCTGCCGGCGCTACGCAATCCGTCCAAGTTCACTGCGCCTGAGTTCGTGATTCCGCCAGGTGTGCCCTACGACGACTGCTTTATCTACGGCACTTGTTCGAACGATGTGCTCGCTGAGATCTACAACACCAGCGCGCCGATCACCCTGGTCTACCTGTCGGTCTCGGCGCCGACCTCTGGCTGTGAGCTGGTCCCGCTCAAGTTCGCCGGGCCTTACTGGACGCCGGGCCTGGGCGGTGCGGGAGCGCTAGCGAGAACGGCGGCGAGCTGTTCCACCGGTGCGTTTACCGTATATTTGCCTGCGGTGTTCAAACCCCCCGATCTATCCCAGTGTCCGTGTGGATACTTCAATGCTGAGGGGCAGATGATCGGATACGTGGATCGTTATGGCAGATAGAATGCGCTGGAGAAGAGCGGTCAAAGTATCGCTAGTTGGAGTCATCTTATTCTTTCTGGGACTGAACATCTATCATGGCTGGCGCGATGCCAGCCGTTTTCAGTGGGATGTTCGCCCCTGGCTCTTGGTCGTCTCCTTCACCCTGGCCCTGGCTTTCTGGCTCATGACCGGCGTGGGGTGGAATTTAACGATGCGCTGTTTGGGAGGCGGCTTGGCCCTGCGCAAGGGCCTGAAAGTCTACTTTCTCTCTAACCTGGGGTGGTACCTGCCGGGCAAGGTCTGGTACGCAGTGGGGAGGGCCTACCTGGGCCAACAAGAGGGGGCTTCGGCGGGTGTGATTTCCACGAGTGTGGTGATAGAAGTGGTGCTATCACTTACCTCCAGCGCATTGATGGCCACTTCGGCCTTGCCCTTGCTCTCTCCTCTCCTAGGGGCGAAGAGCCTTTATCTGGGGATAGCTGTCCTGGCCCTTGGTCTGGCAGTTCTTCACCCCGCCCTGATGAAGCGCTCGTTGACCCTTTTGGAGCGCCTCTTGCCTGGCCCGAAGCGAAGAATAAATCCCCCGCTTAGATATTCGGTTATGATGGGCCTTCTGGCGGGCTATCTCTGCATCTGGGGCTTCGTGGGAGCGGCCTTCTTTGTTCTGCTGAACGCTGTCCATCCTCTCCCCCTCGCCTGGCTTCCGACTGTAGCTGCCATCTACGCGGTATCGTGGATGGCCGGGTTTTTGGCCCCCTTTGCGCCGAGCGGATTGGGCGTGCGAGAGGGGGCGATGATCCTGCTGCTTGGGCAGTACCTGCCTGTGCCGGCCGTGACAGCCGCGGCCATTTTATTTCGTATTTGGTTGATCCTCGCCGAGGTGCTTTGGGCGGCCGTGGCGACTCGATGGTGATCAGTAGTAATAATGCGGGCGGCCTTTGCAGCGAACACACACGGTGTCACGCCTCACTTCCTCTCCTCGAAATACCTGGCGGGAAGCGATGTAGAAATCGTTATTCCAGATGTCCTTGAGGGACTCGGCGAAGGCATTTCCAAAATCGTTGGCCGGATCATCGTACCAACAGCAGGGTGATACCCCTCCCTCCCAACTGATCACACAAGTCTCCCAAAGATAGGGACAGGTTTTGATCTTTTGCAGAGTCCTATCCTGTCGCGTTCTGTAATCATAGAAGCTGTATCTCTCGTTAACGGGCAGCCATCTTTCCATGTCCTCTCGGCTGTCCGTGTTCACCATTATGGGGGCTACCACCACGTTGTCTACCCCAAGCTGTTTTCCCAGTTGTCTGATAGCGGGGATCTGATGTTCGTTATACCTGTTCAACAGAACCCGGATGGTGAGGAGCGGGAAAGGGCTCTGGTGTAGCTCTCTTTGTCTAACCAATAATCTTATGCTTTCGATGACCTGGTCGAAGTTTCCGCCGACCCTGTACGTCTCGTACGTCTCTTGATCTGCCCCGTCCAGTGAGATGACTAGCTCCTCCAACCCCGAAACGACGACCTGCTTAGCCATCCCTGCATCGAAATAGTTGAGGCTGGTGCTGACCTTGGTGCTGATGTTTCTGGTGTTGGCGTAGTCAATCATGTCGAAGATCTGAGGGTGTAGAAACGATTCGCCCCAGTTGTACAGATCGAGGAAGTAAGCGTATTCTGCTACCTCGTCAATCAGTTTGCTGAAATCATCGAAGGCCATCTTGCCGTGGGGGCGTTTGAGGGTGCCCCGGCCCGTGGGGCAGAGGGGACAGCGCAGGACGCAGATGTTGATGGGGTCAACGACGTAGTGATAGGGGTATCCCCACACTTTCGTCCTTCTGAAACGCCTCTGGACCTTGGCCAACAGCCAGTTGGCCAGCTTCCTCGGCGTGCTGTGTCTCAGCAATTTGGCGAGATGCTGTTGTCCTTTTATGGCCACCGACCTGGCCCCTGCGGTTTTCGTGAACAGAAATATCGTCTGGCGGTTTATCATGGCTGTCTCCTTGACAAATTGGTCAATAGATTATATCATATTGGCACGAAAAATCAACGAGCCAGGAGCGCGGTTTTAGCGAAACCAGTTTGTGACAGGCCGACTGGAGATAGACCGCGGCCCTTTTCACAGCCCAAACCGGGCTAAAACAGGCCGTCGGCTAAACATAAGTGAACGAGTTTTCAAAACTCGTCCTAACAGGCCGTATCTAAAACGGCATTTTTACGTTATTATGTATGAAAGGGAGATCCCCAAGCGGGAGCAACGAGAACTGATCAGGCGAGCGAAGGAGTGCGATTTATCTGCCTTCGCCAGGCTCTATGAGCATTACTATCAGGACATTTATAACTATATCCGTTATCGGGTGCCTAACACCCCTGTGGCTGAGGATCTGGCGTCGGAGGTTTTCTTGAAAGCTCTGGAGTCCATTGACTCTTTCACTTTCCGGGGGCTCCCCCTATCCGTGTGGCTCTTCCGCATCGCCAGGAACTTGATGGTTGATTACTTCCGCAGCCGGCCGAGCCGACCTGATCTTCCTCTAAGGGAAGAGCTGCTTCCCGCTGAGGGGGGGCCCAGCGATGTCTTCGAAAGAAAGCTTACCCAACAGCAGTTGACACGGGGCCTCAGTCATTTGACCGGGGATCAGCAAGAGGTGATCATTCTCAAGTTTGTGGATGGGCTCTCTAACACTGAAGCGGCGCAGATACTGGGCAAATCGGAAGGGGCGATTAAATCGTTGCAACATCGGGCCCTGAATTCGTTGAACCGTATCCTAGAGGTAGACCAGACTTCGGAGGTCTCAAAGAAGACTTAATGGATGGTGTTTTGAGCCAGTTTCAGGCCAATTCGGTTCACAAAATCGGCAATTGAAGACTTCCGAAGTCTTAAATGACATTGAGCTAAGATTTGATGGTCGTTGGGAGGAGACTGAGACAATGAGGCGGGGACTTGAGCGCGCTCTCGATGAGTGTCTCTCTCAACTGAATACTGGTGAGTTCGGCCTGGAGGAGGTGCTCGCGCGTTATCCTGAGCACGAGGCTGAGCTCCGTCCCTTGCTGCGAATGGCGATGCTGGTTCGCCAGGTGCCGCAAGCTGTGCCTTCGCCGGAGGCCAAGGCAGCGGGGCGGCAGCGGCTGCTCTCAGCGGTAGCCAGGAAGAGGAGGGAGAAGGCCCGGGTTCGGCCTGGCTTGCTGCGTCGTCTGGAGCAGAGCGCGGCTGTCCTGGTGCAGCCCTTGGTGCGACCCCAGAGGCAATCTCTGAGGCTGGCGCAAGCCATAGCTGCACTGCTCGTTATCGTCTCCCTCGTCAGCGCGGGGGCGGTGGGGGTGGCTGCGGGCAGCCTGCCCGATAGCTTCCTTTATCCCATCAAGCGCACTGCCGAGTGGGTTCAGCTTGCTCTTACAACCACGGAGGCGAGCAAGGCCAGGTTGCACATGAGCTACTCCGAGAAGCGACTGGAGGAGACCCAAGATCTGTGGGAGGCCGGCAAGGGCTTGAATGAAGAGACCCTACAGGATATGCGGAGCCAGAATGACGCCGCTCTAAAGGCCATAGAGCGGGCATCTGAGCAGGAGAGACCCAACTTGCTGGCTGACCTTGACCTTCAATTGGAGAAGCAGCAGAAGACCCTCTTGGAGGAGATAAAGCTAGGGATGTCGCCTTCCGACCAAGAGGTCGTCGAAGAGGCTCTTGAGGCTGCTGAGGAACATCGGTGGGTAGCGAGGGAGGCCATGACAGAGCCCGATCTGCTGCTCACGCCCAGCCCGGTGCCGCCGACAGATACGGCTGCCGCCATTGCTCACGCCGAGACTCCAGCCCCTGTGCCCACGGTTACTCCTGTGCCGCCCACGGCCACGCCTATTCCAATACCGACAGCGGAGCCCACGGCCACACCTATCCCAACGCCGACAGCGGAGCCAACGCCGACAGCGCCTCAGGTGGAGGCGCCCGTCCAACCGACAGCGGAGCCCACGGCCACGCCAACGCCTCAGGTGGAGGCGCCACCCTTCAAGCCGACGCTGGAGCCCAGCCCAACGCCCACGGCCACTCCTACCCCAGCGCCGACAGCGGAGCCCACGGCCACTCCCACCCCAGCGCCCACAGCGGAGCCCACAGCCACGCCCACCCCAACGCCGACAGCGGAGCCCACGGCCACGCTTACCCCGACGCCGACGGTGGAACCTACGGCTACGCCTAGCCCAATGCCGACAGCGGAGCCCACGGCTACGCCGACAGCCCAGGTGGAGGTGCCTTTCCAGCCCGTGCCTGCCTCCTCGATCACGAACTGCCGGGTGAGCGATGCTCCCCAGGGGGCGGCGGTTACTGAGTTTCCCCCTGGGACCGAGACAGTCTATATAGTGTTCGACTATGCTTACATGGCGGGCGAAGAGGTAGAGATAAAGGTCAAGGACAACGCCGGTAACGTTCTATTCCATGAAGTCAGGATCCTATCTGGGGAGGAGACGGTATCCATTGCCTTCTCGGCAGGCGAAGGGGGCTTCGCCGCTGGCCGGTACTTCTTCAACGTCTACCAGGGCGGGGGTGTGATCAGCACTGTAATCTGGGATGTCGCCGCGTCGGGTGGGTAAGATCCAAGATACCCAGCAGAGGCGGCTCCCATGCCGCCGGTTCGCGGGTGTGGGAGCCCGCTCTGCTCAGAATTTGGATCTACTGAGTAAAAACAAGCCTCAGGTGGGCCTGTGGCCGCCAAGCTCGAGAGCCCACCTGAGGAGATGGGACAGGGTGCTGTTTATTGTTGACCTATTATAGAGGCGCCCTGTTCCGGGAATTATTATATCGCTCTTGGCGGATGTTGTCAAGAAACCTTAAAAAGTGACTACCTCGACAATGTTAGATTCCAGGCCAAGTGTCATTGCGAGGAGCGGAGCGACGAAGCAATCTCCACCGTTGCTTGCAATTGGAGGCGGGAGATTGCTTCGCTACGCTCGCAATGACATTAACTTAACATTGTCCAGCTACAAACCTTAAAATTTTAGAAATTGCTTGCCGATACCCGTATCTAAATCGCCCTTTTTACGTTATATAGGGCGAACAACGGGTACTTTATCTCATTGGTGGATGTTGTACTCCTGCTCCCGCTGGACCCTAGTCCAGCGTGCAAAACGCGGACTAGCGTCCGCTTGGAGCTTGCAAGGTGAGTAGAAACCTTAAAATCTTAGAAACTCGTGCTCGCTACCCGTATCTAAATCGCCCTTTTTACGTTATATAGGGTGGATAACGGATACTTTATCTCAACTGAAAGGGGGTGAGGCCATAGACCAAGACTGGATTATCCGTCGGTTGGCGGCGTATCAAAGCTGGCAACCCAAGTTTTGACCATCAAAACACAACTATAACTAAGGAGGTTAGTTACAAATGAGTAAGAAGTTTAGACTTCTAATGGTTCTGGTGCTGGTAACGGGACTCTTCGGTGGCTTGCTGACCG
>Ga0315532_1003278_pt1 | contig 10466 bp, 9 predicted proteins | sample SalMarWE160370MG_FD_203082 | JGI IMG/M metagenome (GOLD analysis project Ga0315532, IMG submission 203082) | Salt marsh sediment microbial communities from the Plum Island Ecosystem LTER, Massachusetts, United States - Salt Marsh Sediment WE1603-70 ... | reverse complement strand
TGCTATGTTGGCCGCCCTGGAAAGAATCTCGGACGGCTCTGCCGTCAATATCGGTTCGGGAAAACTGACCACCTTTAAGGAAGTGGCCCAGATATTCGCTGACCTGGCGGGCTACGGGCCGCAGATAGTGCCCCTGGTGAATAAGCCCGTGGGCGTCCATGCCCGCTACGCGGATACAACCAAAGCCAAAGCTCTTTTGGACTGGCACCCCAAGGTGAGCCTCAGGGAGGGCTTCCAGCAAGTTTACGGCCAAGCGCTGGAGCGCATCAAGAATGGGTAAGACAAACACCCGCTGGCATACCGTTCGAGGGCTCCAGACGGGCATCGCCAAGTACCACTTTGCCAGCCACTTTGTCAAGGGCAAAATGGTGCTGGACATAGCCTGCGGCGATGGGATGGGCACAGCTTACCTGGCAAGCAACGGTGCCAAATGCGTCTGTGGTGGCGATGTTGAGGCAGACGCAGTTCGAGGCGCTGTGCACCTCTGGAGGGCATCGTGCGCGCTGGCTGTGCTGGATGCCTATTATCTGCCCTTCAGTGACGGGGTCTTTGATGTCATCGTGTCCATAGAGACTATTGAGCACCTCTCAGACCACGAGCAGTTTCTGGCCGAATGTCGGCGGGTTCTAAGAGACGACGGCCTGTTCATTTGCTCTACAGTCAATAGAGAAACCTTTTCCCCAGGTAGCAAGAAACCATGGTTTCCTGGGCACCTCAAGGAATTGAGCATAGGCGAGTTTCGGTTTCTAATGGAACAGTACTTTGGCGCTGTGACCATCTATGGACTGCCTTGGGACGAAAAGTACGGACGCTTTGACCGGGTGGTTGTCAAATGCCAAGCGGTGCTGCAAGACCTGATGCTCTCCACGGCGTTAACACGTAGCGTAGTAAGACTGATGACCAGGGTCTTCTTCCCCCGCTATCAATTGGTCTCTCTAGACGAGGTGGGTCCTTCCCAGTTGGGTGACTTCTTGATGGAGGAATATGCTCCCATTCCCCTCTCAGACTTATCTTCGAACCCCATAGATGTCGTTGCTGTAGCCACCAAGACTAGCCTGGAGGAATTAGGATGGAAGCCAAGAAGGTCTACGTAGAGCCCACTTGGAAACTCCATATGGGTTATCATGTCAAGGAACTGATCCCGTATCCCCCAGAAGGCTACGAATTCGTGACCCGGGGCGGTTGGGATGAGAGGTTGTTCGACCGAGCCTCTAGCCGTAGAGTGTCGAGCTCCCTGAGCGATTGGGCGGCCTACCATATCCCCCTCTTCCTCATCAAGTCCTGTGTGGACAGATTCACCAAGAAGCCGCCGGAGTCTCTCCTGACCTACTCCTGCCATCACCTGGTCTTCCGGAACGAGCCCTGGGTGGTGGAGATCGGCAGGATCTGGGAGATGATCGGCCATAGTCCCAGGCACTTTTACCGCTTTAAGGGCATTATCGAGCGCGCTTTTGCCTCCGAGAACTGCAAGCGAGCCCTGTGTTTCACTGAATCCGCTAGGAAGACCTGTCTCTCAGTGCTCAACTGTCAGGGCTTTGAGCACAAAATCGATGTCCTGCCCCGGGCCGTCCACCCTAAGAAGTTCACCAAGAGCTGCAAGGGAGACGGAGTCCGGTTCCTCTTCGTCGGGTCCGCCAACTTGTCTGGCCTGTTCGAATACCGGGGCGGCAAGGAGATTCTGGAAGCCTTCTCCATCCTAACCAGCAGGTACAAGAACATAGAACTAGTCATCCGCTCAGACATACCGCCGGTCCTTAGGGAGCGGTATGGGAAGGTGCTGGCTCAGCCGAACGTCACCGTTCTTGAGGGGTTTCTTCCCTGGGGGCAGGTGGAAGAGATATACCAGTCGTCCGACCTCTTCTTCTTCCCCTGTCACTACGAAAGCTGGCAAATCATCCTCGAAGCCATGAGCTACGAGCTCCCTGTCATAGCCATTGACCTGGAAGGGGTAAGCGAATTCCTCACGGACGGGGAGTCAGGGTTCTTGCTCCCCGAGGCGGAAGGCGTCCCCTCCGTCCAGAACGGGCTCCCCCTGGCCAACGCCTCCCCTCTGGTGCGCAAGGCACTCCAGCACACCGATTCCAGGCTGGTGCAGGCCCTAGTCGAAAAGGCGAGCATCCTCATTGAGGACAGGGCCTTAAGAAGAAGAATGGGCACTGCCGGTCGGTGGCAGGTGGAGCAGGGAGACTGCTCGCTAGAGCGCCGAAAAGCGAAGCTAAAAGAGGTCTTTGACCAGGCCACCAGTTAGGAAATGACCTTGCTCGGCCGCCTGATAGGGCTCCTGCAGAAATGGGGCGACCTCGATAGGGAGTACCGCAGGGATGTGCTGTCCCTCTTCGAGCCCAACCCTGAGGCGAGGCTTCTGGACGTGGGCTGTGGCGATGGGGAGTTCACTCTACAGGTAGCCGAGAAAATAGGCACAAGCAGCGTCTTTGGCATTGATGTCGTCAAGGAGAATGTGAAGCAGGCTGAGGGGAGGGGGATTACCTGCTTCCAGGCTGATCTGGACGAGGCAAGATTCCCCTTTGAAGATGAAAGCTTTGACGCCGTCTGTGCTAATCAGATAATAGAGCACCTTTCCAAGACCGATGCTTTTGTTAAGGAAATCTATCGAGTGCTGCGCCCTGGCGGATACGCCGTTATCTCGACTCCCAATCTGGCGGCTCTCCAATGCCTAGTCTTTCTACTGTTCGGCTGGCAACCGCTTCCAGCACATGTGAGCGACGAAAGTACGAGGATGGGGAGCCCTATGACGCGGTCCGCCTGCCAGGATGAGAGGATGCCCGGCTCCCATCACCGGAGGGTCTTTACCCTGAGGGCCTTGGAGGAGTTCCTTGAGCACCACAGGTTTGACGTTGAAAAGGTTCGGGCTTCCGGGCTTTTCCCTTTTCCCGCTCCCATAGCTAGGCCTGTGTGCGCCCTTAGCAAGAGACACGCCACCAATCTAGCTATAAAGGCCCACAAAAGCTACCCCAACGGAGCGAGTGGAACGTGAGCTTCTGGCGCCTGCCTCATATCACTGGGGCTGCCAGGATAGTTCTGTGGGCCTCGCTATGTGCCATCACTTTACTCCTCTTCTTCTCTTTCGCCGATCTTGGCTACGTCTATGCGCCTATTGAATCTATCCGCCTTCTGAACAATCTGCCATTGTTCGGCGCTCTGTATTATGTTTGGTTTGCCCTTTTCCTCCTCTTGCTTCTCTCACAGCACAAGAATAATGAATGGGAGAACATGGCCCTGGTCTGTATGTTCGCCATGCTGTTTTCTGGAAAGTGGATAGTCTTGACCCACGGACAAATCGGGGCAACCCATATTCTCCACTATGTCGGACCCATCTCATCTTCCGTGGCTGAGGGGGTAATGCCCCGAAGCCTGGAGAATCTAGGCTACGATACATTCCCCACGCTCGCTATTGAAGGCTCAAGCCTAGCTCTGATCACCGGTTTGGACACCTTCGATACAATTACCGTATTTCTAGTGTTTCAACTCCTGGCGATCACGGCCCTATTCTATGTCGTATCGCGAAACTATCTCCATGACGGGCGTCTTGCCAGCATTGCCACCGTGCTGCTGATCAGTGGAAGCCTGGCGATACCCAACTATGTTGCTCAGTTACATTCGCGGGCGACAGGTCTCCTTTTCCTGATTGCCTTCTTGGCCTTGGTCAGCAAAGGGCATAGACGCCTCTTGAATGGGTGGGAGCAGGCCCTGGTTTTCATCATCTTGCTGGCGGCGGCGATGATAACCCATGCCATTACGTCCTTCCTTTTTTTCCTTGTTCTCTCAGGGATATATCTTGTGACGATACTCGACAAGAAGAATATGATGGCAGTTTCTACAGTCGTGCTCGCCTTTGTAGTCTTCTTGGGCTACGAGATATACGCTGCCTTCAGTACGTTTGGCTACATGGCCAAGCTAATGCCGACAGTGGTGGGCAACCTGACCGAAAGCGAAGTCCCTTGGTCGCCAATGACTTCCAGAATGGCTGTTTCGACTTTTGGGGAGGCGGTGCCAACCTGGGCAGTAATGACTACCTGGTTCTGGATGTTTGCTCTCATCGGACTTGGAGGAGTCTTGGGGATCGTAAACTTGGTCAGGATTAGAAATCTATCGTCAATAGAGAAGATAATCACCGGAGGGCTGATAGGCGTTGGCCTTTTTGCAGCTCTCACAATCTATGCCACGAGCTCAGAAGAGCTGGCCAGAGCCCTTATGTATTTGCCGGTGTTCACGATTCCAGTTCTCCTCATGTTCCTATCCAAAACAAAAGTGACTAGTGCTGCACTAATAGTTACGATTTTCTTACTTTGCTTTCCCACATTCCTAGCTCATAACACTCATCCTTCCAGCACCACATTGCATCCGCAGGAGTGGTCAGCTACTGACTTTGTGGGTTCCTCCTACCAGGAGGAACCCACGGCAGGGAGTGCAAATCTGGTTACCTATATGCCCTCCGGGAACTATCCGCTGATCCCCCCACTGAACAAGGCAGAGCAGGTCATATTCGTTGATTACCCGATCCCGACCACCCCGGGCGGGTTCTGGGCAGCTTTCGGCGATTTCGTCGCGGAGTTCAGAAATCCCCGTAATTCTCCAGCGGTCCTCATGTTCTTCTCGCCCCGGTACGCTACAACATTCCAGAGCATCGTGGGGATAGACCCTACAACTGATGAACGCTGGCACGAGCTGAGGGAAAGTATCAGCCAGGAAGGCCAGGTCTATGACAACGGCCTTGTTCAAGTCTACCGGGCAGAAGGGTCAACCGCTCCTTACCTGCTTCAGCCTCGCGAGTAGCCCTTCTACAGCCTCATCCCAGCCGCGTTCGTACCGAGCAGCCGTTTCCCTGGCCTCAACTGATAGCTTGCCTCTCTTCTCCTCGTCCTCCAGAAGCTCCGTTGCCTCCCGGGCAAGAGCCGCCTCATCCCCGATGGGGACCGTGACCATCCCTTTGGTGTAAATGTCCCTGTAAACGGGCAGGTCATAGGCGATCACGGGCAAGCCGCAGGCCATAGCTTCCATGGCCACATGGCTCCAGCTCTCGTAGTAGCTGGGCAACAAGAACACCTTGCTTCCTTTCATCACCGCGAATTTGGTCTCATCGTCCACAGGCCCCAGAAGCTCGATATTCCGCTCAAGGTGTCTCTCCTTGATCAGAGGCCTCAGCTTCGCGACGGCATTGCCCATCATGGCTAGCCTGGCTTCCTTTCTGGCCTGGGAGACCGCGGCCCATACCCCCAGCAGGTCTTCACAGCCCTTCATGGGATGGTATCGGCCGATCCAGCAGGCGTCGTACCTTCCCGCTGAAGGCGACACAGTGTCAACGAAATCCAGTTCGATACCGGGGCTGAAGGGCACGATCTGCTCCGCGGATATACCCTTGTCCAGCAGATAGCGCCAGATGTTGGACTGGGCGAAAACGAGGTCGCTGGCACGTCTCATGCAGAAGAGGGACAAGCGGTGCTGCACGTAAGCCAGGCTCTCTCGGAGACTTGGGGCTTGAAGCCGGTCTGTGAAGGCGCCTTTATAGCCTTTAAAGGGTTGAGGGTACGTCATGTGAAGAGAGGAGACCCTTATGACAGACGCCCCTTTGACAAAAAGCAGGGGGCAAACCTCCCAGAGGAGGTCAGAGAAGGCAAAGATCACCGTCTCGCCGTGGAAGCGTTTTCTGCGCAGCAGCAGGCCAGCCTTGATCATCCTGACAACCATGGTGAAAGATTCCTTGATCAGACCGCCGGCTGCCTCCTGCCTGGGGTCGATGATCCAGAAATCGGCATTTAGCCCCATGTTTCTGAACACCGTTTCCCCTGCCCCAGAGGTGAGAATGGTCAAGCCATGTCCTCGAGAGACAAGCCTCTTTCCTACCTCTACTACAGGCTTGAACCCCCCGGAAAAGCCCTTGGGCGAGGTGACGCCAACGGCAAGAAAGACGAAGTCCATCTTTCTCTCGCCCAGATGCGCAGCCTCTGCCTTAGCCTCTGCAGGTCCTGCCAGACGGCTGCCAGGGCATGACTCCTTTCCAAACGGAGGAGCTACCGCTTTGTGGAATCGCGGGTCAGGCTCAACCTTCGTCCCCTCCTGGCCTGCCCAGGGGCCCTGCCGATAGCACACACCCCGTCTCAGCCTTTCAGGGCCAATACCCCTGAAGCTCTGAGCCTTTCACGCACCCACTCAAGGGTCCGCCCTAGGCCCTCGTCCAGGCTCACCTTTGGCTCCCACTGGAGGACGGCTTTGGCCCTGCTTACATCCGCCGTCCGGCTCAGAGGCCCCACAGGCTCACCGGGGTCGTAGACCGCCTCGATACTCTTGTTTGAGGCTGCAATTATCCTTTCTACCAGTCCCTTGATGAGCACGGCCTGGCCGGAGCCGATGTTGACTACCACCGGAGGGTATGAGGCTCTCCCTTCCAGTTTCAGAAGCGCCTCCACAGCGTCGCTAACATACAGGATGTCCCTCGTCTGGTTTCCATCCCCCCAGACCCTAAAGTCCTCCTTGGGATAGAGAACGGCCTTGGAGAGGAGCGCCGGGACGACGTGAGCGTTCTCATCTGGTTCCTCACCCTCGCCGTAGATGTTGAAGATGCGGGCTATGCCAATATTTGAGCGTTGCATCCACTGGAGCTGTATTTCGCCCATGAGCTTGGCCCAGCCGTAGCCGCCCTCAGGGTTAATGTAACGGAAATCGTCTTCCTTGAGGACAACATCGTGGGCTTGCTGGGAGTCTATGGGATAGACGGAGACGCTAGAGGCGTAGACTAGCGTTTGGACTTCCCTCTCCAGATAGGCCCTGAAGACGTTGGCATCGATCACCAGGTTGGTTTGAAGAGCCAGAAGCTCGGCCATATGCGTTCCGTGCAGGAACTCAACGCTGCCCACCCGCGCCGCTAGGTGGAAGACGGATTCGGCGCCCTCCATAACTTCCAGGGCCTGTTTGTAGTCCCTCAAGTCTATAGGACGCACCTCGGCCTGGATACCAAGGTCCCGAAGGTTTTGGGCCTTTCCCCTTGAGAAGTCGTCCGCTATGATCACTTCCCTGCCTTCGTCCAGCAGCCTCTTCACCAGGTGGCTCCCTATGAAGCCTGCCCCACCGGTAACTAGCGTCTTCAAGTGCTACCTCCTTCTGCTACTGTCCGTAGCGATTCGACGTAAGGTGTAGAGCTCGGAGGCCATGACCTCCTCGAGGCGAGAGGGCAGGGAGCGCCAGTCATCCCATACGGCGCTGATGAGGCGACCTGTAAGCCCGTCGGATGCCTGGGAGGCAAGGAACAAGACTAGCTTCGCCGCCGCCTCGGGCGTGGCCTTCTCTTCTTGAACCCGCCGGGCCTCTGCAAAGGCCCTCTCCCCAGCGGCGCTGCCGGCGGCCAGGATCTCTCTTGTCATCTTCGTATAGACCGCCCCGGGGGCGATGGCGTTGACCTGGATATTGAAAGGCTTTAGCTCCTCGGCCAGCGTCTCAGTAAGACGCACCACCGCTGCCTTGGAGGCGGCGTAGGCGCTGAAGTAAGGCCGTGGCGATGTGGCCCCACCGCCGGAGAGATTAATGACTTTACCCCCGCCCTGGTGGATCATCACCGGTATGACCGCTCGGCAGCAAAGGAAGACGCCACCGAGGTTGGTGAGGACGGTCCTGAGCCACTCATCAGGCTCGTTCTCCCATAGTGGGCCTATGGGAGGCTGGACGGCGGCATTGTTGACCAGGATGTCTATCCTCCCGAACCGGGCGAGCACGAAGTCCACCAGGGCCTCCACCTCCTGCCTCTGTGAAAGGTCCGCCTTCATCGCTATGGCCTGTCGGCCCATGGAGCCTGCCTCTGCTGCTGTTGCCTCCAAATCGGAAAGAGTGCGGGAAGCCAGTACTAGGTGGGCTCCGTTCCTGGCAAAGGTCAGGGCGATGGATTTGCCAATGCCACGTCCCCCGCCCGTGACGATGGCGACTTCATCTTGTAGCCGCATCGAGCTTCTGTCGCCAGTAGTCCAGCATGTCGGACAATGTCTTCTTGAAGGGTGTCTGAGGCTCCCAGCCCAAGGCTAGGAGCTTGGAGTTGTCGCCCACGTAGATAGGATCATCGAAGGGCCGCATCCGCTCGCGGACGACCTCGTAGCGGACTTTGGTGTCTGTGAGAGCGATCAGTTTCTCCAGGACATCCCGCATCCGGTAGGCTCCACCGGAGCAGAGGTTATAGACTTCACCAGGCACACCCTTCTCGGCCAAGAGCCAGAGAGCCTTCACAGCATCTCTACCGTCGGTGAAATCCCTGATGGTCTCCAGGTTCCCCACCTCTAGGACTTCTCTCAGGCCCCTCTCCGTCTCGATAATCCCTCTGGCGAAGTCCGAACAAGCATCCTCAGCCTTTCGAGGTCCCGTCATATTGAAGGGGCGGACCCGTATCACCCGCATCCCATAGACCCGCCAGTAGAAATAGCCCAGCACCTCCTCTGCCACCTTGCTGACGGCATACATACTCGTGGCTTGGAATCCCCGGTCTTCATCCAGGGGCATCTCCTTCTCATCGCAGGGCCCGAAGACGGAACTGGAGCCCACAATCACGATGGTGGAGTTGAGGCCAGTGTTCCTGATAGCCTCAAGCAGATAGAAAGTCCCTAGAGTATTAGTCTTAAGGGTCTCTTCCGGATCCTCCCAGGAGACGGTCACCCGGCTCTGGGCTGCCAGGTGGAAGACGATATCGGGTCTCACCTGGCTGACAATCGCCTCCACCCGTTCTCGATCCTTGAGGTCGCTCTCTAGAACGGTGATCTGCCCTTTCAGGTGCTCGATGTTGCTTGCACTGCCATAGACCATGCCATAAACATCGATCCCGTTGGCCACCAAGAGATCTGCTAGGTGGGAGCCGACAAAGCCTTCGCAGCCCGTTATCAGACATCGTGTCATGTGGGCCTCCCTGGCTGAGGGTTTGGGCCCCGCATTCGCGGCAGCAACAGGGGCGCATAATAGCCCAAGAGGACGAAGGAGAGAGAGACCAGGGTGGTGGTAAGCTGTCGCCAGGCGACGCTGGGTTGAGTGAACATCCCCTTGACGATACGGGGCACCAATCTGTTCAGTATCCTGTCGCGCAGAGCGTGCTCCTGGGTCAGGGTCCCGGTTTCCTTCTCCTCTTCTGGATATAACTCCAGGATCATGCGCCTTTGGTAGCCTACGCTAAAGGATCTCTGCGTGATGTACCTGATGGTCAGTCGGCGACGGCTCACCTTGGCATGAATTTTCATTGTGGGGTTGTAGAGTATACGGCCGCTTGTGAGGCGACGAACGCGGATGGACAGATCAACGTCCTCCGAAGGTGGGTCATACCACGAGGTCCTAGCGTTGTTGCGCAGCCCAAACTCTGACCTAAACCCGCCCGAGAGATCCAGGACACTCTTGCGGAAAGCCATGTTCATTCCCCACGCGTTGCGCACTTCCCTCACCTGGCTCCAGCCGTTCCATCGCGTGCAGGAGATGAGCCAATCGAGTTCTTCAGGGAACCAGGACATGCCAGGATCCTCCCACAACGGGTGGGCGGGTCCCGTCACGCCGACAACCGAGTCATCGGCGAAGGCTTTGACCACCTCCTCAGCCCACTGCGGGGACAGCACCACATCGTCGTCCACAAAGGCGACAATCTCGCCCCTTGCCTGCTGCGCACCCAGGTTGCGGGCCGCTGACAGTCCCCGCTCGCCCTCGTTGAAACCGACGACGACGTTATGAAGTCCCTGTTCTCTGGCATGTCCGGCCACTGTTGTGCATAGCCCCCGGTCCCCCTCTGCCACGAAAACGATTTCAATAGGTGAATAGGTCTGAGCCTTCAGGCTTCCCAACAGGTCCAACACATCCGGTAGCCTGACCTTCGTATAGGTGGTGATGACTACGGAAAGGGATGGCCTTTGGCTAGCCACGGAAACGCTCCCTGAGGATGTTCTTCAAGATGCGCCAACCCTGTCGAAGGTTGTGGTTCTTCGCCTTTCCGGCTATTCTGCCAGCGTCACGTTGAGGAACCTCAACCACTCGGAGCCCTGCCTTCTTAATCCTTATGTTTATGATGGGCTCGTCTAGAAAGGATGTGCCATCGGGGTCTAACCTCTCGTATATCCGCTTCCAGAAGGCGTTGTAGCCGGCACACAGATCGGTGTACCTGGTTCCAAACAGCGTGTTGGTCAGAACTGTAAAGATCCAATTCCCGAATCGCCTGGTAAGCGAAATATGCGGTCGAAGGTTTAGGAACCTGGAACCTTTGGCGAAGTCATAGCCATTCAGGAGCGGGCCAACGAAGTGAGCCATATTCTCGGGGTCCGTCTGGCCGTCGGCATCCAGGGTAACGATGATATCGCCGCTGGCTTGCTGGATGCCGTAGCGAAGGGCATCGCCCTTGCCCTCTCCTGGCTGATAGACCACGCGGATGTTGGGCCGAAGCTCCCTCGCCACCTCCACCGTCCTGTCGCTCGAGTGGCCATCCACCAGAAGGACTTCGTCCACCC
>Ga0315532_1003274_pt1 | contig 10474 bp, 8 predicted proteins | sample SalMarWE160370MG_FD_203082 | JGI IMG/M metagenome (GOLD analysis project Ga0315532, IMG submission 203082) | Salt marsh sediment microbial communities from the Plum Island Ecosystem LTER, Massachusetts, United States - Salt Marsh Sediment WE1603-70 ... | reverse complement strand
CCTATCGTATGCTTACCCGGCAGGGGGGCCACAACCCGAACTGCACCGACACCCAGTGCACGAGCCATATCGTTTGCAAGCGCAGCTATCTGGCTGACCTTCACGCCGGCTGCAAGCTCCAGTTCAAACATTGTTATGACCGGGCCCGTCTCGGCCGCAACCACCCGCGCATTGATATTAAACTCCGACAGCAGCCTTTCCAAAGCTATCGCCTTGGCCTTGACGACCTTCTCCTGCACCGCAGAAAAACTATACTCCGGCTCAGCCAGCAGTTCCAACGGCGGCAGTGCATAATCCTCGTAGGACGGCTGAACCACCGAACGTTTGGATACCGAGGCGCTTGGATGGCTCGGCTTTTCACGGTCTAAACGTTTCACTGGAATATTCTCTAACGGTTTAACCGTGCCAACGTCCGACAGTCTCGGTGTTTTACTGCCGAGAACTAATGGCTTTTGTCTAACACTTAGTTTCTGCCATATATCGTTCAGCCCTTGTCCGACTATGGTGGATTTTTTTGCTGCCGACCACGCAGGTATCACAGCGCCGAATGCCCTTTTGGCCCCAAAATCAAACCATCTCAAAAAAATCAAAATAAAATTATCCGCTAATAGAAAAACCCCAACTACCCAGGTGGCTGCAATTAATATGAAAGTTCCCAACGATGCAAAATGGCTTCGCAGAAACTGCGCCGCCCCAATGCCCAACACTCCGCCTGAACCCATAGGAAAGCCAAAGAACCGATAGGGCCATAAGCAGTAGAAGCTCATCGAAGCCGCCACGGTCATCAGTCCTAATCCGATTGCTCGTAAAATCGGCTGGCTTGTCGGCTTATGTGCAAGTTTGCCAACCAGAAAGCAAATTCCCGACACTAATATCACAAACACCCCGGGCCCGATATAATACAGCAAATAGTACGCGCAGAATGCTCCTGCCGACCCACACCAGTTAGAAAGGGGGCTATTATGAGGATATACAAACCTGCTCGGCCAATCACCGATGTCAAAACTAAGACAACTGCACAAAATAAACAGGCACGCACCTATCCCGAGGCACGCCAGCGCCGTACGGGCCCCGGAACGCGTTGTTTCGCCTTCGGACACCCTTTTGTATGACTTCTTCTTTTTCACGCCTCTTGTTGTTTTCCGTCAAGTCCGATAAATAAAGATACAATATGCGCAATCAAACCTCGCGTCCAGCATTTGGACGTAGTAATTTATATCGGCAGCCCTTCGGCCTTTTCTGCACAATTACCCCGGCTCTACAAACGTAATAATGGGTGCTTTTGCCCCAGATATTCTTTATTCAATAAAGAGCGGCTTTATATGCCGTTCGTAGATGTTCTCTGTTACGTTTTCTGCGATTATATCCTCGTATTTGTCCATCGCATCCAGAAAGCGTGTGCCCATCCCAGCGGCAATCTTGTATGCAACGTGAAGAAGCTGCCGGAAGTTGAGATTGTACTGCTTACAGGATTGGTCGTGTCTTAGGGCCGAGGCAAATCTTTCACCGTCCCATTTGTCAACCTCTTGCACACTGGGCAGTTTTGCTCTGTCGATATCAATAACTGTCTCATACGGCCCACAAAGCTCATCTATCCGCGATAGCGCCCCGGCGTACACCTCTTTTGCGATTGATAACCCGTCTGGCGCCGCCATCGCCAGGCCGATTAGCTCTTCCAGCCACGTTGTGCCCGCTGTCTTAATATGCAGCCCCGCATCGAATTTCTTCAGCGCCTTAGCTATTGGCCCATAAATCGAGAACTTGTCAGAAGCCGAGTGAATGCTAAGTTTCAGATTCTCAGGCAAGCCGAATTCTTTGACAGCAAAAGCAACCATTGCCACGTCCTCTTCGAACTCTTTTGCAAAACCTCTCACGTTACCGACGTAATCCACTCCTTTGTTGAATCGACCGGTGAATTTTGGCGCAATCGTCTGGGCTGGGATCCCTTCCTCAGCAATAGCCGCTAAGATAAAGAACATCTCCACCGGCGTCTGCGGCTGGTCGGTCTCATCCATTGAGACTTCCGTAATAAAGTCCGGCCGGAGGCCGGTTCGATCGGAACCCAGCTTCGCCGGGGCGCCTTTGGCCGCCTCGATATGACGATGAATCTTGCCCGCTTGCTTAACCGCCGATAAAAACTTATCTGCTATTGCTTTGATTTGTTCTTCGCTAATATTAAAAGTCTCATCGATACCGTCAATTGCAAGTGAACCGATATATTTTTTATACTTTTGGATAAATGCTTTCACATCAGCTTCATCCGAGGTCTTGCCAATATAATCAGCAACGTCAAGCGTGAAAAAATCGCTCGACTCAATGAATCCGTCAACATTGTTCAACCCGATATGGTCGGCATCCACAAAATACGGCTTATCCCAGCCATAGGCTGTTACCGCATCGTCGGCCTCTTTGCGCGTATCCGCCGGGCTGGTTCCTATGATAGTATGCTCCCTGTGCGACTTGTTCCAAACAGGTGTAATGTCAAGGCCCTGCTCTTTTGCCTTTATCAAAGCGGCTAATTGGGCCTTTCCCTGATGACAGAACCTGTCGCCAATTCCAAAGGAATACTTCCCTAAAATCATAACTTCATTCTCCGTGATTCAATCAACGCTTAATTACTCAGTTGTCATTGCCGCGAATAAAAACCTTTTTGACATCGGTCATACGAATTATCGAATTGGTCATCGGCGAGGAAGGACCATCCAGGTCATCGATTAATGCATCTTCAACATCTTTTAGGATAAGGCCGTGACGCTGGTCACTCTTTGCTAATTGAAGCTGCACATTGAGTAACTTTAAGCCCTTGATATGACGGCAGTAGAGCCCATAAACAGGTAGCCTACCGAACATCGAGTACTCCGGATAGGCTTCGGGCTTCTCAGGGACGGCTCGGTCGGCGTCCTCTTTTGTCCCTCCACCATCGAACGAAAGTCTCAGATTGCTCAGCGTTACGTTTTCTATCTTTGCCTCCGGCAGCCCGGAAATCGCACAGCCGGTCGCATTGGCGCCGGTCGCTTCGATATTGCTTATCGTAATATTGCGCATTATGCCGATGCAAGGTTTGGCCATATCTTTCTTAAAGGGCCTGGCGCGATTACCTAATCGCAAAAAGATTGGAGCTCCGATTTTGTTCATCGTGATATTTGACACAACGATGCCGTCCATTGTGCCGCCGTCCACTATTTCCAGCGCCACACCAGCCAGACGAGTATCATAAATCGAACAACCGGTAATAACGATATTTTCAAAACCCCCGTTGGATTCAGTGCCCATCTTCAGCGCATTACAGCGGCTGCTCAGAACGCAGTTACTGACCACTATGTTCGTGCACAGCCGCGCTGATGTGCTCTTGAGCACGATGGCATCATCTCCTGAACGGATATTGCAGTCTGAAATGATAACCCTCTCGCAGGAGTCGATATTGATACCATCGTTGTTAGCGTTGACAACACTTCTGACCGTGATTCCGCTGATGTGCACGTCGTCACAGGCTAAATAATGCTGAACCCACATTGGTGAGTTCCTGATGGTTACATCCTTTACCGTGACGTTTCGACATTGAATAAATCGAATTATATAGGGTCGCACCTTATATGGCCCTTTAAACGAACGTCCCTGGCCGTCGATAATGCCCCTGCCGGTGATGGCGATTCGCTCGAGATTTTCGCCGTATATTAGACTCTTGTCCGTATAGTTATCTGTGTACGACCTAAAAGCCTGTACGGTAGGGGGGTAATCTTTCAGGTTTGCACTGCCCAACAACTTACAGCCGACGTCGAGCCTCAGCGTCACACCGCTTTTCATATAGATAGTGCCGGACAGGAAAGTGCCTTGCGCCAGATAAACAGTCCCACCACCGTCCCTGGCACATTCGTCTATTGCCCTCTGAATAGCTTTAGTGCACATTGTCTTACCGTCGGCTTTAGCCCCGTAGTCACGAACGTCATAGACTGTCTCAGCCCCAAAAACCGACCCCACTGTGATCCATATTAGCCCAATGAAAATCTGGTATTTTATCTTGTTCATAGTTTTTCCCTTCTTACCATAAATCTCTGCTTTCAAATTCTTACACCAGCCTTAGCTCCATAAACACTGCACTCTCTATCGGATTGTATCGGTATGGACTGGTCCGCTTAAATCCGACGGAAATATACAGTGCTCGTGCCACCTCCATTGATGGGACTGTATCTAACCGCATATATTTATAGCCACTCTTTCGTGCTTCCTGAATAATGGCTTCAGCAAGCGCTCTGCCGAGCCCCAAACCGCGAAACTGTTCTCTGACGTACAGTCTTTTCATCTCGCATACGCCATCACTTAGCTTTCTCAGACCGACGCACCCAACCGACTGCCCCTTATATATAGCAAGCAGAAGACATCCGGTTGGCCGGACATAATCGCCCGGAAGATTAGCTAATTCTTCATCGAAATTCTGAAAGCCCAGGTCAAAATCAAGCGAATCCGTGTATTCGGTAAAAAAAATGCGAACCTGCTTAAGCTCTTCACCACTTTCAGCCCGAATGATTTTCGGCATAATATCCTGCTCCTGGTTTTTTAGAGACAAAACTAATATTCTGTAACACGCCTGTTAGAAGCGTGCGTTTCCGCATCTAATTTGATGGCTTGGGGCCAGCCACCACGCATTTACTGTGTTACAGAACACCAGTATCGAGTGTCGAGTATCGATTAAACCTTTGCTATCAGATATACTGAGTAAATAATCGCCGCCACGCACGCCCAGCCGGCTAAGAACCCGACCACTGATGTGCGCGTTGGAACCGGTATTTCCAGACTGGTGTTTGGAAAGATGTTTCGCTTCTCAGGGACCACAGCATCATCCGGCAGAGTGCAGGGCACAGACACCTGCTCGCCCGGCTTGACAGGTGTTCGCACCAGCGCATAGAAATTGTCAAGTTTTTCTTTGGCAACCGGCCTGGTAAACAAACTTACGGCGACCCCAGCAATCAATCCTGCAGCCAAGTAGAAGACCATCTGCCAGGGCAGGTAAACCTCCGGCACGCCGTTTTTAACGAAAACGAACGTCAGAGACTCTGCTATCGAAAGACTACCCAGCCACGAGATAAAGAACTCCTGCGCGGTCAGCCACCACACCCCAAAGGCCGTAAGTGTCGACGCCCAGGCACCAGCTACCGTCGTCCGCCTCCAGAAAAGTCCCAGCCAGAATGCGATACCCATCATCGGCGAAATCTTCCAGAAAATCTCAAGACCCTTTACAACATTGGGCAGCCAATAAGCAAAAGCTACGCCGCCGGCAACTACCATTAGTGACGTCACACGGGCAACAAAAAGATAGTGTTTCTGAGTCTTATCGGGTATCAACCGTTTGTAGATATTTTCCGTGAACAAACCTGACGATGCTATCATAAATGAGTCACACGAGCTCATCACAGAAGCCAGAAGAGCTGCGAGGAAAAGGCCGAGTATGCCGTGTGCTATTTTGGGCAAAAAGTCTGCTGCTACCAATCCAAAGATGCGGTCCGGCTCAACATCACGACCGGCAAAATACACAACCGCTCCAAGTCCCGTCAGACACCACGCCACCGTACACACCCGCTTAATGAAGTTTCCAAACATCCAGCCGACCCGACCTTCCATCTCAGTCTTGCCTGCGGCACAGTTACCCATAGTGTGCGGCTGGGTCACAATACCTACCAGACCATTGAAGGCAATTACCGTTATATAGAAAAACCCGATCTCCGCCGGAGCTACAAGCGATAACATGCCCGGCTCCTTTATCGCTTCGTGAATACCCTGCAAGCCACCTACCGCACTTAAAATAAACGGGAGCAGGACAAAGGAAAAGACAACAGTCAGCACTCCCTGGATAAAATCTGTAATAATCGCTGCCGATAGCCCGCCGGCCATCCCGTATATCACAAACATCACCGTCATCACTGCGATGGCGATATTGGACGAGACAAGACCGGCAGTACTTGCATCAATAACCGCACCGGCGCCCTTGAGCATTATGCCAATATTGATTGAGAGGTTTAGCATCCCGACAACCGCAAACAGCATCGCGACGCTGGGGCTGAATCTCGCCTCGAAAACATCCGCAGTCGTTATCGCCCGAAAACGTCGCATCACCGGCGCAATCAGCCAGTAAAACGGCGTCGCGAACAACCACAGCCACTGATACCATATACCTGATAGCCCGTTTGTAAAGCTCTTCGAAGCCACACTGACAGCCTGGTCGGAATGTGTGCCCGTCCCGAAGGCATGCGTTATCATCATCACTTTGCCGAATCTGCGGGGCATAAAAAAATCGGCAATGTTCTTTATCCGCCTTGCCGCCCAGACACCAATAATAGTTATCCCGACAAGATATAATCCCAATACCAAAACATCTGCTATATGCAATCCTACCTTCGGCATTAATTACCTCTTATTTATTTTCAGCATCTTCTCCCTACGGTCTATTGGAAGTTGACTATGTAAGCTGGAAATCCACCATCCACTTTAGACAGACTTCGAGCAAATCAAAAATAGTAAATTAAAAAACCCCGCAGCGCATCCTTTCGCCACGGGGCAATGAAAAAGACCATAGTTTTTATCCCACACCTGTCAGGTATGAGCCGATGCTGGAGCGAAGCAGCGGAAGTCCGCCTGTGTCGGGCTCAATAGATGCCCCAGAGGTACCTAACATACACCATTAAGGTCTGGCGTCGAACCTCACCATTGCCTTTCTTTTCTTAGCGTGACTCTTCGGCTATCCTGTCTATCTTCTTCGTGCGCTTCTCGGTCTTTCGCGGTATTCTTACTTCCACGCCGAGTCGGCCTAATTCACCGGCCACCTCTGGTTGTACCGGGTCAAGCTGAAAACTACGCTTCAAATATTCCTCTGCCCGGACCTTATCGTTCTTGCTCAAATAATAGTAGCCGAGCTGCCTGTGAATCCTGGCAGAATTCGGCGCCAAATGAATCGCCTGCATATAACAATCAAACGCATACTCATCAAGAAGCTGCTTCTGAAACGCGAACCCAAGTCGAAATGACTCACTCGCTGAACCGTCAACCTGGTTCATATAGATATCGGCATAAATTTTAGCCTTGGCAGTGTCCCCGCTATCGAAAAATAGCTTCACCATCGCCGCTTGAGCCTCCCTGTGAGCAGGGTCAAAACTTATAGCTCTGCTATAACGATATTCTGCCTTCATCCACAGTCTCTCGGCATGATATAATTGACCCAATTCGTAATGTGCTTGCGGGTTTTCAAATTTGCGGTCGAGTGTCTTCAGTAGAGCGGCTTTCTTCTGTTCAGCAGGTATTCTCTCGACCTTGCCGCTCCCAGCCACTCCTTGGCTGGTGCAGCCGACAAGTAGTGTTGTGCATAAGAAACAAAAAGCAAAAGTAAAAAGAGTAACCAAATCAAGCCTACTTCGCCGAAGCAGATTCGGCTGCGAAGGCTGAAGCCAAAAGACAAAGCTTCCTGCTTCTAATTTTTTGCTTCTGACTTTTCCTGTCATTATGATCTCCCTCAAAAAGGTCTTGACCCACCAAATGCCTGCCATCAGCAGGTTAGATTTCTGCAATTCTGCCAAGCTGCTGAAAGCTTTGCAAGAAAAAATTGCTATAAATCAAATAAAATATATTTTTTTATTGACACTCGATGCTGGAGCAAAGCGGAAGTCCGCCTCTGGCTGGTTTGACCCGAAAGGAAGAATCCAATATCGAGAATTTCTGTAATAAAATAGGCAGCTCCAGCGACTAATATAGCGAGGGTTCGCCACAGGCGGGCTTAAAAACAGATTTGTTTGCCCCCTTAGAAACTCAATGAAGGCCCCCCGCCTCGCCGGGACCCAAAAGGGGGGCAAACACAAGTAATACAGTAAATCGTATCATAGTAATGACCTATGAGTCATTGGTGAATCAAAGTTTTACAAATTCCCTATCGTATTGAGGAAAGTAGGTGAGCCATACATGAAAGTAAATAGTTACCAAAAACCAGCCTGGACGCATAACGGCTCTATAAGAACAGACCTTCCCTTAACGGTAATCGGAAAGAAAAAAAGAAAACTGATAGAAACCGTAGGCCCAGGCCAGCTCTTTTGTGTTGGCGAGGTTTACATAAAGACCCACAATGGCTCATTAATAAGGATAAAATGAAGGTTAAAGTTCACTAATGTTAACCAAAGTCGATATTTCCCATCCAGAATTTTTGTAATAAAATAGGCAGCTCCAGCGACTAATATAACAACGGCAGCCGATTAAAAGGAGAATCGCTTGCAAGTGATTGACTGGCAGATAATTATCGAAAAACACGGCCCGGCTGTTTGGCAAACTGCTTACAGATTGCTGGGCAACATCGATGATGCTGCCGACTGTTTCCAGGAAACCTTTATTTGTGCCCTGGAAATCTCACAGCGTCAGCGTGTCCGGAGTTTTTATGCCCTGTTGACCCGGCTGGCTACTACACGGGCAATAGACCAGATGCGACAACGATTCCGCCACTCGCGCTGTAACGCTACCTCGGATGACTGGGCTGCTATGCCGAGTACAAATCCGGGCCCGGCTCAATTGGCACGGCAGCAGGAGTTGGTTGCCAGGCTGCGAGAGTCCCTAACTCAACTGCCGCCGCAGGAAGCCCAGGTTTTCTGCCTGCGATACCTAAATGATATGAGCTATCGGCAGATCGCCAAGGCCCTGGGTATTAAAACAAACGCCGCTGGTGTGCTGCTGCACCGTGCCAGAGCAAAACTACGAAAGTCTTTCGAGTTATCGCCGAAAGAGCAAAAGTGAGAAAGTGAGGTTGTTTTATGAAAGAAAATGAAAATATTTTGGAAAAAGCTGTAAAAGCCCTCAAGAATGAGCAGGCCCCATCCGGCCCGCCCCAGGAGCTTACCGATGCAACCGTCGCAAAGCTAACTGAGGCTTCCGGTCAGCCAAACACAGCAACGACCGGGAAGCGAATTTGGTTTATAGATTGGCTAAAAACTACGAACAACTTCACAAAAGTCGCCGCTGCAGCCGTACTGCTGATTATAGCCGGTTACGCCGCAGGCCGACTCTCAGCCCCTCGAGGGCCTGATGCCGAACAACTGCAAGCTTCTCTCGAACCGGCTATTCGCACCCGGCTTCTCGACGATATGAAGCAATATCTACAGTTAGGCCTGACAAACTCTTATGTTCGGCTCAAAGACGACCTCACTCAGCAATATCGCCGCGATTTAGGTCAATTCGCAGCACAGACCGTACTTGCTTCCGGCGCCGTGACTAATCAACTCCTTAAAGAACTCATCGGCTCTATCAATGAGGCCCAAACAGAGGACAGGCAATGGGTAGCAGCAGCCTTTGAGCAGATAGAGTTAAATCGACTGCGGGACAACGCCCAGTTGAGCAATGCTTTCGCAACCTTCGCCGTCCGGACCGAAGACGAGCTGCTGCGCACAAAACAGGATATGGCACAACTATTTTACTATACTCAACCCGATAGTTTACTTCCGAACAAATTCGTAGATCCAAACAATTTAATTGAAAGGAGCAAAAAATGAAAAAAGCTGTAACCCAGACAATTATTGTATTTGTCGCCATCAATCTAATAACGGCAGGTTTTGCCCTGGCCCAAAACGTCACCGAGGAAGAAAGCCAACCAGCCTCAAAAGAAGCCGTAGTTGCAGAAAATGAAAAAGAGCTTGAGAGAAAGAAGGCTGAGATTGAAGCGAAGGTGGCGCAAAAAGAAGCGAAGATTTCAGCGGAGGTGCAGAAGCAGTTGCAAGCTCAGCTAAAGCAGGTAGAGGCCACACAAAAGCAGATAGAACTACAGATTCCTAAAATCGAAGTAGCAGTACCGCGCATACCGCTATTGGGGCACAGCACTGGCGGAGCGGTTCTCGTTATTCCTGCCGCCGAATTGAAAGTAGAAGACCTTGCCGCGATAACCGAAGATATGAGCGTGATGTCGCGCATCTTTGCCAAAAAACTCGGCCAGGCGCGCTTGACTACGGGAAGAAGAAGCTGGTATGTTGAGGATTATAATCCATTTTTTGGGCGCGACAATGGCACAATAGAAGCCGTTTATCTTGAGGGCTACGCGGCTTTGTTTTTGATGAAAGTAAATTTCCCCCTCTCGCCCTTACCAGAAGAGAAAGAGGAGAAAGAAACCGAAGAAAAAGATACAGACCCACTTTGGACACAGATGAGACAGGAGATATATGAGCCCGAAGAGGTCGATAGAAGACGCAGGCCCGACGGCCCCCCGGAAGAAAAATACGATGCCGAGAAGGTCGCAGAGCTGAAAGAGACGCTTATTAAAACACTGAAACATGCTGCAAACATCCGGGCCCTGAAACCGGACCAGTCGGTGATTCTTACAGTCATTGGTGGCCGAAATCAGTCTGGCACGAGGACTACCACGCGACCATCATACGGTCGAAGCAGTGGAGCCCTTTACGACGACAGTAGAAGCGGTAGAAGGAGTAGGAGCTCTTATATCACAACTACGCCCAGAGGTGCT
>Ga0315532_1003272_pt1 | contig 10475 bp, 7 predicted proteins | sample SalMarWE160370MG_FD_203082 | JGI IMG/M metagenome (GOLD analysis project Ga0315532, IMG submission 203082) | Salt marsh sediment microbial communities from the Plum Island Ecosystem LTER, Massachusetts, United States - Salt Marsh Sediment WE1603-70 ... | reverse complement strand
AGGGGTATGTTCTGAATAAGAAAGGTGCCAGCGACCAGGAACGAGGTACGAGGAACGCGTAGCACGTAGAACTTAGAACCTGTCTTTCCGACTCCCGACTATCTTTTTCCCTGAATCCATAATCCTGCCCTTTCCTCATCCGATACTGGATCAGCATCTAAGACATGGTATAATTCATTTATTGAATTTGAACACTAAACACTAGGCCATGACAAACAAAGGAATCAGTTTGAACGAGGCCACAAGCAGCGCGTAAGCGCTAGAGCGAAGTACCTTTAGCCTTCGCTTCTTAGGTGCATTGGGAGTAGACAACTACCAGGATAGGTAGGAATTGCCTAGGCGTATAAATATTGGACGCAACGATCGGAAATTGACCCATTTAGCGATTAGAAATTGACCCACCCCATGGCATCAAACTCGGTAGACTGGAAGTAAAACTAAGCTACCGGAGGAAGGATGTTAAGGATGGACCAAGTACATGTTGTGAGGTACAAAGTGTTGGTGGAAGGCCAGACAATTCGTCGGGTGGCTCGTGAAATGTCTATTAGTCGAAACACGGTACGTAAGTATCTTAAGCTATCGGAGCCAACCCGCAATGAACAGAGGCCACGGTCAAGGCCGGTTCTAGAGAAGGTGGCTTCCCGCATCGATGAACTACTGGAGGAATGGGGTATTCGCACAACACCAAAGCAGCGGATCACTGGTACACGTATCCACCAGCAACTGATCGAAGAGGGGTACAAGGTGGGGGGCAGCACGGTGCGAGAGTACCTACGGGAGAAGCGTCGCCAAACCGCGGAGGTGTACATTCCTCTTGTTCACCGTGCGGGGGATGAAGCACAGGTAGACTTCTTTCAAGTCACCGTGGACGAGGATGGTATGAGGCGCAAACCCTGGAAGTTTGTCATGCGGTTGATGTACTCGGGCCGTGACTTTGTGTGGCTGTATGACCACTGTGATCAGCTAGCATTTCTGGATGGACACGTGCGGGCATTTATCTACTTTGGTGGGGTACCAAAGCGTGTGATCTACGACAACCTGACAGCTGCGGTGAAGATGCAGGCGGGGTTAACCCGTAAGTTAACCGACCGATTTAGAGCATTGGTCAGCCACTACCTGTTCGAACCATGTTTTGCCCGACCGGGTGAGGGGCATGACAAGGGCGGGGTGGAGGCACGTGGCAAGGCGATTCGCCTCAAGCATCTCACCCCCATCCCACGCGGTCAAACACTGCATAACATCGCCTTAGATCTCCTTACCGCGGTAGAGAAGGCAGGGAAGATAAAAGTAGACGGTGAAGGTAAAAGCGTAATGGACCGATTCGCCGAAGAGGCAACCAAGCTGCGTGCTCTACCACAGCGGCCATTTGAGCCGCGAGCAGTGAAGCTCGTTCAAGTGAACAAACAGGCGCTGGTGCGGATTGACAAAGTAGACTACTCAGTGCCATCCCACTGGGCAAGACTGGAAGCGACGGCATACGTAGGAGTAGAGGACATCCACATCACCTGTTACAACGAGGAGGTGACAGTTACCAAGAAGCGACATGGTACTCGTCAGGTGACCTACCGCCACTACCTACAACAGTTAGCACGCAAACCACAGGCGGTGCGTCAAGTAGCGCCCGAGCTTCTAGCGGAGCTAGGAGAACCATACGGAAAGTTATGGAGACTGCTCGGTTGTACCCATGGTGAGCGGGACGGGGCACGGGTGCTAGCCAAGATCCTGGCCGCGGTCCTCGACCATGGTGAACAGGCGGTGCGCGACGCCATCGAACAGGCACTCGCATCGGGACGCCAAGACCTTCTGGCGCTGGCGCCACAGCTACACCACCAACCTGTCCAGCGCAAGGTGCAAGTACCGCAGGCCCTACAGGGGTACCCCATCGAGGCTGGTTGTGCCGCTGACTACGATGTACTCCTCGTAGGAGGTGAAAGATGAACACACAGGTAAACACACAGGTAGTCGAAGCGGTGATAAGCGAACAAGTTAAAGCGCTCAAGGTTCCCGCGATCGGGAAAAGCTATGTTACCCTTGCTCGTCAGGCAGCAGAGGGTGGGTGGTCATACGAGGAGTTCCTGCGGGAGCTTCTAGAAGAGGAACTACGCTCAAGGCAACAACGAACAGCGACGCGTAGGCTACGTGAAGCGCGCTTCCCTGACACAAAGACACTAGATCAGATTAACTGGGATGCACTTTCTGGGGTAAGAAGGCCAAAGATCATTGAGCTTAGCAGCTGCGCGTACATTGAAGCGGCAGAGGATGTTGTGATCGCCGGACCGATTGGTACAGGGAAGACCCATCTAGCGATCGCCCTCGGGGTGGAGGCTGCTCGTAGACGGTGCCGGGTTGTTTTCACCCGAGCAGCGGATCTGGTGCGGGACCTTCTCGAGGCACGTGATGCACGCACACTGGGGAGGATGCATCAACGTATTAAGCGGGCAGCGTTGTTGATTGTCGATGAGTTTGGGTTTGTCCCATTCGACCGTGCTGGGGGAGAGCTGTTGTTTAACCTACTCTCCGAGCGCCATGAGCGTGCCTCAACTATCGTTACCACGAACCTTGCCTTCTCAGAGTGGGTACAAGTGTTAGGTGATGAGAAACTGACTACAGCACTGTTGGATCGTCTTGCCCACCGAGCGCATATCTTGACCACTAAGGGACCATCGTACCGCACGAGCGAAAGGAGAAAGAAGGAGTGACTGTGGAGCATAAACGGGGAGAAACTGGACGAGAGAGTGTGCCTCATGGTACACTGTGGACAGCCAAGGGGTGGGTCAAAAACTAAATAGCAAAAGGGTCAATCTATAAGTGTTACCAACACCCACAAATGACGTCAAGGGCTAACCTATCCTCACTCGAACTCACAGAAGGCATTTATGGGGCTCTCATTCGATTGGTGTATTCCTGTGCGGGCGTCTCGCAGTAGCCGGTCAAACAAACAGGTAGAACACATACAAAACTAAAGTATCTACTAAGCCTAGCTTTCTGGCACATCAGACGGGTAGGTCACTATTGAATGTTCCAGCCAAGTTCCGCTTATCCCTTTACGATGCAATTAAGCTAGCCCAGATCGGTTTCGTGCTTTATCTCTTCCCACCATAGGTGAGGGTGTTCTGACCTGTTAACTACAACGTTACGCTCTTCCAATAACGCTACACGTTTTCGCAGGAATGCGATCTCGTCCCTCAGTATGGCGACTACTTGGTTTTGTTGCTCAAGATTGACTTGGTTTTGTGTAAAAGCGCGAGAGTCCTGAGATACAGTAACTCCGTTCGCAGCAAGAGTGTGCTGTATAACGTCGCTCGCTTCGCGAAGCGTTAGTCCGGTATCGTACAAATCTTGAAGTTGCCGGAGCAGGTCTAACCCTGCTTTCGTTAGAAGGATCTGATTGTTTGGCCCATGACGCAAGGAACTAGTCAGAATACCTCTTATTGCACTAATGCGGTTGCGCACTTGGTTAGCCGTTTCAAGACCCAAGAGTTTTCGCAGATCACTAATCGTGTACATATCGACCTCTGAAGTTACAATAGGACATTGGAAAACATTATGCAAGTTGCTCGCAGAAGTTCGAAACGACGCGAGCGCTCAGAGATAGATGAACGAAGAATGGTCGATAAGAAGTAAGTAGAGAGGCGTACGGGTACTGAAGATATGGGTCAAATGTGGCGTATTTGGTCGAATTTCGCAAGAAAAGTGAGAGTTGGGTAGTTGAAGTAACTAGCAGGTGTCGAATGAAGTGCACCTGGGAGTAGGTAGCTGATCAGTGAGAGAAAAAGGTGAAACAACGAATGTGGAGAGATGACCCTGAAAAGGTACTTCAACAGGCAGCTGACATCATCCAGGGCGGTGCTATTTGCGATGAATGCCTCGGGCGTGCCTTCGCACAGCTAGGACACGGTCTTGCAAACAGCGAACGCGGCAAGTCACTACGAATCATGCTTTGTATGGTCGGGATAGAGGGAAAGGCAGGCTCATGTTGGATCTGTGAAGGTTTCTTCAAGAATATCAATGCCTGGGCGAGTCGTGCCGTTGCGTTATCTACCGGAATCGAGTTTGACAGTTACCTATTTGGAGTGAAGCTTACCCCAAGGCTTATTGAGATGGAGAGGTTGTTTAGTGAGCGATTCCGTACGAACTGTGCTGAGTCACTGAAACACGCGATAAATCGTAGGATCGGCAAGGCATTTGAGGCACAAGTTAGACATGGGACACTTGATACTAGGGAACCTCATCTTTCCTTTGTCATTGACCTTGTTCGGAATACGATTGAGCTTCGGGTTCTTTCGCTATTTATTTATGGCCGGTATCAAAAACTGATACGGGGGATTCCTCAAACTCGCTGGCCTTGCCGTCACTGCAAGGGGAAAGGGTGCAATCATTGCAACTTCACAGGGAAGCAATATGAAGAATCACTGGAAGAGCTTATAGAGAAGGAATTTCTGAACGCAGCAGGGTCGAACAGTGGGCACTTACACGGAGCTGGAAGAGAGGATATAGATGCTCTTATGCTTGGGTCTGGTCGACCTTTTGTGCTCGAGATCTGTTCGCCGCGTAGACGCAACTTGGATCTTGTGTCGCTTCAAGCTGAGGTTAACGAGGCACAAGGAGGCAAGGTAAGAATAGACAGGTTGAAGTTTGTTCCGCGTATGATGGTATCGAGAATCAAGGAAATACATGCAGACAAGACGTATGAGGCGCTCGTGTCATTTGAAGGCGATGTTTCTCGTGTTAGGCTAGGTCAAGCATTGGTTGAGCTTGTTGGAGAGATCGAACAGCGAACTCCGCAACGAGTTGCTCATCGCCGGGCTGACCGGATCCGTACTCGCAGGATCCATGAAATCGAAGGAGAACTAGTATCTTGTCGTCAAGCGAAAATCAGAATAAAGAGCGAAGGAGGCTTGTACGTCAAGGAACTTGTCTCAGGTGACAATGGTCGTACAGCGCCAAGTCTGGCTAGTCGCCTTGGAATTGCTGTCCATGTTATCAAATTAGATGTAGTTGAGGTAATCTCGCCTCTGTTTCCATTTTGAGCAGATGCTTGCAAGTCGGTGTCCTAATTGCGTAAGGTTTAGTGGTGAGACTGATGTCAAGAACAGGAAGAGAGACCAGTTGGAATTTAGGAACAGCAGATGTTTCTCGTATCCTGCAAATCTATTATCGTGAGATATCTCGCTTCCCTCTTCTGACCGCAGAGGAGGAACGCAAACTAGCTCAGTCTATGGCCAACGGGTTAGATGGAGCACGACAACGGTTAATCACTTCTAATCTTCGTTTGGTCGTTAAGATAGCCCAAGGGTATGCTGATTCTGGTGTTGACCTTATTGACCTTATTCAGGAAGGCAACCTTGGCTTAATTGAGGCCGTTGATCGGTTTGACGTTGAGCGGGGCTATAGGTTGAGCACATATGCCACTTGGTGGGTTCGCCGCGCTATTCTTTCGGCAATTACTGAATACTCGCGGATGATCCGTATACCTGATTACTTGTTCCGTGCTTTGCGTAGGCTGAAACAAATCCGAGATCTGTCTCAAGGTAAAGCAGAGAAGGATGAAGAAGAGATCACGAAGATTAGCGGTTTGTCGGTGGAACGCTTGGAACAAATTGAGAGAAAATTGAGGGATCTACGTTCCTTGGATGAGCTTGTTGGAACAGGCGGTGAAGAGACACTGGAAGAGGTATTAGAAGACACAAGTACACCAGTGACAGAAAGGGAAGCCTTGCGACTTCTCTTCCGGGAAGAGCTACGCGACATCATCGACTACATTCCAGCACGACAAGCCTCTGCGCTACGTTTGCACTACGGACTGGAAGATGGAACACCTTACACTTTGGCCGAAGTAGGTAGAATAATGGGAATAAGCCGCGAACGTGTGCGCCAACTTGTGCAAGAGGGATTAGATAAGGTTACCACAAAGTGGAGCTATCGCAGCTTGGAGTACTTCCGCAATCTGTTGCTAGACTGAGTAACTCCCTGGTCACTTACGGCTTAAAACCATATTCATCTCACCCTCACCCCTGACCAAGTCAGGGGCAGGCTCTGGTCTTTCCCTTCCTGCATTCCTGGGTTCCTAAAGAGAAAACTTCTGTGCTTCAATACTACTGTTCGATAAGGGAGGAAAACTCTTCTTCACTAAGGATCTTCACTCCAAGGTTCCGTGCTTTCGCTCCCTTTGATCCCGGATTTACGCCTATTACTACATAGTCAGTCTGAGAGCTGACTGAAGTGGATACCATTCCTCCGAGATGCCTAACACGTTCGGCTGCTTCATCGCGGGTCATGCTAGAAAGTGCCCCGGTAAAGACAAATCGTTTCTCCGCGAGGGGGCCAAGCCGGGTTCCCTCGCCCTTGATTTCTACCCCGCACGCAAGAAGTTCTTCGATTACAGCACGGTTCTCCTGATTGGCGAAGTATTCAGTGATAGCAGTAGTGGTCGACGGTCCGATCTCTGGAATGCCGAGAAGCTCTTCCTTGCTTGCACTTCCCAATCGACTGAGAGCCCCAAAGCGCTTGGCAAGTATTCGAGCCGTTTGCTGACCAATTTCTGGGATTCCTATAGCAAAGAGAAGCCTCTCTAGAGTCATCGATCTACTGTTTCGAATTGCTGCAAGGAGGTTGTCCGCTGACCGCGGTCCCATCCTCTCGAGCGAAATCAAGGTCTCTCGATCCAAGCGAAAAAGCTGGCTTGGTCGCTTTATTATTTCTTTCTCGACTAATTGATTGACAACTTTTATTCCTAATCCAGCAATGTCAAATCCGGCTTTCCCGGCGAAATGAACTATTGATTGCTTGATGCGCGCCGGGCAAGAGATATTTACACAGCGATGGGCTACCATGCTTTGCCGGCGGATGATCCTGCTTCCGCAACTGGGACAGACAGAGGGCATCTTGAACGGGAACTCATCTCCGTTCCTGTATTTAGTCAACGACTTGACAACTTCCGGGATCACATCTCCGGCGCGTTGGACTATCACAGTATCTCCGGCGCGGACATCCTTACGTTTTACCTCATCTTCGTTGTGCAGGGTAGCACGAGAGATTTCTACTCCATACAAGCGTACTGGTTCCAGGATTGCCACTGGAGTGAGAATTCCTGTACGGCCAACTTGAACGATAATCTCTCTTACCTTGGTGATGGCTTGCTCCGCTTGAAACTTGCCCGCGATTGCCCAACGAGGAGAATGTGATACCCTACCTAGGACCTTGCGTAATGCGAACTCATCAACCTTGATCACGACTCCATCGGCTTCGTAGGGAAGTGATTTTCTCCTTACCTGAAAGTCGTTGTAAAAACTGATGCCTTCTTCAATTCCACTGCACAGCCGATGAAGGGGGTTGACGCGAAATCCTAGTAAAGAGAGTGTTCTTAGGAGTTGCTCTTGAGAGCCAATTCTGATGCCTTCTACTCGGCCAATATCATAGCAGAACATCTTTAATGGCCGAGTTGTAGTAACTTGTGGATCTAGCTGGCGAAGTGAGCCTGCCGCCAGATTTCTTGTGTTGGAAAAAACAGGGAGGCCAGCAGCTTCTCTCTTTTCGTTAAGTTGGTGAAGGTCGTCTGTTTCAACGTACACTTCTCCTCGCACTTCAAGCACCGAAGGAATGGCCAGCTGAGTCCTCCTCAGACGGAGAGGAATGCTACGGATAGTGCGTAGGTTAGCAGTAACATCCTCGCCGTTTGTTCCATCCCCGCGGGTAGACCCACGCACAAAAGAACCATTCTCATAGACGAGTTCAACGGAGAGACCATCAAGCTTTGGCTCAGCTATATAGACAACCCTATCTACATGAAGCAGCTTGCAAATTCGTCTATCAAATGCCTTGATTTCGTCGAGAGTAAATGCGTTCTCTAGGCTGAGCATAGGAATAGCATGCACTATTGTACGAAACCCTTCAGTCGGCGAAGCGCCAACACGTTGAGTGGGAGAATCTGTCGTAACGAATTGCGGATGTAGACTCTCTAGCTTTTGCAGCTGCCGGAACAGAGAATCGTATTCGGCATCGCTTATTTCTGGCCGATCAAGTACATGATAAAGGTAGTTATGGTGCCAAATTTGCTCGCGTAGCCGTTCAATCTTTCTTTGTATCTGACCCGTCATCTTACATAAAGGGTGGCGTCTAAAGAGACGATTGTCAAGCCGGATAACGAGCGCAGTGGCTTGAATAGCAAAGGGGCACATTTGCTTAGTTGAGAACAGGTTGCTTATTATAATAGTATAAGCTTCGGATCTTGCATATCAGAAACGTTTAGGTGCCATAGTGTCTTGTTGAAGAGCTTGACTATGGAGAACACGCCTAATCGACAAAGGTGAATCAAAGTATTGCGAGGTGGATTCTGATGGAACTAGCTATACCGTTCTTAGCGATGTTTGTAGGAATAGCGATTGGTTTCCTTGCTTCATACATGCATAACGCCAGCGAAAGAACCCAACTGAAAGAGCGCCTTGCTATTGCCAAAGACAGACTTACGAAAGATGAACAACTGCGTGAGGAAAACGAAACACTCAGAATCCAACGGGCTCAATTGCAGAAGGAACACGAAGTTGATGCAGAAAAGATGGAATGGGTAGAAGAGGCACAAGAACGGCTGCGAGAAGCATTCGAGGCCTTGGCAAGTAAGGCACTACGATCAAACGCTGATGCATTCTTGAAACGCACCTATGAGCAGCTCAACACCCTTCTTACTAGGATAAAAGGTGATTGGGGCGTGCAAAGGGAGGAGGTAAGGAACCTTGTTCAGCCGCTCGAAAAGACATTAGCAACCATGGATATGCACGTACGGACGCTGGAGGAAAAACGCGAGGGAGCGTATAAAAGTCTGGAGCAACATCTTGCTTTCCTTTCCCAGGCTCATACCCAGCTTAGGGATACAACCGTTACCCTTGCGCAAGCCCTTCGATCACCTGCTGTGCGAGGGCGGTGGGGAGAGTTCCAGCTACGACGCGTAGTAGAGCTTGCTGGTATGACAGCACAGGTGGACTTCGCTGAACAAGTTACAACTGATAAAGGTAGGCCAGACATGATCGTGTACCTTCCCAATGAAGGAATCCTGCCAGTCGATGCCAAAACACCAATGCAGGCTTATTTCGACGCCGTAAAAGCTAAGACCGAGGAAGAACGTAAAATGAAGCTAAGAGCTCACGTTCAAGCGATCAGAGAGCGGGTACAGGAACTTGGGCGTAAGCAGTATTGGGCCCAGTTTGAGCGAGCGCCAGAGATGCTCATCATGTTTGTGCCAAGTGAGCCTTGCCTCGCAGCTGCTTTTGAGCTGGATGCCGAACTTCTGGAATCTGCTATTCGTAGACACGTACTCATCGCAACACCACTAAGTTTGCTCGGGCTTCTTCGAGCAGTGGCGTATGGATGGCAACAGCATGAGATCACTGACAATGCTCAACAGATTGCTAAACAAGGCCAGGAATTATACGAACGCATAGTCACTTTTGTCCACCACCTACAGAACACGGGCAAGTACTTGGGACAAACAATCAATGCCTACGATGCCACGGTAGGATCACTGCAGCAGCGACTACTCCCTGCCGCAAGACGCTTCAAAGAACTAAACGCACAAACAAAAGACCTGCCCGAACCCTTGCCCATAGAGCGGAAGGTACGCCATATTCCCTCCACAGACCCTGATGAGTGATGCTACAAGAGGAGTCGGGATATTGGGAGGTGGTATCACAAACTTCTTATGTCTTTGTCGCACGATCCAAACTGAGTTAGGACTGTTTTCCTCTTGCGGGTGAATATATGAAAAAGCTTCTCATACTTCTGCTCGTTGTCACGAATATTTCTGTCGTTCTTGTATCATGTGCAACAGCAGATGAAGCGGTACTTCATCCGTCGCTGCGCGACATTCTCCAACAACTAGCACAAGACAAAAACATTAATCTTGCCAGATTTGTCGGCCATCTACAGGTATTGCCATCGAAACGTGCGAGGAGCGGTCATGTTGATCTAGATGAAGGGCAATTCGGGGTACTGATACAAACGCGCCAGGGGTTGTTTGGGCAAACCTTCCTTGGTATTCCTATACTTGTAAACACGGGAACGATTATCGGTATGCGCGTTAGCGCAAGAGAACTGCTGCTCTTGGCTGATTCGCCTTATGTTGCCTATATTGAGCCCTCATGGAAGGTAGAACCAAAGCTCGATTACAGCGTTCCTGCAATAAGAGCTGATCGATTACACTCAGCCATACCACCGCTAACAGGAAAAGAGGTGATTATCGGCGCAGTAGACACAGGGATCGATTATTCTCACCTTGACTTCCGTTATGATTCAGACGGTGATGGCATCGAAGAATCGTCTCGCATCTTGTCTATCTGGGATCAAACTAGCGGTTCTCTAGGTGCATATTACAGCAATAACGAGATCGAAAGTGATATTGCCCTTGGGCTTGGCCCAGAGAGCGGACAGGTCCATGAAGCAGACACAAACGGTCACGGGACACATCTGATGGGAATTGCGGCGGG
>Ga0315532_1003271_pt1 | contig 10477 bp, 15 predicted proteins | sample SalMarWE160370MG_FD_203082 | JGI IMG/M metagenome (GOLD analysis project Ga0315532, IMG submission 203082) | Salt marsh sediment microbial communities from the Plum Island Ecosystem LTER, Massachusetts, United States - Salt Marsh Sediment WE1603-70 ... | reverse complement strand
GATGAACTTGTTGAAGGATTATACAAATGTGGATATATCGCCGTGTATGATGAAACGAATCAGTTATCTTTTAAATATATGAAGGAGTTGGTTAGCATTGAAGAAGAAACAAAAAAATAAAGATAGATTACGTAATAAATTATTTCGATTGATTGGAGTTACTCCGATTGACGATTTTGAATATAACGCAGATGATGTTATGCGTGTCCTTGAATCATTTGAGAAGTTTTCAAAGCATTCTGCATTGTTTTCTGGTGTTGTGGCTCAAAAATTAGGCATTAAATTTGATGGGTATAAAGATGTCAGCAAAGAAGAAGATTTGAAAGACGAGAAGAGAATGTATGGATAATCGTATGTGTGAGATATGTGGGGATGAAATGATTCTGGTTCGGGATGTTTATAGGTTATATAAGAGTTACTGGATTTGTTCTGGCTGTGGAAACACGGAGGCGTATGAAAATGGAACTAAATCGTAAGGAAATAAAATATAAAAGCAGGTCAGACAGATTTTACGTTGTCCCACTTGGTGATATTCACTTGGGGAATGCATGCTGTGATTTAAAAGGTGCTAAAGAAATGGTTAACTGGATAGATGAAACGCCAAATGTATTCTGGCTTGGAATGGGCGATTACGTGGATTGTATCAATTACACAGACAAGCGTTTTGACCCAAGAACTGTTGCAGAGCCATATCGGTCAGACCTTTCTAATTCTGTTAGATTACAGACAGAAGATATAATAGATTTGCTAAATCCAATATCGCACAAGTGTCTAGGACTTCACAGAGGAAACCATGAAGAAACAATTAGACTTAGATATCATTATGATGTAATATATGATATGTGGAAGGAAATGCAAGTGCCGGTTCTTGAGGACACAGCAATCACACGGCTTTCGTTCTCTGACGGCAACCATAGGTCATCATTTGATATATTCTCGACTCATGGTTGTTCTGGTGGCAGAAAGGGCGGCGGCAAGATAAATAGACTTGAAGATATGATAGGATTCGTGGATGCAGATGTGTATCTTATGGGTCATTCTCATATTAAAGCAACTGAAACAAAATCTGTTCTTTATGCTGATAATCAAATGAATTTAAAAAATAAAAAAAGAATTTTAGCGGTAACTGGTTGCTTTTTACGTGGTTATCAGCAGGGTGTTACTTCTTATGTTGAGAAATGGGGATACCCGCCAACAGATACTGGTGTGGTAAAGCTGACATTTAATCCAAGGGGAAATGACGTTCACATTAGTGAGTAATCGCCAGTATAATTCAGTTGGAAGAGTGCCCAGCCTGTAACTGGGATGTCGCAGGTTCGAATCCTGCTACTGGCTTTACATAGCAATTTCTCTTAGTATTTAAATGTTTGCTTAGTATAGGTATCTTTTCACTTATTTAAATGTTTGCTATATTTCTTATATAACACAAAAAAGTATAATGGAGATTATTCTTATGATTTGTTTATATTGCGGAAAAGAGATAGAACGAAAAAGTAACAGACAAAAATATTGCAGAGATTGTGCTTATCTAGTTGATAAAATTAAAAAAAGAATGAAAATGAGGCGTGACCGCAATCTCGGAACTAGTGATTTTTTTTGTCATAGAAAAAAAGATTTTCTTGAAGAATACGATGAAATACAACATGAATTAAAAAAACAAGGCATAATACGGCAATTTACATAACGTATTTATACATAATCATAGAAAGATTTAAATAGTAGTTCTAAATCACACTTATCTTATATAGGAGTGTAAAGCAAAAACGGGGAATGGGAGGGCGTTTTTCAACAATTTAGAATGACAAATGTTAAAAAACTTCCTAGCCCAAGGGTTTTTCTTCCAAAACAGAAAGAAGTTCTTGACGCAATAAATAAATACAGGTATGTTCTTTATTCTGGGGCGTATGGTGCCGGAAAGACATTATTAATGTGCCATGCTGCGATACAAACGTGTATAAATAACCCAAAAGCACTCGGGTTCTACGGTTGCCAAACTGTTCCCATGTTGCGTGATACTGTTATAAGGACATTTCATGAGGAACTAGAACTTTATCAGGATTACTTAAAAAAAGAAAAGATTTACATAAAACTAGAAAAAAAATGGCTACCCAGCCAGAACAGATACACTTTTTTCAACGGAGCAGAAATATTATTCCGAAGTTGCGACGAACCGAGCAAGTTTAAATCTCTTAATCTGGATTTTTTCATATTAGACGAACCTGTTGATATAGATGAAAGCATATTTCTTATGCTTCAGGGCAGACTTCGTGGGATGAACGTCAAACACAGATTCGGAGCAATGGCGGGCAATCCTGCTGGAAAAATGAATTGGGTGTATCAAAGATTTTTTGATTACCCGACAGAAGAGTATTTTCAAGTTCACACAAGAACTAAGGACAACACATATCTCCCAAATGACTATGTTTCATCTATGTATGATGCGTACGACCCCGAATACGCAAGACGGTATCTTGAAGGAGAATGGGGAAGTTTCGTAGGACTTGTTTATAAGGATTTTAATTATGACAGACACGTTGGTAATTACCAGGATGGTAAGTATGAATACTATCTTTCCGGTGTTGACGTAGGTTATCGTAATCCAACGTGCATATTGACTATTGGTATAAAAGATAGGGAAGTTTACGTGATAAATGAATATTATGTATCTGAAAAGACCACAGACGTTACTGTTGAACACATGTCAAGTCTGAATGAAAAATATAACTTTAGTAAAATATTTGCAGACCCAACTGCAGCTGATTGGATAACGAAATCAAGTCTAAGGAAGATGCGTGTGAAAGACGGAGATAATGATATAGATAAGGGGATAGCAAAAATTAAATCTCTTTTTGCCAACGATATGATTCATATTGATAAAAGTTGCGTGAATCTTCTTAAAGAGTTAGAATCATATGAATATGATAAGGATAGGATGGTTTCTAATCTTACTGAAAAACCCAGGAAACGAAATGACCACGCAGTAGATGCTATGAGATATGGACTCTCTGAATTTTCACCGTGGAAGGTAAAAAGACAGTTAATAGGCGGTACTTGGAAATGAATCCATATCCAGAATATAGTAAAAGATATTATGAAAATCATAAAGAAAGCATTTTAAAAAATAAGAAAGACTATTATAAAAAGCACAGGAAAGATATAAAAAATTATAGTAAAAAATATTATAATGAACACAAAATTGAAAGGCAAAAATATGCTAGAAAGTATGGCAGAGAAAATAAGGAGCATAAGAAGAGATACAAGAAAAATTGGATAATAGATAATCCAGAAAAAAATAGAAAAAGTCATAAAAAAAATTGGAATAAAAGAAAAAGAGATTTAGGATATATTGAATTATTTGGTAATCATTACCCTGATGAAATAAAAATCGATTATCATCATATCAACAATTTAGTAATAATTCCAATGCCGAAAGTTACTCATATAAAGGCATATCACTCAGACAGGGAAGAACATCGTGAGCGTGCTAATTTCTGGCTTTATTATATTTATGGAACAGATTTTGATAATTTAATGAGGGGTTAAAATGAAGTCATTACGGCAGTTCGGCAGGGAGTATATCTGGGGCTTATCTGAAGAAAAATCTAAAATAAAACGTAGTTTAACTTCATATGGGGGAAAAGCTACAAGTGATTTAGTACAAAGTGTTGATTTAAAATTATTAAGAAAGATTGTAATGCGTGAACCTTTACTCCGTAAAGCAATCTTCAAGAAAAATCGTGATACTGTTAAAAACTGGTTTGCTATAAAAGATGATGAAGGAAACAAAGCCCCAGAAGATATTTTAGATATTATTCATGCTTTTGACAAAAAGGTGTTGTTTCCACGCTTATTGTTTGAAGCAGGAACATGCGCAAATATTTATGGAACAGGATTTATAGAGAAACAGTATAAAGAGCCGGATAAAACAGAAGCTAAAGTTGATGCAACTGGCAAACGTCTTATTGATTTGGAAATTGTCAATCCAGAATTTATTTTGAAAACCGAAAAAGAAAATAAAGTTGTGTATCCTGTCTATCGTAGTGGCGGAGAAGAAAAACTTATTCATCCGTCAAGACTTGAAATTTTAAGAATTGACAAACTTCCCTATAGTTATTTTGGTATTTCTACGGTAGCTCTATTATGGAATATTCTTAAATCGAAGATGACTGCTGATAAATCATCCGGTGAATTTGTTGATTGGGCTGGAAAGGGCATGTATGATATTACAATAGCAGATATGGATGACCCACAAGAAAAAAAAGCCAATGAAGAATTGAAAAAACATCCAGATTATTTAATACATGACCAAGATTATACGTTGGAAGTAAAGAATCCAACACAGATAGACCCGCAACCATTTTATGATTATTTCTATGTTAATATTGCTGCTGCACTTGAAATGCCTAAACACATGCTTACTGGTGCAGAGATGGGTAATGTAACAGGCACGGAAGTTGGAGTTTCTGCCTATTACAGTGATATTGAGAATATTCAAAAACTTATACTTACCCCGATAATCGAGAATATCTATACTGAACTTTTGGATACTCATAACAAAAAGTGGAAATATACAGTTGATTGGAATTCCATATTTGTTGATGAGTTGGCTGAAGCTAAAATTTTACAAACACGAGCATATTCGGCAGTTCAAGCCAAAAATGCAGGAATAGTGGATATTTCTGAAGCACGTAAGATGTTAAACGAAGGGGTTGTTGATTTGGATATTGATAAAATTCTTGATGTTGAACCAGACGGTGCAGAACCATCCGACCCTAATATTGAACCACAACCAGCAATTAAACCACAACATACGCAGGCTCTTTCACAGAAAGCAATTGATATGATTCAAAGATGGAAAGATGCTGGTATGAGAGAAGTAGAAGAGCAAGAAAAAAGGCTTAGAGAAGCAAATAAAAAAAAGGTGAGTTCTAATAAAAAACGCAAGTTGTCCTCGCTGTAGATTTTCTGATATCTATATAGAAGGTATGAATCAGTGTCACAACTGTCAATTTATATTTGAGGTAAAATGATAGAAATGCAAGTAAGTGGTCTCAATGAGACTATCGCAAATATGAAGAAGTTATCTGATACTGATAAAATTGTGAGCCAAACTATGGATGAGGCTCGAGAAAGATGTGAAGCATATGCGTTGGGATACTGTCCAAAAGATACGGGGGAGTTGGCAGAATCTATATATGCGTATTCAACTGGAAATGGTTTCGTGATTGGTGCCTTAGCTAAACATGCTGTATTTAATGAATTTGGTAGTATTACAACTCCAATAGGTTCTCCGCAAAGCCCTGTGGCAGCAAAGAAAACTGGCGTACGCCCGTTTTTAAGACCTGCTATTTATCATGTGAAACAGGAAATGCCGGAGATATTTGGAAAAAAACTACATGAGATGATAGGACATGGATAGTAAGGAAATAAAATTGTGTTGTGGTAGACGCAGGTGCCCCGTATTGAAAGAAATAGAAAATAGATATTATTTATATGAAGATTTCGGAGGCGGAGTTACTTTCAATCTTCTTTTAGTTGGTGATAACAAGTGAATACAATAAAATCATCATATGTGAACGACATCAACCAGATGTTAAATTTCAACAAGGCGATAGACGGACTTAACAAACAATCTGAACAACATAAGATGGCTATTAAAAATATTTCCGAGCTAATAAAGAAATTTAAAGCAAATAGAAATAAGAAACTTAAAGTCATCGTTGGTGGAAATCTAATTGATGAAATAGATAATAAGGAAGCTATTAAAAGCCTTCAAGATAGAAGAAGAGAATTTGAACTTGGACTTAGGGGGATAGCTGAACAAATTGCTCACAGAGAAGATGCGTTTGAATCACTAATCATAAAATTATACAATATGTTTAAGTCAATGGTTCCGGAGGATGTCAAAAATGGTTCTTGATATTGTTCCGGCGGATAAACCAAAAAAACTTTTTCGTGTTGCTATGTGGTGGCTTAGAAAGGAATATGCAAAGGAAACAACTAAAAATCAGATACATGACGACATGGTAAATTGCGGAAATACTGTAATAAGATATTTTTACAACGAACTTCTGAAATTGGCTGATAATATTAAAGAAAAGCGTCAGGCACAAATAATAAGGGAATTTGGTGAATTTGCTCTTTGGATAGCATATAGAGATACTGCATATAGAGCACCGTTTTTCTACATGATTAAACACATATTAGATATGAAAGAGGAGCTTTATCCTGTAGTAGAAAAATATTATAAAGAACCTGAAGAGTGGTACATCAATCTCTGGCATGATTCAAAAGAGATAACAAAGAAACAGCGTGCGGAAGGTAAGATTACAAATAGTGAAATATCTGAAGCTGAAAAATATTTCGTTTCTGCCGTTCAACGACAAAGATTGATAGAAGCTGGCAAGGAATTAGATAGAGAAAAAAAGAAAAGAGGTTGGTGATAGAATTGCCTAGAAATCCGAATTCGGATGAAAGTAGAAATGAATATACATCATTCTGTATAAAATGGATGATAGATAATAAAGAATATCCTAATACTGAGGAAGGTCGTAAACAGGCAGCCGGTCATTGTTATTCTATTTATGATGAATGGAAAAAGAAACAAAAAAATGAGAGGCAAAGCAAAGAAAGGCTTATGTTGCATCTTGACGCACAATTATTCGGTCATCTTGATTTATCAAGTAATAAAGAAGAACTAAAGATAGACAGATGTACCATGCTTGTTGGAGACGGAACCTATAACGGAGTTTTTTTCCCGAAAGAGGAACTTGAACTTTCATACGGAAGTTTTGAGAAGAAACCGATTAATCTTAATCATTCTGCTGATGCAGTAGAAGATATAGTTGGTTATCTTGAAGATGTTAGATACAATGATGGCAAGATTACAGCGAAACCAGTTTTTGACGAGGAAACAGGCAAATACAAAAGTGCAATGGGATATATGAAAAGTAGATTTAACGCTGGTAGTGTTCCTAACGTTAGTGTGGGAGTCTGGCTTGATAGATTAAATGAAGAAGATGAAAGTGGTAAAGAAAGAATGACTGCAAGAAACCTGGATGGTGACCATCTTGCTTTAGTTGTGCATGGTGCGTGCAATCCTAATGATGGTTGTGGTATCGGCATGTCTGAAAATCAACCGATACCAATACGGGATAAATCAAAAATGACAAAAATTACTATAGAAGTTGATTCAACACAGATAGATGAAGCAATAGATAAATTGGAAAAATTAGATGAACTAGCGAAATACAATTGCGAATGTATCAAGTGCGGTCATAAAATGACTTCTGACGAACACTGTAAGGATATTAAATGTTCAGAATGCGGTGGAACAATGAGAAGAGTTGAAAGACCAGGTCCTGGACAAGAAGGAAATCAAACGATAACAATACCACACGAAGATTACATTGAAAAGAATGAAGAATATGAGAATTTAAAAAAGGAGATATTAAAAGAAAAAATAAAGAAAGAGGAGGCTAGAAATGACTGAAATAGAAGAATTGAAAGAAGAGCTTGAGAAGCTCAAAAAACAGAATCTCGAAAAAGAGGTGGCTGTTGAAAAAGCCAAACTCGAAAAAGTTCTTGAGGAGGAAAAGAATAAAGAACAGGAAACCCTCAGAGAGCAGATAAGAAGCGAGGTTTTGAAAGAAATGGAAGGTACATCAAGAGTAACTTCCGAGGAAGGAGAGACTTTAGGTAATTCTCAAAGCAAGTGGGAAAGATTTAGCGAGAATTATATAAAGAAACATAAACTCACTGGAAAATCGTATGAGGACACACTTAAAGATGTAGTTGATGGTGGTTTCTAATGAGTAAAACTTTTTATGAGTTAACTGATAGTGATGACGGTGCTGGCGGAGTTGGCGCATGGATACCAACAGAACATTTCGTAGATTTGATTCTTGACGGTGTTGTATGTTACGGGCAACTTAGTGGTAAAGTGACTGCACTTAACTATGATTTGGCTGCTGGGAATGGCAATACTGTTAATGTTCGGTATGTCACACCAAGAACACATGCATGTGCAAGTTCGACTGATAACTGCCCATGTCTAAGTGCTACAAGCACCACATTTGGCGATTATCCAATCAATATTCATCCATGGGGCGATCACGATTTAGTGTGTGATTGGTCTGTGTATAAGGCGCATGGCCCGACAATGGCAAAGATAATGAATGAGATGTCAAAGAGAATGGCGATGTGTAGAGATGCTGCAATATGGGCAGATTTGATTGCTGTTACACCAAATATAGATGTGGAATCTACCGTTTCTTGTAATGTTGAAACATATTCGAGTTCATCTTGTTGCCTTTATCAGTATAATCTATATAATTCGATTATAGAGGCACAGAAACACATGCAAGGTGACGCGTATGACCCAGATACAGTAATAATGCATCCAGATGTTGCAAAGTTTTTGTATTGGAGAGATGGTGGTGGATATCCGCTTGCTGCGATGCCAGGACTTAAATTTGACGGTGATGGTCAGTTGACTGCAATAGGGCCAATGAAAGTTATTGAGTCGTGTAATGCTTCATCTTGTAGTGATGCTGGTGGTGCCGTTATGGTAGTTATTATGGATTCAAAGAGAGCCATAGGCGAAGCATGGGGTAAGAGACCAACATTCAACGAATTCTATGATGCAAAATGTAACAAAACCGAACTTGTCCTCTGGTCATATTGGGGGCATCATGCGCTTGACCCGAATGCAATTGCCTGGGTGAGCAACCCATAGAGAATTTTTGGGTAATCCCCAATTCTTCTTTTTTCTTTGGAGGTATTCTTATGCGAATTTTTAGAAATAAAAAAACAGGTAAGAGAATAACACTTGATGAAAAAAAAGATGAACATATTATTGAAGATTTGGAGAAAGACCTAGAATTTCAGGAGTTGATGAATATATGAAAGATGGATTAAGTTTTCACAACACAGTGAAATATACACTTTATGATGAAAACGGAATAGTTAAAGAAACAGGCATATCAGAAAATCAGACGCAGGATAACGTCCTTACTATGGTTATAAATGCCATAGATGGTGGTACATGTAGTGATGTTGTTGCTATGGCTGTTGGAACAGGAACCGGTGCTGGAGTTGCTTCCGATAATCTTAACTCTTCGGCAAGCAATGAAGATACTGGTGCGGGCGTGGGGAGTGGTAGCCCAGAAGATACTATGGTATTCTCTGCGACATTTACATCTATCACAGGTACAGTTACAGAGGCGGGTTTATTCCCGACAACTGCCGCTGATATCTATATGATGTTCTATGATGACAGTTTGAGTGTTGCTTTGACAGCCACAGATAGTCTGCAAATTGACTGGACTGTTTCCGTAGCATAAAGTAATTTTAAAAGTTTTTTTTGCGGCTGAGACTTTTATCAGCCGTTAACATATTTTGGAGTTTCAACATGGATGCTCTAATAGCAATTTTATTAGTTTTAATTTTTAACACGACCCTTACGGTTTTATTCAATTTAAAAGAAGTTATATTTAGATTTAAACAGGTTAAAATATTTTTAAAGAAATGGTGTCATAAAAATAAGTATAAATTACTTACGGCTGGTATCGTAATATCTACAGTTGCTGCGGTTGCTCCTGTATTTTTACCAACTGGCGACCCTGTTTACGAAAGTGATTACGGAATTTTAGAAGTATATCCTATGATTTCACGAAATATTATAAGACAGGAGCAGTACTGTAATTTTACTTCAAATATAACTAATGATGTTGATATTGCCTTTCGATTTTCATTTGCTATCAGTGAATCTGATATATGGATGTGGCAGAATATAAGCCATGATGTAAAAGTGCCTGATTACGGAAATATCATTGCCAACTATTCATTATATAACATATCGTCTTTTACAGAATTAACAGAAACACCAGACTATGTAGATTATGGTGATATTCCAAGCATTCACTATTATAATGGAACTATTGAAGGAAACAATACAAATATAACAATAGCATTTGATTCCTTTGACTGGCTTAACCCAGAGCATACAAATGCAACATTCTATTATGAATATTATGGACAAACAGGTTCGCATATAGAACAGCAATATTGGTTCGATTGGAACAGTAAGAAGGATGCTTTTCATCATACAATTTACAACAATAAGCATTACTATTATGTTAAAGACGTACCAGTCGTGCAAAATAAGACATATCATTTCAAATGGCAGTACAATATACCTTTAGTTGATGGCAAATCAAGCGGTAAGTGGGATTTATTAGCGAAACTCAGTTCTGATACAATTCAGGAAGCATTGGATTCTGGTCGTTATGTGATGCTTGACCCTTGGTGGGATAGTGATTGGAGCTATAGCAAAAAGATTACTATTGACAATACAAAGGTTGCTGGAGATTTAACCAATTTCCCTGTATTGATTCATAATGTAAGCAGTGATTTTACCAGTAATGCAAGAAGCGATGGTTATGATTTCCGTTTTGTAAATGAAACAAATGAGACA
>Ga0315532_1003268_pt1 | contig 10479 bp, 9 predicted proteins | sample SalMarWE160370MG_FD_203082 | JGI IMG/M metagenome (GOLD analysis project Ga0315532, IMG submission 203082) | Salt marsh sediment microbial communities from the Plum Island Ecosystem LTER, Massachusetts, United States - Salt Marsh Sediment WE1603-70 ... | reverse complement strand
ACCAAACGCTGTACAGGCAGTGGTGATAATGTGATTGCGGATTGCGGAATGTGGATTGCAGAATCCGCAATCAAAAAGGAGGATGTCATGGCCAATCTGTTAGAGGTCAGAAGTCTGTGTGTCGAGGTGGAGGGGGGAGAGATCCTCCACAATGTCAACCTGGCCATCGCTGAGGGCGAGGTCCATGCCCTGTTGGGGCCGAACGGCAGCGGCAAGACGTCGCTGATGATGACCATCATGGGGTACCCGGAATACGAGGTATGCCGGGGGCAAATCCTGTTTGATGGGGAGGACATCGCTGATCTGGATCTCACGGAAAGGGCTCGGCTCGGCATCGGCATCGCCCAACAGCGCCCCCCGACCATCGCCGGGGTCAAGCTGCGGCAGATCCTCGATTACGCCATCGCCGGCGATCCGCAACTGGCCGCTGAGGTGGATGCGTTGGTGCAGGGGTCCCATGTGGAGCCGTTTCTGGAGCGCGACGTCAATGCGGGCCTGTCCGGCGGTGAGATCAAGCGTTCCGAACTCCTGCAGCTCTTGGCCACTCGCCCGAGGTTCGCCATGATGGACGAGCCGGACTCCGGCGTGGATCTGGAGTCGCTGGAACTGGTGGGGAAGATGGTCAACAGGCTCTTCTCCAGGGATCTCGCCCACCCTGCGAAGAGGAGAGCGGGTCTCATCATCACCCACACCGGCCACATTTTAAATTACGTCCACGCCGACAAAGCGCATATCATGCTGGATGGGTGCATCGGCTGCTCAGGGAACCCCCGCATCATCTTTGATCGTATTCGCGAGTCGGGGTACGAGGAATGTGTCCGCTGCGTACTGGAGGAAGAGGAGGGAGAATAAGAAACGATGGTAGCGAACGATCAGATCGAGCGGGCCGACGCGGAGGCGCTGGCCGAGGTCGGAGTGTTTGTCGAAGGGGAGGAGAGATCGGGTACGTACATCCTGCGCGACTTTCAGCCGCTTCGCGCACTGACGCAGACCGAGGGGCTGGAGGTGTTGCCCATCGCCGTGGCCCTCCAGCGGTATGATTGGCTGGGGGCAAAATATTACTGGAAATTGGCGTCGGCCGATCTGGACGAGGTCACGGCCCGAGTCGCGGCGCAGCCGGAACCGCAGGGAGTCTTCATTCGAGTCAGGAAGGGGTGCCAGGTCACGTTGCCCTGCCAGGCCGCCCTGTACATGGCCAGCGCGGACATCGTCCAGACAGTGCACAACGTAATCATCCTCGAGGAGGACGCCGAGCTGGAGCTTATCACGGGCTGCGTCACGGGGCATGGTGTGAGTCGCGGGGTCCACTGGGCGGTTACCGAATCGTACATCGGCCAGAACGCCGCCTTGACCAATACGATGGTTCACAGTTGGGGCCCCGAGGTCGAGGTGCGCCCTCGCGCGGCGACGATGGTCGAAGAGGGCGGGACCTTCGTGAGCAACTACGTCTCGCTGCGGCCAGCCGGCGACATCCAGTCCAATCCCAAGACGTGGCTCAACGGGAGGGGCGCTTCGGCCAAGTACCTCACCATCATCCTGGGTTCCGAGGGCTCGATCATTGACATCGGGGGCGAGGTCTACATGAACGCCGATGACACCAGCGCGGAGCTCGTCCACCGGGGGGTGTCCACGGGTGGGCGCATTTATCAGAGGGGCCTGATGGTCGGCAATGCCCAGTGCCGGGCACACGTGGACTGCGCGGGGATGCTACTGGATCCCGGAGGCGATGGGCTCATCCAGTCCATTCCCGGCCTGAGGTCCCTGCACCCTGAGGCGCGGTTGAGCCACGAGGCCAGCATCGGCAAGATCGCCCCTGAGCAAGTCGAGTACCTGCAGGCGCGGGGGATGGAGGAGCGCGAGGCGATTTCGTTGATCATCCGCGGCTTCCTGGAAGCGGACATCAAGGGCCTTGGCCCCGAACTCGACGCCAGGATCGCGGAGATCGCCGAACTCGCCGGCCACGGGGAGTAGTCATTCGAGTGGCGTTCTGTTTGAGCGCCATGTATCGCAGGAGATGACTGAATGCGCGGCCCGCGTCCGTCGCGGAGAAAAACTGTGAGGAGGCATGAAGGAAAATGTCCAGAAAAGAAGGGCTGGTGAAGGAAGTAATGAGCAAGGGCGAACTCGATGCCGAAGAGATAAAGGAGGAGCTCTGGAAAAAGAATATTAGCTTCGTAAGGTCATACGATAGAGCTTTTGTCAGGCTGTTCTTGGCCCTTGCGATCCTATGGCTTCTTCCTGCCATCGCCCAATGGTCTGGCTGGGAATTTCTGAGCTTCTTTGCCCAGTTGCCCAGGGGGAACTTCTCAATAGTCGTGATCGTCATAGGGGCAATTTTCCTCATCGTCGCAATAGCCCTGGAGGCAGAAGCTGGTTCCATGAGGCAAAAGCGGGGAGGATGTCACGACCTGCATGAATCGGTAGTCATCGTCAGGGAAGGCCCTTACAAAGTTATCAGACACCCAGGCTATCTTGCCGAACTGATTTACTTTCCCCTGCTTCCCATTGTCCTCAGCAGGTGGGTCCCTTTCACCATCCTGGCCATAGTTTACATCGTTGTATGGACTGGCGCGATTGTATACCTGCTCAAGGTAGAGGATAACTTCAATCTGAGGAAATGGGGAGAGGAATACCGGCAGTATGTGAAAGAGGTACCAGCAATCAATTTCGTGAAAGGGTTGAGGAAGCTCAAAGAAGAGACAAGTTAAACAAAGGAGAAACCAATCATGCACAAAAAGATCGGTATCCTGGGCGGTATGAGCCCGGAGTCAACGACGGAATACTATGAGTACATCACCCGTACCTACACCGAGCGCTTCGGCGACTATGGCTACCCAGAAGTCATCATCTACAGCGTCAGCTTCCAGCCCTACGTGGATTGGCCCAACGAGGATCGCTGGGACCTGGTGGCGCAGGGCTTGAGCGAGGCCGCGCAAAGGCTCGAGGCGGCGGGCGCGGATTTCATCGTCATCGCCACCAACACCATGCACCTGGTCTTTGATCAGGTACAGGCCAGCGTCAGCGTTCCCATGCTCAGCCTACTTGATGCCGTCGGCGAGGCCATTCTGTCGCGGGGGATGAAGACGGTGGGGCTGCTGGGCACGAAGTTCACCATGGAGAAGACTTTCTACCATGATGCACTGGCCCGAAAAGGCATTGCCGTCCTGGTGCCCGACGAGGAAGGTCGCGAGTACGTGAACACCGTCATCTATGACGAACTGGTCGCCGGCCAGATTCGCGATGAGTCCCGAACCGGATTCGCCGCCATCATCAACAAGCTGGCCGAACGGGGAGCGGAGGGCGTCATCCTGGGCTGCACCGAAATCCCCTTGTTGGTCAATGAGGCGGACGCCGGGATACCGCTGTTCGATACGACGGCCATTCACGCCGAGGCGGCCCTGAATTACGCGCTGCGGTGACCATGTGGGAGTGAGTGTGTAGCAAGGCGACATACGTATGGAGAAAGAACGAAAGGAGGAAGTCTATCAGCGGGTGAAGGATCAGATCAAGGCAGCCTTAGAGGGAGAGACAGACTTGATCGCCTTGATGGCCACCATCGCCTGTCTCTTGCATCACAGCTTCGATTACTTCTCTTGGACGGGGTTCTATCGAGTGGTGGCGCCGGGGAAATTGCTCATCGGGCCTTATCAAGGAACGCTGGGTTGTCTGCACATCAGCTTCGACCGGGGAGTATGCGGCGCTGCTGCTAGCAAGGAGGAGACTATCATTGTGCCAGACGTCCACCAGTTCTCAGGCCACATCACCTGCGACCCCAACTCCAAATCGGAGATCGTAGTGCCCGTCTTTAACAATCGGGATGAGTTGATAGCCGTTCTGGATGTGGACAGCACCGAATACGATGCCTTCGACGAAGTGGATAAAAGGCATCTGGAAGAAATCGTCACCTTTTTGCGTGACAAAAAGTAGGGGTAAGGCTTGCCCTTACCCGACCTGATTGCCCAGCGCGGGCAACCGCAAGGGATTGCCCCTACTTCTCCTTGATGATTCGGAAGCGGTCGAAATCTCTAGCCACCACGGTTTGGGGAAAGATTGCTCTAGCCTCGGCCAGGACTGCCTCTGCAGAGTAGCGCCGGGAGATGTGGGTCAGGTATAGTTGCCCGACCCCCGCCTGACGAGCCAAGGCCGCCGCTTTGGCAGCCGTAAGGTGACCGTATTCCCTGGCCAGCGCCTCTTCTTCTGATAGATAGGTGGCCTCGATGACCAGGGCGTCAGCATTGCTGGCCGCTTCTACCAAGTTGTGGATGCGGGCCGCATCGCCCACGAAGACTAGCTTAGCCCCCGGGACGGGCGGGCCCAGCACCTGGTCGGAATGCACCACCGTGCCATCGGCCAGAGTCACGGTTTCCCCCCGCACCAGGCGGCCTCGCTCTGGCCCGGCTGGCACTCCCAGGGCCTCGGCCTCGTCAACCAGAAAGGGTCGCTTCTCCTTCTCCCGGAACGTATAACCGAGACAGCCTGGCCCGCGATGGGTGACCGCGAAGGCCGAGAGCTCAAAGGTGTCGTCTTCCATTAGAATCCCCGGCCCTATTGGTATCAGGTCAATCTGCAGAGGCGGCTTGACTCCGCGAAACACTACCCCGAAGATGAGGTCCCTGACCCGTTCCAGGGCCCAGCTTCCCCCATAAATCTCCAACTTCAGGATGGCCTCCCAGCGGCTGAAGGTGGACACCAGACCTCCCAGGCCCAGGATGTGATCCAGGTGGCCGTGAGTGAGGAGGATCTTATCCAGCCGTTTGAAGCCCAGCCCGCTCCTGAGCAGTTGTCGCTGCGTCCCCTCGCCGCAATCTATCAGAAAACGGTACTCCTTGTGCAGAACCATAGTGGCCGACAGATTCCGTCTGATTGAGGGAGCGGAAGCAGAAGTGCCGAGAAAGATTAGTTCGAACATTGGATGAGTCCTTTGTGAACCGTATTGCGTAGTGCGTATCATTCTACGAAGCACAGAATACGAAATACGCACTACGTCTTCGCCATTTTACCACAGGGACACCTTTTGGTCAACCTGTATGCACCAAACCACACTCCAGTCCCCCAGCAGTAATTGGTTCCTGCCCAGCTCAAGATGCCGACGCTCAAACAAAAGGTTCTGGCGAACCATCCACCAGAACCATCTGTCCTGCGCCTTGAGCGAGCGAGAGCGGTTTCAGTCCTCCCCTAATCTCTAATATCCAACTCTCTTCTTGTCAATAAGGACGTATCCCCTCGTAGAGCGCTGAATGACCTTGCTATTCAGCCGTGCTAAACGATTTCCAGAACTCCTCGTGCCTGACGCCACCTGTCTGTTGGATGCGTTGCTCAGCCGCATCCAGCAGGCGACGAAACCTGGGTGTATAGGCCAACACAAGGCGCTCCAGGTCGTCGTCTTCCAGAATGGAGATCAACACGGCCACAGGACGGCCGTTCTTCGTGACGATAACTGGCCCGTCCTGACATCGTTCCAGGTAGGCGCTGAAACGGGTCTTCACTTCTGTTACAGGCGCGATTTTCATAAGTCAAACTCCTCTCTACCTATGAACAGCCGGTTGCCCACTTTGACCCCGATCGCCAGGATGTGAACCTCATGTATTGAGGGATCGGCTCGATAGAACACACGGTACCGGTTATTGGGACCGAAGCGTATCTCCCACGCTGTACCGAACGCGGAAGGTCGAAGCAAGGGCTTGCGATTGCGCGTCTCGACCTCCGGCTCGTAACGCAACTGCTCTTCGATGGTGTGCCGAATCAGCGAATGATCACCTCATCCGCCTCGAAGTCAAGCTTGAAGCGCCACTTTTGCATCGTGGCCGCACCGATGATGATCTGACTTGAAAGATCAGGAATGACATTGTACTACTAATCGGGCCTGATGTCAAACCAATGTCGTTATTTGCTACGCACTTCGGCTGACTCTCGAAAGCTGTGATTTCAATCAGTTTGATACTGATTTCCTGCCTCATCCGGGCAAAAAGTGCGTTGCACCTGGCTTGCTTGACGCTTAGCTTAATGACATTGACTCTTCACTTGACGAGATGCCCCTACCTGTGGTATCATTACCCCAAACAGTAGCTCCCCTCGCTCGGCCTGGATCCCTTCGGCAGGCTCAGGATAAGTGCCAAATCCAGGCCAGCCGCCGGATCTGGCGATCCGGCGGGAGCAGGTGAGCAATTATCCCAAACGTAGAAAAGGAGAAAAAACATGAAAACCGAATCGTTCCGAGGCCGAGATTTCCTCACCCTGCTGGACTACACCACCGAGGAAGTGGAGACCATCCTGGACGTGGCGCTGGATTTCAAACGCCGCTTCGCGCTGGGTGAGCCCCACGATCACCTGCTGCGAGCCAAGACTCTGTTCATGATCTTCTACAACCAGAGCTTGCGCACCCGCAACAGCTTCGAGGCGGGGATGACCCAACTAGGCGGGCACGCCCACTTCCTGGATCCGAGCAAGATCTACACCCCCGCGTTGCCGGGCAGAGAGGTGGCCTATGCCACCGAGCGCGTCTCCGACGTGGCGCGGGTGCTGGCGCGCATGGGCGACGCCATCGCCATCCGCTGCTATGGCGATCCGGTGGACTGGGAGTACGGCGGGGCTCACGAGGTAATCAGGAACTTCGCCTATTGGGCGGACATCCCGGTCATCAACATGGAATGCGACAAGTATCATCCTTGTCAGGCCCTCGCTGATATGCTAACTATCCGCGAACAGCGTGGCTTTGCTGGTACAAAGTTCGTGATGAGCTGGGCGTACAGCCCCAGTGTTCACAAACCCCGTGCTGTGCCCCAGTCGGCGATTATCGCCGCTTCGATGATGGGCATGGAAGTTGTGCTTGCCCATCCTGAAGGATTCGACCTTGATCCTGAAGTCATCGAGGCCTGTCACAAGAACATCCAAAGGTACGGTGGTTCTTTTGAGATTGTTCACGACATGCGCGAAGCCTTCACAGATGCAGATGTCGTTTACCCGAAGTCCTGGACAGCGGTGCCCATGTTTGCCCCGCCGGTAGGGGAGCGGGATGAGAAGAAGACCAAGGAGCTTTTCGAGGCCAACAGAGATTGGATATGTAACGAGGAAAAAATGGAACTGACGGACCAGGCTCTCTACTTACACTGCCTGCCCTGTGACAGAGGCTATGAGGTCACAGATGCTGTGATTGATAAGGTAGCAGGTGACGGATGGCGCTCTGTCGTCTTCGACGAAGCAGAGAACCGCTTACACGTTCAAAAAGCCGTTATGTCTTTAACAATGAGGTGAGACGGGCTGGACCTGAAACGACTGGAGAAGAAGGGGGCGTTCACTTTCGCCGAAACAAGCGTGCCAGGAAAGCAGCCACCCCCTTCTCCTCCTTGAGGAAAGGCCCTGATGGACGGTAGCCTGCGTGGTGTAGCACCTCTTTTTGAAACTCACCCTTACTGAGAAGTCGCAGATTCTCGATACGATTGTCATGCTTGTCACCGTTCAGGTGGTGTACAACCTCATCAGTGGTAAGAGGACGACCCAGGTGTTCAGCCATGATCAGCCGGTGTTCATAGCAATAACCTTGCTTATTCGCCATGCAATGGAAAGGGTGATCGGGCAGAAGCCAAATCTTGACGTAGCCGCTGCCATCAAGAATTCGGCCCCCTTTCCAACTGCTCGATCGGGGGCCATACCGACTGCACCTGGAACAAAAGCCAGTGAAATCTGGAGCTTGAGCTCTGCGCACCGTCACGTATCGGGTATGTCCATTACAGAGTGGACCGCCGCAACGCACCAGAACAACTCGTTGTCCGTATTTGTCATTGGTCTGGTCATCCCAGTAAATGACACTGCCACTGGGCAGTATCTCAGTTCCTGACTTTGAGGCAAAACGGTGTCGCTCAATCATGCAGCAACGTCTACATAGGCCGCTGAATTCTTTCTTGGACGCACAACTATTGCTTACAACTCGTGTCTCTCCGCAGCAACCGCAGCGCACCGGAACGTACCAGTAACCCCGGTCGTTGTCCTTGAAACGCCTGGACCAGATGATAATGCTGCCATTGGAGAGGACTTCATCTTTGGTCTTAAACGAACGACCACAACGGTGGCATAGACCGCTGAAGCCTATCCGTCTGGCTTTGGCTGAATCAAGCTCACGTTGCTTCCCACAGCCACCGCAGCGAACAGGCACGCGCCAGCGGCCTTCGTGCTTGAATTGTCTTGACCAGTAGACAACGCTGCCGTTAGGCAGACGCTCGTCCTTATCACGCCGTTTGCCCATTGGACAACTCCCCTTGATTGAAGTATAGTACTGGGCGTTGTGGGGTGGAGACAAAGACACCTCTGCTCAGACTGCGTGGACGACGCCGTCATCTGCGTGGTTTAGCCTTTGGTCAGTACTGCACCACCGGCCAGAGGTGTCCTGCTCTTCGGTTATGATTGTTTCTCTGATTCTTGCTCTCTCTTCCTGGATTCCTCCAGCCACTTTTTTAAGAGAGTTTTTACCACCCAAGTGATAGTATGGCCCTGCCGTTCGGCTTCCTCCCTCACTGCCCGGTGAAATTCTTCTTCAACTTTCAGGGTGATTCTCTTCATATCCATCACCTAACGTAGATTGGTGTAAGTGTGTGTACACCATTGTACACCATACTCGCGGCTTTGTCAAGCCTTATTCCACAAACAGGAGATAGCAACGATGAACCTACACGGTAAAGACCTGATCACAACCCAAGACTGGTCGCTGGATGAGCTGATGACTGTTCTCGACCTGGCCAGTGAGATGAAGCGCGACCGCTTCTCACCGCGCTGGACCTCGATACTCCAGCATAAAACCTTCCTCATGTTCTTCTACAACCCCTCGGTGCGCACCCGCCAGAGCTTTGAGGCAGCGGCCACGGAGCTGGGCGGGCACGCGCAGTTTCTGGAGCCCAAGGCCATGCGGCTCAAGACCGCCACCACTGCGGGCGAAACGGTCGAGGACGCGGCCAAGGTGATGAGCCGCTACGCCCACGGCCTGGGCATCCGCATCTTGGAGGACAAGATCGGTGCCTATGGCGAGGGCGACGACCTGTTGCGCGAATACGCTCGCTGGGCCACCATTCCCATCATCTCCATGGCCCACGACAAGTATCACCCCTGCCAGGGCCTGGCCGATGTGATGGGCTGGCTTGAGCACCTGGGGGACGTGCGAGGCAAGAAGCTGCTGGTAGCCTGGGGGCACGGAGCCCTGGCCCGCTCCTGGTGCAGCGTCCAGGAGGCACTGCTCATCGGCTCCCGCTTCGGGATGGACGTGACCCTGGCCCACCCTGGGGGATATGACCTGGACCCCCAGGTCATCGAATGGACCAGAGGGAACTGCGCGGCCAATGGCAGGACATTCGAGGTAGTCCACGACGTGACCTCTGGCTACGACGGGGCCCACGTTGTCTACTCCCGCCACTGGATGAGCCCCAGGGCCTATCGCGATGGTGAGTTCCACAAGCAAGAGGAAATCAGCAAGGCGCTGCAGTACCCGAAGTGGATCTGCGACGCCGAGAAGATGGCCCTCACCGACGACGCCCTGTTCACCCATCCCATGCCCGTGGACCGGGGCCACGAGGTAACCGATGAGGTCGCCTCCGGCCCCCGCTCGGTGATCTACGACGTGGCCGAGAACCGTTTGCACGTGCAAAAGGCACTGATGGCTTTGACGATGGGCTCAATATAGCTAGAACAGCTCGTTTGGCACACAGCAAAAAGCCACCTGTGCGGTTGGCGCAGGTGGCTTTTTACGCTATCTCTTGTCAGGCCATCCCAATTGGCTTGGCCGCAGCCCCTAGCCCCTCTTCAGCTGAGGGGCTTCTGCTTTTATGTTCGCTCTCTCTCCCAATCTACTGCGGATTGCCGTCTACTTGAAGTCGGTACGAAACAACGTCGGCGTAGTCACGGCCAGTTAAAGTCATCTTGAAAGAGCTTGTCTGATCAGGGTCCAGGTGAGTAGCATTGACGAAGGTATAATCACAACACCCTACGACGGTCCCGGAAGCATTGTAGACAGTGCCCACTGGACTGACATATTCGACACGAGAGCCGTGATCATTGCGAACCTGACCGATAATCTCGTACCAACCAAAGGTAGAATTGTACGAGCCACTATCGTTGAGGACAGTAAGGTTGGGCAATGGCTCGCCATCCGTCCAGTAGCTGGGAATCTCAAACTCGTAGTAGGACCAACCAGCGGGTTCATCCCAGAAAAGTAGTTTAAAGCAGGTCTTATCGCCGGCGGGGAGGTTATCCAGATAGATATAGGTGTAGTCGGTGTCGAGAAGTTGTCCACTGCTATTGAAGATATTGGCGGTGATTTTAACGAAGCGCAAGTGGTTAGCAGTGTTGTTTTGAACTTCGCCAACAATATGTAGGTCGTCGGTGCTATCAACATAGTATGAGTGATTGGATAGAACCTCGACTGGAACAGTGGTTGGTGTCGGCGTAGGGGTATTGGTTGGCGTTGATGTCGGTGTCGGAGACATTGTCGGCGTCGAT
>Ga0315532_1003266_pt1 | contig 10479 bp, 12 predicted proteins | sample SalMarWE160370MG_FD_203082 | JGI IMG/M metagenome (GOLD analysis project Ga0315532, IMG submission 203082) | Salt marsh sediment microbial communities from the Plum Island Ecosystem LTER, Massachusetts, United States - Salt Marsh Sediment WE1603-70 ... | reverse complement strand
TCGCTCGCGAGCGTTCAAAAATACCAAAATGATATTCGGCTGTACGAACGTTTGGCGGAGGCTGTCCATTCGCGAGGCATCATGATCAATGCGAGCATCGTCTTCGGGCTTGATCATGATACGCCGGAGACCTTCCGGAACACGCTAGACTGGCTCGTGCGCCACAAGATTTCAACGGTCACATCGCACATCCTCACCCCCTACCCGGGGACGCGCCTCTTTCGCGAAATGGAAGAGGACGGCCGCATCACGGACCGTAACTGGACGAACTACACGACATCCGAAGTCGTATTCCGTCCCGCGCGCATGTCGCCCAAAGAGCTCCGCGAAGGATACTTGTGGTTCTATCGCACGTTCTATTCATTTAAAAATATCTTCCGCAGGATCCCGGATGCGCGGTCCCAGCGCGCCCCATACCTGCTCTTCAATTTCGGGTATCGCAAATTCGGCCGGATAACATCCCTGCTCGGTAAATTGGGTCTCATGAATTGGCTCGGACGCCTCGGCCGACGGCTTGCGTACAACATCGGGTAAGACGCCCCGTTTGCAACGCGGGGGTCATCGGTTCGAATCCGATACGGTCCACCAGCGAAAATCCCCGGCGAACGCCGGGGATTTTTCGATTGCATGTTTCGCATTTGTCAATACCAAAATAACAAATACGATCTTTCGTTACCGTGTATGACATTCGTTAGAGCAGTAATAACAGCCATCGACGTTGTCGTAATGCTTTTTCGCCTCCGTCACGGCAGCCGAACAGTGCTGGAAATTGCCAAGCGGCAAACGATTTTCTGGATCTGGCATTTGACCACACCCTTCTTTGTGAACCTCATGCTCGCCTGTTGGCTGTGCATTTTTATTGACGTAATAACTAGGCATAAAACAGATATACATTTCAAAAGATGTAATTTCTCTTGAAGAATATACAGGTTATCTCGTTCGTATTGTGAGCGAGAGATCTTTCCGTTCATGTCAGCGCTGTACGCGCTATGATACTCATCCGACCTTTTTAAAATGAGCTCTCAGAAAGTCTGAATAATGCGGCAAATTATGAGTGCCTGCTCAGTATTGGCCAATTTGGAAACTAGCATATTTTTGCCGAAGGTTCAATTCTCTATTTATAAAAAATTTATCTCTTTGATTTAACACTATTAACCTGAGGATTTATCGATAAAAAATGCCCTGTTTTACGAGGCGTATATCTTAGTATAATATGTTCTTAATGGGGGTCTAAAAATATGAATAAGACTGACCTTAAAAAGAAATTCCTAAATAAAATTGTCTGCGGCGATGTCGTGGAAACGATGAAGCGAATGCCCGATGGATCGGTTGATTTAGTTATTACATCACCACCCTATAACATTAAAAATTCTACCGGGAATGGCTTAAAAGACGGTCGAGGAGGAAAGTGGGCCAATGCCGGACTACAAAAAGGATATTCCCATTACGATGACTGCATGCCGCATGAAAAATATGTGGAATGGCAAAGAAATTGTTTGAACGAAATGATGAGGTTGATTCCGGATCATGGCGCGATATTTTATAACCACAAATGGAGGGTGCAGGCTGGATTACTACAGGACCGCCAGGATATAGTAAGTGGGTTCCCCGTACGCCAAATCATTATATGGCGCAGAAAGGGTGGTCTAAACTTTAATGCCGGTTATTTTTTGCCAACTTATGAAGTGATCTACCTGATAGCCAAACCTGAATTTAAATTAAAACCAAAAGCTAATGCGCATGGTGACATCTGGGAATTTACACAAGAAATGAAAAATGGCCATCCTGCTGCTTTTCCAATTAATCTGATTGATAGAATCGTATCATCAACGGAAGCGAAAGTTATTCTAGACCCCTTTATGGGTTCAGGCACGACGGCGATTTCAGCCATCAATTTCAAACGGGATTATATTGGAATTGATATTTCGCCAGACTATTGTGAAATGGCCGAAAAAAGAATAAAACAGCATCAAGCCCAAGCCAAACTCCTATAATGTTATGACGACTAAAAAGCCTAAAATTTACACAAAGCAGGGATTAATCGCTAAGCTGAAAGAAATATCGGCAATGGGCTGGATTCCAAATGCTCGAAAAGGAAATCATGGTGGCATTGGTAATACGCTTGAAGATAAGCTCGGCATTGCGGAAAACAACCTGCCTATCCCAAACGCCGCGGAATGGGAGCTGAAAACGCAACGGGCAAATACAACGTCACTCACTACCCTTTTCCATACCGAACCGTCGCCGCGCGGCATTCGCTTCGTACCGCAAATACTTCTGCCGTTATATGGATGGCCTCATGAAGAAGCTGGCAAGAAATATTCGAAAAATGAAATGAGCTTCCGGCAAACAATCCACGGAAATGCGCGAAGTGACAGAGGATTTAAAGTTATTATTGATCGCAAAGAGCAAAAAATCTTAATTTCGTTTGACGCCAAAAGTGTGAGTATTCGGCATAAAAAATGGCTTCAATCAGTAAAAAAACGCGTCGGCCTTGGCGAACTTAACCCACAGCCATACTGGGGCTTTGACGACTTGGAGCATAAGGCCGGAACAAAATTGCTCAATGCTTTTTATGTTCAGGCCGAGGTAAAAATAGAACGCAAGAAAGAATATTACCACTATACGAAAGTGATGATGCTACAAAAATTCAGCTTTGAAGGATTTTTGAAAGCGCTGGAAGAAGGAAAAATCCTCGTGGATTTCGACGCTCGCACAGGTCACAACCATGGAACGAAATTTAGAATGAGGCAGGATTGTTTGCCGATGTTGTATGATAAGAAAACAATAATTTTATGATATTGTTCTGGCACAAATTAAAGAGCTTTTTAGCAAAATTTTTACAACGTTTTAAGACTACAAAAGTAAAGGCCGTTTACGACTCAGATTTAATAGGGCTCGTTGAGTCATTAGGTATAAAAAAAGCTATAGAAAGCGGCTCTTATACCTGCAAGTTCTGCGGAACTACAATTTGTTTTGAAAATTTACAAGCCATACAAAAAGACGGGGGTGAATTAAAATTTATATGTACAAATCCGGAATGCTTTAGCAAAATATGATACCAACCTTTTTGCCAATTTGGCTTCAAAATATTTTAATGATCATTGGGGCACTTGTCCTATTATTAGGTTTTCTTAAAGTGCTCTTTGAAGTAATACCTTTACTTGGACAGTTACGAACGAAATTATCGAAACATATTGCTAATAAGATAAAAAATAGAAAATTAATTAAAAATGCAATCGCGAGTGATATTGAAACCCATGTCAATGAAGTAATTGCTGACCTTCAAAATGAATTACCAACGGGCTGGATTAAAAAAGCACAAATTAACTGGGTTACAGAAACAAACAACTCGGAGCTTGAGGAAGGCGAATTAATTTTAAGAATTTGTCCCTTGGAAAACCAAGATCAAAACTTTCTTACGGCTGTTTATGCCTTTTTCTCACGAGCACTATTTCCAAAGACAAAAGAAATAATTCCCGCTAATGCCAGAAAGGCTACAGTTCTACGAATTGCACATAGAACCATAAAGGAAAAGAAACCTTTCCTGCAACAAACTTTTGAAGACTCCTTTCTCGAAACAGCGGTACGTGATGACGCTTCTGTGGCAACGTATCTAGGTCGCTTTGATCAGCTTGACCAAAAGGGGTTTTTTACTGGAAGCTTTTTACGTGAGATCCATGAAATTGCTACAAAAGCTAGATTTCAGGATTTGAGGAATAAAATGGATCAAGAAATTGATCAAATTTTAACTCATATTGAGGAATTCATAGTTAATTTAGAAAAACCAGATGATGTCAATCGTTTTAATAATCAAACAGTTTCCCCTAATTGGTGGTATCGAATTGGGCCCGCTACGAGCTATGCATTTTTATTGGTTGCCCGACCTGGTCACCAGGGAGTCGAACCTTACATAAATCGCGCCAAGGAGAGATTAGAACAAAATATAGAACGTCTTTATGTAATGGGCGCGAGAGAACAAGAGACGTTTGCGAGACATGTTATTTCCGAGATTGCAAAACTCTCAAGATATCAACTTGTTGAAATTTTTAATGTAAACAGAGACTATCGAGGAATACCGGGTGGAGTAGGAGCATTATTTGTTATTTCGCAAACAGATAAGCAAGAAAATAATTCCGAATGATTATTAGTTAAGCGCTCTCTATCTCCCCCTCCATCCCCTACACTTCCCCCATGCACGAACGCCCTCCTGCAGACCCGCCCATGCATAAAAACGATATTCCCTCTGACCCCGAAGCGCTGAAGGAGCGCTTGTTTGCGCAGCACAAGGAACTGCTCGAAGCATCGAACGCACTGGCGAATAAGATTCGGAGCGTGCCGGTTGATCCGGAGCATCCGGACACGGAACCTCGGGACGGGCGTTCGCGAACGCCGTCCCCTCGGGCGCTCATCGTGGGCGGGTTCGTGCGCGACGCCATGCTCGGCCTGCATCCAAAAGACGCGGATCTGGAGGTGTACGGCATTTCGCCGAACCGTCTGGAACAGCTCCTCCGGCAAATCTTTCCCCATCAGGTGAACGCGGTGGGCAAATCCTTCGGCGTGTACAAAGTGAACATCGGCCAGGGACTGGATTTTGATATCTCCGTCCCGCGGAGAGAGTCGAAAACCGGCAAAGGCCACAAAGGCTTTGAAATAACGGGTGATCCTTCTATGTCCGTGAAGGAAGCGGCTCGGCGGCGCGACTTTACGATGAATGCCCTGGCGGCAGATCCGCTCACGGGAGAGATCATTGATGCCTTCGGCGGATTGGATGATCTGCGAACAGGGACGCTCCGCGTGACGGATGCGGAGCGATTTCAGGACGATCCCCTGCGCGTGTACCGCGCGGTCCAGTTCGCGGCGCGGATGGATTTGAAAGCGGACCCGAAAAGTCTGGAGCTCATGAAGGAGATGGTTGAAAGGGGTGATTTGGATGATCTCTCCAAGGAGCGTGTTTCCGATGAGATTGAGAAATTGCTCATGAAAGCGGAACGCCCGTCCGTGGGATTCGAGCTCGCACGCGAACTCGGTATCGTGGAGAAATACTACCCGGAGCTTCACGCGCTCATCGACCTTCCGCAAGAAAAAGATTGGCACCCGGAGGGAGATGTGTGGACGCATACCATGATGGCGCTGGACGAAGCGGCCAAGATCATTCGCGACGCGGATCGCGGACTGACGCGCGACGAAAAACGGCAGATTATGCTCGGCTGTCTTTGCCACGATCTTGGGAAGGCTCTGACCACGGAAGAGATCGACGGACGCATTCGGTCATTCAATCATGAACCCATGGGAAAAGGACCGGCAAAATCACTCCTCGCGAAATGGAAATTCTCCGGCAGTGATGTGAATGCGGCCCTCGTTGTGACCACCGAGCACCTCAAGCCTTCCGTGTATGAACGCGCGCTTAAGAGCGGGGAAATCGGTGAGAAGCAATTCATCAATATGGTGAGGAGGCTTTTGAAGCACATTGATCCCGTGAGCTGGAAGGTGCTCATGGCAAGCGCGGAAGCGGATGTGCGCGGACGGACGATCGCCGGAGCCCGGGCAAAAGCGGACGCCGCGCATGCGCTCTACGAACGGACGATTCGAGAAAACGGGCTTGATAAAGAACCTGCAAAACCGCTCCTCCAAGGGCGGGACCTCATGGAACTCGGGCTGGTTCCCGGACCGACGTTCGGAAAAATCATCAAGGAGGTCGAAGATGCGAGAGATGCGGGGGTGCTAACGACTTCGGAAGAAGCGCTGGAGTTTGTGAAAGGACGATTCATCGGCGCATGAGAAAAAAGCGCACGATGCGTATTTTGTAAAAATCTCATAAAATACTGGGGTTTTTTGCTATTTTGGCGAACGTTACCTTGACAAGGGACAAGATATTTGATATGTTTTTCATCCGTTCTACAACAGCGTCTTCCATTACGGATACGAAACGTTGAATCATTCAACGATTCTGGTAGAGTAACCCGTGAAGACTTTCGTTGAACCTTCATTCCAACATCCGGGAAGGAGCGCCCATGAAACCCATCACACTCATTTTGGGACAAGATCCGGTAAAAAAGATGCTGGCCGACCTCAGGGCCGAAGGAGAAAACGCCCGTGAGTACGTTGACGAACAGATTGATGCATCCCTTCGAAGGGTCTTCCCCGATCATGATCCCAAAGAAATCCGTAAGCAGCATCCGGAAACGATCCAACGCATTCGCGACCTGTTGATCGCACAGATGGAAGGAAGGGCCGTTTTCGCGGAGAATCTCTTCCGGCACATCTGAATCATTCTCCGCTCAAGCGAGCGAGCGCTCCTTCCACAATGACGCGCGAGTTCACTCGAACTCGCGCATCTGCCAACGCCGTTGAAACATTCGACGATGTTGGTAGAGCTGAAGCGCCGAACATTCGGCAAGCTCTGTCCGTTCCTTTCCATTCAACACGAGGAGGTGAACCATGTGTAATCCTTTATGAAGGAGGTAACACATGTCGACCAAGCAACTGATGAGAACCGTGGCTGAGGGAGGCAAGCACCCCAGCCAGCAGAACCGGCTCCACCGGTTTAACCGCGGTGAGCGGCACAACACCAAGCGCTTCTTGCGCGAAGTGGCGGTCGATCCCGACAAAGCACTGGAACACGCCACGACCCTGCGAAAACGAACTCACCGCTTCGACCAAGAGCACAAACACAAGCTCGGAGCCGCACGTCGGTGGTTCGAATCGCACGCCGTGGGCATGCACAAGAACCGGATCGAAGGACTCCTCCTCCGATCCATCAAACCCAAGACCGAACGCGATCTGTTCCTGCTCCGCCAACTGCGCGTCAGCTACTTCAACGACGAGGCGTACAGCTGGATCTCGTTCCGCTGCCGCTTCGACGATGAAGACATTTTGCGGCGCGATCCCGAAGCTGTGTGGCGCAGGGACAAGAAGAGGAGGAGTGAGCGGAAGAAGCACGTACGCGTGCGCAAGGAAGAGCACGGAGCCAAACACTGGTTCAACGCCAAGCGGAACGGATTCCGCGTCGGGCGAATGAACGGCGCATACGTCTGGTTCGAACACATCCAAACCGAACGATACGTCGCCGACGGATCCTGCTACCGAAGCCCCTACGCAACCCTGTGCTTGGACGAAAACGGAAACGTGTTCGCCGATCACTGCATCTTCCGATACGAACGGTGGAACAGCCGATCCGTCTGTGCCATGTACCACAGCACGTACCGGCCGACCAAGCCCTTGAGCCAACCGGAAATCGAGCGGTACATGCGGCTCAACCGCGAACGCGCAACCCGGACGCTCACGTTCACCCCGTGACACCTACAGACTCTATCAATATTCATCATCTTGAATCATCGATAGAGTCTTTTTTTAGCAAAGTAATTTTATCCGCTAAAAAGCCGATATGCCGGCGTTTTCTTGAACGAAATGCCTTAATCTGTTACATTTTTATCGGCGTCTCTCGGCTCAAGAACATGAAAAAATAATTTTGTGTCTCGTCTTGAACCGCAGAGACGCCGTCGTCTCCCGGCCGCCGCAGCTCAAGCTTCGGCGGCCTTTTTTTATTCGTACAGATCGCTATACTGAACGCGTATGATTCAGCTCAAAATCACCCTCCTGATCGGCACGATCGCCCTGCTTGGCGCGGGCTGCGGTCAAACCCCTGAGCCGGTCCGATCATCGGAACCAGAGCTTTCCCCGACGCTAGAAACGATCGGAGACGCCCTGTCTCCGCCCCAAGAACCGTCCGAAGAAAAAACGGAATACGCAATCCTTGAAATAAGCAAGCACAAAACGCCGGAAAGCTGTTGGCTCCTCATTAACGGCAAAGTCTATGACGTCACGGAGTACGTGAAGGCACACCCGGGAGGTAAGGCTATTTTGGAAGGCTGCGGCAAAGAGGCGACAATGCTTTTTGAAACGCGCCCCATGGGCTCAGGAACACCGCACTCGGATAGAGCCGGAGGCTTTTTGGAACAATACGAAATTGGAACACTGAAACAGTAGTATGCAAATCGCTTTCTACATCATTTTAGGAAAACCCCTCGTCTTTTGGCTGAGCATCCTAACGATCCCGTCCTTCATCTTTACGTATGCGACGGGTTTGCGCCGCATGCGCGGGAGTCGATGGGCCATCAGGTGGCATAAGCGGTTCGCGCATAGTACGATGGTCCTTGCCGCCATACATGGAATGCTCGGCATCCTCATCTATATCTAATATGATCATCGACGTACAAAAAGCATTGCTCAAACGCGGAGAGAAGCACCTCATCCTCCTTCGCTCGCCAAGCGCTCCGTGCTTCCCGGAACACTGGGACTTCCCCGGAGGCAAACTGGAAGAGGGCGAGAGTCCGCACGCGGGTATCGAAAGGGAGATCATGGAAGAAACGGGGCTCACGGCAAAAGCGCTGGATGTGGCCGGAACGTACGAGCTTGATCTGGATCACGCCGGGGCGCCTACGCACCGAATTACGATCTACAATACGGAAAGCTATTTCGGCGAAGTGCGGATCAGCGAAGAACACACGGCCTACGGCTGGAAAACCCGAGATGAAATATTAAATCTCGATAAGTTGGAGCCGTACATCATTAAGTACTTCGAAGATCGTACGGAGTAACGAAATCGCTTGCGGAGCAACGGGATGATTCCCCAACACAATCCCGAAAGAAGAGCCCCGTTGCCCGATGCCCCATACCCGATAAAAAGAAGCGCCGCGTGCAAGTGATGCACGCGGCGGCGAGAAAATGGACGTTTACCGTACTACCGGCATAGGAGGAAGATGAATGCGTCCGTGGATCCGGAGAATCCGATCGGGAGGCAATTGCCCAGGGTCCACATATCTCGAATGGCCCAGGGGTCCGCGATCAGAGGCGATGTCGCGACTTCGTCGAGGTACATCCAGAGGCTCCGAAGCGTATTCGTGAACGACCTCCAGAGGCGCTCGCGCAGCTCCCCGGAAAGAGCGCTGCCGTAGACGGCGAACTCGAAGAATCCGGACGCGCGGAGCTTGGATTCCACGGGAGCCCAAGGAAACGCCTCGTCGATGAGCGAAGCCTTTCCGGCAAACTCCAGACACTCGTCCATCCACTTGGGAGTAATCCGCATATCCTTGAACTGCGAGGGCTTCACCAAGTTTATGACGCGCGGACGCGGGAGCGGCCCCGGCGGAGCCGGAGAAAAGCCCTTCCGAACCATGTACGTCAACGTCGTATCCGACGGTACGGACGTGAGGCCGGACGGGGATGCGTAGATTGGACGGAGGAGCTGCATGATGCGCTTCCCTTTTTCGGGAAAACGATCCTCCCAAAACACGGTCTCTTCATCCCAGAGGTCGTAGTGCCCGTCGAGTATCCTCTTTACGGCATGCGAAGGAACGCCGGCTTGCGCGAGCAGATTCGCGCGGCTCAAAACGATGCTTGGCATTTCCTCCCTTGAACAATCGGCTGTCTGTCCATCCACCGATAAGTGCAATGTCTCTGACGGATCGGTATCGCCGTCAAAATCATCACGTTCGCGATCTGTCGCATTCATGAAGTCGCCCTTTCAATGTGCGTTGAAAAACCCACCTTCCGGTGGGCCGTTTACAGATATTTGATTAATACCTACAAACGGCTCATCGAAATAATGAGGCTGAGAATGATGCGGATTTGGGCTTGTTTTTGCATCATAGCGGCTCGATACATAAAGAGTATCCGTGGTTATGAAACCTGTCAAATTCGATGGCGCGCTATTGTTCCATTGCCCCACTGTCCCACGGTTCCATTGTTCCATTGCTGCTCTATAAGGCCGTTCTTGCTACATGATCCACAACAATGGAACCGTGGAACAATGGAGCGATGTCGTAACAGCGTTACCGACCCGCTGCCGCCATTTTCTCAAGACGCGAGATTCTTTCGTCCATGGGCGGGTGCGTGCTGAAAATACGCTGCATGATGGACGTCTTAAAGGGATTCACGATGAAGAGGTGCGCCGTAGCTTCGTGCTTCGGCTGTCCGTTGAGCGGCATGCGATGCGCGATCGCATCGAGCTTGGCGAGCGCGGATGCGAGATCGCGGGGACTTCCGGAAATCTTGGCGCCCATGGAATCCGCATGAAACTCTCGAGTGCGGGAAATCGCCATCTGAATGATGACGGCCATGATGGGCGTGAGGATGGCGAAAGCGATGATGCCGAGGATGTTTCCACCCTCCCTGTTCCGGCTCCCGCCTCCAAAGAAGATGGCCATCTGCGCGAGGTACGAGATAACGCCGGCGAGCGTTGCGGCCACGGAGGAGATGAGGATGTCCCGATTCTTCACGTGTCCGAGCTCATGCGCGAGAACGGCGCGGAGCTCCGGCTCGGAGAGCGCCTCCATGATGGACGGCGAAACCGCGACCACGGCATGATGTTCGTTCCGTCCGGTTGCGAATGCGTTCGGAACGGGCAGATTCACAATCGCGACCTTCGGTTTTGCCATTCCCGCACGATGAACCAGATCATCAACGATGCGATGGAGG
>Ga0315532_1003263_pt1 | contig 10484 bp, 9 predicted proteins | sample SalMarWE160370MG_FD_203082 | JGI IMG/M metagenome (GOLD analysis project Ga0315532, IMG submission 203082) | Salt marsh sediment microbial communities from the Plum Island Ecosystem LTER, Massachusetts, United States - Salt Marsh Sediment WE1603-70 ... | reverse complement strand
GTCAAGGGCGGGCGAAAACACACCTGGCACCACCACGCGCCTCTGAGTATCCTGGTCTTCCTCACTGGATGTTTCCTCGATGACTTCGTCAACATCAGCGTCAATGTCGTCTGGTGGACGGGAAGCGCGAGCCGGGGCCAGCACACCCGTGATATATTCATCGCGCGGGTTCTGGTCTTCGGGCAAGACTTCGCAAGGACCGTCGCGTGGTCCCAGGATTTCTTTTACCAGGGCGATTAAAATGTGATCACGTTCGGACAAGAGGGCACCTCATAACTGTGTAACTGGAACAAGAAAACAAGAAAACAGAGTCGGAATTGTTCAGTTGCTTACCCTCTGTTCGTTTGTCCAGTGTCTGGATTTGCAAGGGCGGATCATGCCGTACATGCAACGCTTCTGTAATGGACACCTGAAGCATTCCGGTAGCCGTTTTTTCATACACACCTGATTTGCCAGGTCCAGTAGAGCATAGTTGTACGCCCGTGGCTCATCTGGATCCACCAGGGCTGTGATCAAGTCTCGAAAGCGACGGTTGCGCCGGGATGATTCTTTGATCTCCAGCCCGAACACTCGCCCCACCACTCGCACTGTGTTTGTGTCCAGCAACGGCTCCGGCAGATTCCAGGCAAAACACCGCACTGCACCGGCAATGTACTCGCTCACTCCGGGTAGCGAGAGTAAGTCCTCCCTGCTTTCCGGTATTTTTCCCTCAAACCGGCCCATCAGTTCGGCGGCCATCTTATAAACCAGGTCAATTCGCCAGCGCAGACCCAGCGAATAAAGAGCATCATGCAGATACTCTCTTGTGGCCCAGGCCAGTGAGGGTACATCCGGGTAACGCTCAACAAACCGCTCGTATACCGGTACCACCTGGGTCGCCTGGGTGCGGTGCAGCATCACCTCGGCCATCAGAATGCGGTACGGGTCTCTGGTCAGCCGCCAGGGGAAGCGAAGAAAGTGCTCCTTCCCCCAGGTAATCAGTGCTCTGCGGAAGGCCACAGCGTCCACAGTATGATCACCCGCCTCGATAATCTCAGTCACTCTGCAATACCACCTCGACCAGTCCCCGTATCTGGAACAGCCGCGTGCTGTCGCCATCTGGCGCTACTGTCCCGACATCTGCCAGGTATGCCATTCCCGTCAACACGTCTGGAAGGATGGCCCCAGCTACAGCCCTAGCCAGCAATGGGGGCACAGCATTGCCTACCTGGTAGAACTGTTTAGTAAACGGCCCAATGAAACGAAACCAGTCAGGAAAACTCTGCAGCCGAGCAGCCTCACGCACCGAGATAGTACGAGGTGGTTCTATATCACCCAGCCCGGCAGGGTAGATGTGGCGATATGTGTCTTTACCAATATGGGCCTCAATGGTCCAGGAGGGCTGACCCCGGCAGAGTTTCCGGTACTTGTCTTTGAAAATGTCATCTCGATACCGTTTGAAACGCTTCGGGAGATCAATGTACTTCCCGCCTTCCGGCATCCAGGCAAAAGCGTGTAAGTCTTGTTGGTTATGCCAGCGTGTCTGGTGATTGAACAGCACTCCCTGTAGCCCTCGCTCACGCATACCCTGACGCATCCGGCGCTGGTAAATTGTGTTCTGTCGAGGCTCATATGGCATCTTATCCTCTCGACAACAGTGAGCGATGATGGGCAGGTCACCGATGGCTTCCCAGACCGTTACCGGCCGATTCAGGTGTGTGCGTCGTGGCCACCTGATCGAAGTTCCCAGTCGGTTACCAACAATGACTAACCGCTGGCGTGTTTGCGGTACGCCGTAGTGGTCGGCCTGAAGTATACTCCAGCTCGGACGGCTATCCGACCCTCCAGAGTATCCCAGCTCAGATAGCTTTTTCAGGGCCTTTTCCAGCACCAGCCCTTCACCATCGGCATAGTATTGCATGTCAGGTACGTTTTCCAACACGAAATAGAGGGGGCGGAGCGCCTCGACGAAACGGATGAATTCCTTGTAGTATTGATTGCGAGGGTCATGTATGTATGTAGGATCATTTCTAACCTGGCGCAGCTTTCCTCGTCCTACTCGACTGAACCCCTGGCAGGGTGGCCCACCAATAATCACATCCACGCGTTCCAGACCATGCTCCTGAATGAAAGCTGTTAGATCGTCAATTGCTTCAATGTCTGCCTGAACGCAGCGGCCATTGAAGTTGTGAGCGTGAGTTCGACAGGGCAACGGCTCTTTGTCCACACCGAGACCAATGTGGTAGCCAGCCATCTGGAAGCCCAGACTCATACCGCCTGCGCCGCAGAACAGGTCGAGGACAACAGGTTTTGGTCTAGATCCAGACATCATTCAGGTCACCTTATCCAAAACAACAAGCCCATCGCATCTTGACTGTGGGTAGTCTGTGTGCTGTCACATCCCTGCAATGGCAGTCCCCACCATCTCTTGCCCGCGCCTCGGGCTGGGCGATAGCTGTGAGGGCTTTTGTAGAGGTCATTGTAACACAGCAGAGCGGGCAGGGCAATTTTTTTTCGCCTCCCCGCCGAGGGCAGCCAGACCTTGCACAGATGCCCTCCGCGCCTGACAGCTGTCCTAACAATCTGATATCCCAAATTTCCCAATATTGACACCGCCCGAAAAGTATGGCATAGTATTAGCACATTAGTTCTATTAACAAGCGCATCCAAGACCATAGCCCTCCACACTTTCAGTGCCCCTTCCGTGGGCAGGCCGAAAGGCCAGGGGCCGGATTGGCGCACCGCGTTTTCCTTCTTAGCGGTGTCTCCTCGCTCTTTCTGAGCCGATCCTCCCTCTTCCACACGTTGTATGCCCAACATAAGTGGAGGAGGCAAGGATGCGCGTTATCGCTCTCCCCGGCGAGAAAGGGGGGATCGGTAAGACTACAACGACCATCAACCTGGGCGCTGCCCTGGTGGAGATGGGCCGTCGTGTGTTGCTGCTGGACACCAGACCGCAGGCGTCCTGTTCGCTGTCTGTGGATGTGGTTGTCTCCGATGCCGCCTGTTTCCTCTACTCGCTTCTCTTGGCCAGGCATCCCCCACCGAACTGAGTGTCTGTTCTCTCACGTGCGGGCCCTTCGCAGTGCCGGCCTATTGCTGACTGGCCGCCACTGGGGTGGAGACTACCATTCGCCCCACTTGGTGCTGATCCCGCTGGAAACAGCCCCATTGGGGATTCGAAGGACTACGGTCTCTACGAAAGCCCCTTGTCGTCCAGTTCAAAGTGGGGTTGCTTATCGTTGTTGGCGCTGATGAACCGCTTATGGACTGCTGGACTTTCGACTGTGTCATTCACTGCTCCTCCCCACTGCTGCTGCTCTTTCGATATGCATTTCCTTCCTTGCTAGCAGGCTGTCGGAGAGAACATTGTGTTGCTGAGAAAAGCCCCACTCAGGCACGATTCTGAGCGTGAATCAGGGTCTTGTGCACCACTTTTGCCGCAAAAAGCCACGAATTTAGGGACGGCATTTTCACTCCGACAGACTGCTAGATTGGTATAAGCGGGTGCTGAATCGGAACCCAGAGCACTGGAATGCATTGGTGAATATGGGTGAGGCGCTGGCGACGAGTTCCACCATACGCCACGTTGTTGAAGACGCCAATAGATATTTCAAGAAAGCCCTCAGAATCCATCCAAACGATGTTCGCACGCTTAAGTGGTTGGCCTACACCGACTTGATGCTAGGACACGAGAGCCTGGCCAGGGAAACACTAGAGCAAATCATCGCAACAGCACCTTCGGATGAGTTCGCCCATTACTGGCTTCACCAGATTGTCAAGAACAGTCCAGAAGGAGAAGAATAGATGGGCCAGGCCTTTCCACCGTTCCCCCAAGAAGTAAACGGAATCTCGTTCGAGGGTTTCTATGAGCAGGAATCCCTCAAACACAACCTATATCTGAATCTTTGCCTTGGGGACACACGGTGTCCTAGTCGAAACAAGGATTGGGCCAACTTGGGTATCGTGTTCCCAGCTACAGAGTATCGGCGGCCCTATGTTGTTTTCTCAAGACTGATTGAACTCATTGGTGATTACAAGACTGCCCGCACCACGTATGTACTCTCACAGTACCCAGCAACTCCCTTTGACTTTCTGACGGTTGACCCAACAGAACCCGGCATGATGGACTACCGTATGAATTACTCGACCTACTTGGAGTTTGCGAAGTTATCTTTGATCAAGTCTTTCAGCGTATTTGACAAGATTGCCACCTTCCTGAATGGGTATGAGAACTTGGGGATTCCAGATAGGCAGGTGCGATACTGGAGACATCCGAACCAAAGGTCCCGGACCGTTTTCGAACGCGGCGATAGCCGACTAATGAGAGACAACCCCGGCAATATGCCTCTCAGAGCGCTCGAAAGTCTCAGCATAGAGCTCGGGGATGAACACAGGTTGCTTATTGGTGTACGCAATAGCTTGGTTCACCATTATGTAGTCTTCCATGTATTCGGCCCACTGGATAACTACTCCTATCCCTTGGGCGATCCAGACGACAAGATCATCAGGGACCTTGACGGCGAACACGGCCCAGACAATCCCATCTACTACCACGTACTTCTTGATGACTTTCACCAGACGGTCTTGGATGCTTTGAAACTGGCTCGAGCTGCCGTTCTATACACGATACAGTTTGTTCAGTCGAAGGAGAACCCAAAATCCCAGGATCCAACAGTCTTCCCAGGCCCTCACATCGGTGGAATCTTTGGGTAATGGGCAAGGAGAACGTCCAATGACCGCCAACTACCTTACTCTCTACGAAGGCCTCAAGATTTTCCGCGACGCTATGCTCCCCTTCATCGTCGAAAAACTCCAGGCCGCCTACGGCGACAACTGGTGGGAGCAGGGCGTCGCCCGCTGCTTCAAGCAGGAGGAGATCGAGCGCCTCCGCGTCTTCTTCGAGAAACGGAGCGACTCCCTCGTCGTCGAACGCCCCGGCGATGAACTGGCCGAGATGCTGGACATCAACTGGTTCGGGAACATCATCGAGGGCAACTGGAAGCCCGTCTTCCGCGACGTCTTCGGCGACCGCAAGGTGGTCGGCTGGCTCCACGAGGTACGGGAGGTCCGCAACGCCGTCGCTCACCCCCAGACGGGCGACCTGCGCACCGACGATGTCTGGCGCGGCCTGGACAACACCGAGCGCATCCTGCGCCTGGTGGACCCCGCCGCTGCCGCTGAGGTCCAGAGCCTCAAGGAGGCCTTGTGCGCTCCCCGTCGGGCCGCCGTCCTACCTCCCTGGTGGCAGGTGGCCGTACCCCACCGCGACATCCGCGAGGGCCGCTTCGACGCCGCCGTCTTCGCCGCCGACTTAGGGATGGTGCTGCAGGACAAGGGGGCCGTGGACTACCGCGACCCGGTCACCTTCTTCAAGCAGACCTATCCCACCCGCGGCCTGACCGAACTCCTGGTGGACATGATGCGCCGGCTGACCGGGGAACCGGCCGGCGAGGCGGTGATCCAACTCCAGACCCCCTTCGGCGGCGGCAAGACCCACGCCCTGCTGGCCCTCTACCACCTCTTCAAGCACACCGATCAGATCGAGCACCTGGACAGTGTGCGCACGCTGCTCCTGGCTGCCGGCCTCTCCCGGGTGCCGGGGGCCAACGTCGTCACGCTGGTCGGCACCGCCCTGGATGCCAATGAGGGCCGCCGTACCCCCGAGGGACTCCATATCCGTACGCTGTGGGGAGAGATGGCCTACCAGTTGGGCGGCCTCGAACTCTACCTCCTCGTCGAGCGCAGCGATCAGGACCGCGTGGCCCCCGGCACCGACGGACTGGGCGAACTGCTTACGCAGGCCAAGCCTGCCCTGATCTTGATGGACGAAGTGCTGGAGTACCAGGTCAAGGCCGCGGGCGTCCCGGTCGGCGAGGGCACCCTGGCGGGGCAGATCCTGAGTTTCCTCCAGGAACTGACCATCGCTGTCGCCAACCACCCACAGACGGCCCTGGTGGTGACCCTCCCCTCCAGCCGTCTGGAATTCTTCGACGAGGCCGCTATCACTGCCCACGAGCGGTTGGGACGGGTGATGGGGTGCATCGAGACGGTGCGTGCCCCGGTGGAGGGCGTGGAGGTCTACGAAATCCTGCGTCGCCGTCTTTTCGAGCAGGTGGGCAACCCGGCCGAACACCGGCAGGTCGCCGAGGCCTACTGGGAGTACTACCGCCGCCACGCCGACGACCTGCCCCGCGAGGTCCGCGAGCCCAAGTACCGGGAGCTGATGGCCCGCGCCTACCCCTTCCACCCTGAACTCATCGCCATCCTCTACGAGCGGTGGGGGAGCATCCCGGGCTTCCAGCGCACCCGGGGCGTGCTGTGCCTGCTGGCCCTGGTAGTCGGTGACCTGTACCGCCAGCGGTACCACGCCCCCTGATCCAGCCCAGCCACGTGGGCCTGGGCGTACAGGAGATCCGCCGGGAACTGGTCAAGTACGTCGGCGACGCCTACGAGACCGTCCTCGGCTCCGACGTGGCCAACCACGATGCCAAGGCCATGCAGATTGACCAGGCCCTGGGCAGCGAGTACGCCCGCGAGCGCGTGGCCCAGGGGCTGGCGACCAGCATCTTCCTCTACTCCCACAGCGGGGGGCGCGAGCGCGGCGGGACGGAACCCCAACTACGGCTGGCAGTGCTCCACCCCGACATGTCACCAGCCATCGTGGCCGACGCGGTAGGCCGGCTCTCGAAGCGGCTGTGGTATCTCTACGGCGACGGCGGTGTCTGGCGCTTCTCGATCGAACCGAACCTCAACAAGATCCTGGTGGAGCGAGAGGACGGGGTCCGCAGAGAGGAGATCCGCGAGGAGGTGTGGCGGACACTGGGGGACATCGTCGGCCTGCGGACCTTCCGGCGACTCTACATCTGGCCCCAGGAGGATCGGGACGTGACCGACACCCAGGAACTGAGCCTGGTCGTCTTGGACCTGGATCACCCAATGGGGTCTGAAAACGAGGAGGAGACCAAGCGCTTCATCTCCCAGGTCCTCGACAATCACGGCACGACCTTCCGCCGCTACCGCAACACCCTGGTCTTCCTGGCCGCCGACAGCGCTGCGCTCCAGGGTGTGACGACGGCGGCCAGGACGCTCATCGCGCTGCGCGGTATCGCCACGGATCGCGTCATAGTCGAAAGCCTCCGTGAAGAACAGCAAAAGGACCTGACGAAGCGTCTGGACGATGCCCGCTCCCGGCTGCCCCAGCGAGTCGCGGCCGCCTACCGGCACATCGTGTCCGGCGGGCCGGAGAAGAGCCTGCAGGTCTGGGACATGGGTGCCCAGGCCTACGACGTCAGCCGCACGCTGAGCCAGCGGGTGTGGGACACGTTGAAGGACGTAGAGCGGCTGCTGGAGCAACTGAACCCCCGGCTGATCGTCGAGGAGCGCTGGTCGTTGTGGCCTGAGGACCAGGACGCCCTGCGAGTAGCCGACCTGTGGGGCTACTTCGTCCGCTACACCCACCTGCCGATGCTGGCAGACCAGACGGTGCTGACCGCGAGCATAGTCGAGGGCCTGGAGCGGAGACTGTTCGGCTACGGCCTGGGGGATAGAGAGAAACTGGACTTCGACACCTTGTACTCACCGGGCAGACGGCCAGCGGGGCCGTTGCGGGAGGTGCCCGCCAGCGCCTGGCTGGTCAAGCCGGATGTTGCCATCCAGATTGCGCCGCCACCTCCGCCCGGCGTCACACCTCCGGAACTGCCACCGCCGGGGCCACCGCCCCTGATCCCGACGCCCCCGGAGAAACCCGTGCAGCCGCCCCTGGTCACGCCGGGGGGCGAGCGGCAGTACCGGCGGGTGGTCATCCGCACGCCAGTGCGCTGGGAGAACTGGCAGGATTTCTACAACGAAGTGATTGATCCGCTCATCCGCGAGGGCGCCGAGGTCTCCATCCGCGTGGAGGTCGCCGCCGAAAGTGAAAGCGGCATCCGAGAGAACACCGTTGAGTTGGGGATCAGGGAGAGCCTGTATCAGCGGGGGGCGACGCCGGAGATTGAGACAGAGTAGAGAGCGAAAGTATGTTGATAGGACCACAAGTGATGATGGCCGCCAGGGGGTGCAGACGAGGGCTCTTGTCAAACCCGACATCGCAAGAGCTTGGACTTTGGACAAAGTTGAAGAAACCCGTTTTCTGATAACTTTGCAGGTGAAATTCGCTCGAATCAGGCATTTTCGGGCGCAAAAAGGGACAACTCTGAGCAAGAAAACGGGTTTCTGGCCGCCGCCGTGATTTTGTCCAAAGTCCAAATAGTGCACCTCCCATACTTACATTTTACCACAATATGCTCCTGCATGGAAAACTTACGCCACCGCCAACGTCGCCTCCGTCGCTGCGCTAACTCTTGCTTTACACGCTACCCGCTCTTTGTCTCTGCAGAATCGCGCTGAAGCCCAACTCCTCCAACCACTTCATTGGGAAAGGCCCGAGCGTTGTTGAGTCTACCCGCATCTTGACATTAACATAAAAATGGGGGAAAGTTGCTCCGTAGCATAAACCCAAACGTAACTGCTTGTATATTAAGTAATGTAGACAAGCACCTTAACAATTCGACATAGCGCTGATCTCCCGTTCTAGTCCAAGAGGGTGTATACTAATCCTGGGAGGGCAGGAGTGACTAGCAAAACTGCATGAGGAGCTTAAGCTGCCTCTTGGCTGAGACTGTCATCCTTCCGCTCAGGAGACCCGATTAGGAACATTGGGGACTATGTGCCCCTAATCAAGGGCAAGCTTGGGAAAAGCTGTACGGCCTCTGGGCCTGGGCACAGATGTCACTCGTTGCCTTTCCGTGTACTGGCTGTGGTGCGAAGAAGGAAAGAAGGAAAGGAGGTTGGAAATGCGCACCCTCGGGATAGACCTGGGAGTCTCTGCAGCCCACAAAGCGATCGTGGTGAATGAATACGGGCAGTTTGTGACATCGCCGATATCGTTCCACACTCGGTGGGATGAGATCGAGAGAGTAGTAGCCCGGGCACGGGAGGGGGTAACTCCCGACTACCCATTGCGGGCAGTGCTGGAACCAACCGGGATGGCTTGGTATCCGGTGTCCGTGGCGCTCGATCAACTAGATGTCCTGCTCTATATGGTGAGTGGCCAGAAGGCGTACGACCTGCGACGCTTCTACAAGCGCCACAGTAGCAGCGATCGTATCTCCGCTCGTGTGTTGGCCAAGATGCCTTTCGTGGATGAGGAGTCGCTGTACCGACTGGAAATCCCGTCCGACACCCACCTGGCCTGTCAGCGGGGGTGCAAAGAGCTCGACCGGCTGCAGACACGAATCACGGCTATCAAGAACCGGTTGCGAGACACCGACCGCTTCGCCTGGCCGGGCCTGGAGGGCATTTTCAAGAACATCTACAGTCCGACGGCTCGATTCTTCCGAGAAACCTGGTACGATCCAGCCTGCGTGGTAGCTGCTGGTGTGGAAAAGGTGCGCTGCACATTCGAGGCTCTCTCCGACCCGCAAGGTGACATCCACTGGGTGGACTACCTGCTCACACTGGCTGCTGAAGTGGCCCAACTGTATGGTCTCGCCCCACCAGACTATGCTCGGTTGCAAGCAGAAGTCTCTCGTGAGCAGCAGCAGTTGGCGTACCTGGAAGAAAGAGCGGAAGTCGTGTGGCAAGACACTGTGCGCCCTCTCTATCGCCAGCTACATCCTAGCCGCCACATGGAAACCTTGCTGGGAGTAGGAGAGCAAGGAGCAGCGGTGTACGCCAGCTACATCGGTCGCGTGGGACGTTTTCCCGACAACCGCCACTTTCGTGGTTGGCATGGACTGATCCCAGACAGCCGCCAGAGCGGTGATGCCGAGAGCAAAGGACTCCATATCTCCCAGGCCGGACCGGACTTGGTCAAGAAGTTCGGCTTTCTCAATGCCGATGTCGCCCGCAAGTACGACCCGCAGATCGCTGTCATCTATCACGATCAGATGATGCACAAAGGCAAGCATCACACCCAAGCGATCTGCACCTGCGCCACTCACCTCCTGGATCGCGTCTACGTCATCCTCAAGGAAGATCGGCCCTACGAACTGCGGGATGTGGACGGAACACCGGTGACCCGAGAACAGGCCCGGGCTATCATCGCCGAGCGTTACACTGTGCCCCAAGAAGTGCGCCGGCGCAACAACCGTCGGGCTCGCAAAGAACGGGCTGAACGACGAATGGAGCGCAAGCAAAAACAAAGAGGAAGTCGCCGGAGAAGATAAGAGGCGAACTAGAGTTCCCTCAGTCTTCGGTCAACTCCCTCCCTGTCCTGCGTCTTCATTATAGACGATGCTCGACAACTTGTCAAACCCCGCTTCGGGCGGAGGAGGGCATTGTGCGTCTTGTGCCCAAGTGGCAAAGGAATCCAGCGCTTATTCGAGTTTTAAGGTTCAACTACTTGACAAGACTTAGAACATCTCAGCCAGCCACAAATGGGACACGGATCAACACGGATCACACGGATGTACACAGATAAAGATAAAAAATCCGTGAGAATCCGTTTCATCTGCGTGTATCCG
>Ga0315532_1003260_pt1 | contig 10493 bp, 11 predicted proteins | sample SalMarWE160370MG_FD_203082 | JGI IMG/M metagenome (GOLD analysis project Ga0315532, IMG submission 203082) | Salt marsh sediment microbial communities from the Plum Island Ecosystem LTER, Massachusetts, United States - Salt Marsh Sediment WE1603-70 ... | reverse complement strand
CGGTCATCATGTTTTCGTGAGCAAAAGGAACCATCTCAATCAAATTACGTGGACAGGCTTTTGAGCAGGCTGTGCAGCCGGTGCACTTTTCATAATCAACTGTGGCCAAACCGTCAACAATGTGAAGGGCATCGAACTTGCAGGCCCTCGTACAGTCACCAAAACCCAGACAGCCGAACTTGCAGGCCTGCACAGGAGCCAGCGCGTTTGCAGCTATGCAGCTTTGTATGCCTTGGTATTTTGCATGATAGGTTTTGTCGGCCTTTTTCGCTCTACAGTGTACAATAGGGCGGAAAGGAAAACCATCCGTTCGTACCTGAATATTTAGAATCTCGGCGATTTTCCCGGATGTTTGCGGCCCACCAGGTGAACATTTACCAATAAGTTCCGGATTTCCCAATACGGCTTTTGCGTATTGACCACAGCCGCCAAATCCACAGGCTCCGCAGTCCAAATGCGGGAGGACCTCATAGACCTGCTCCACTTTCGGGTCAACCTCAACCTTCAGCTTCTCCCTTGCAATCAAAAGCACAATTGCAAACCCACTGCCCAGACCCAACATCGTAAGCCCAGCCGGCCAAGCGCTATTCCATACTTGTAACATTGCAGCTAAAATCATTGGAAACCAAAATTAAATATCAAAAATAAAAAATCAAAACCTGTCCTGAGCGAAGTTGAAGGGTTGTGTCATCCAGCACTTAAAACTTTTAAGTGCTGGATGACTTCCTTAATTTTACACTTTGATTTTTACATTTTGAATTTTCTTATCTTATCATTCCTGCAAAACCCATAAAGGCCATAGCAAGCAGCCCTGCGGTAATCAGCGTAATCGGTGCACCCTTCAAACATGCCGGCACATCAGCTAAATTGAGGCTCTCGCGAATACCAGCCATAATGCAGATTGCCATAGTAAAGCCGATGCCGGCACCGAAGCTAAGAACCACCGCTTCGAGCAGATTGTCAATACCCCATAGATTGATAAACAGGCACAAACCCAAAATCGCACAGTTCGTGGTAATCAGCGGCAAAAATATGCCAAAACTCTCGTATAACGATGGAAAAAACTTTCGCACGTACATCTCAACAAGCTGGACGGCACCGGCTATAACCAATATGAAACATACATATCGCGTGACTTCCAGCGGAGTACCCATCAAAATCAAGTGGTCAATTAACCAGGTTAACGTGCCGCTCAGAGTCACAACAAACGTCACCGCCAAACCCATGCCGAAAGCCATGTCAATTCTGCCGGACACGCCAAGATAGGGACATATACCGAGAAACTTCGTAAAGACCAGGTTGTTGACTATGACGATAGATATAAAACCCATAATTAAGATCGTAAGAGTATCCATTATTTCGTTCCTCGTATAAGCTCGAATATCGAAATTTAAAACAAATACGTCATTAAACCCGAAATTCGAATATCGAAATCCGAAACAAATCCGAATGACCAAAATTCAAATCACCAAAACAGCAAGTTTTGAAAATTTGAACATTAGAATTTTGACATTGTTTCGGATTTCGAATTTCGTGTTTCGTGCTTTTTATAGTATCGTGCTTCAAATTCTGTATCTCTTTTAACGCTTTTGCTTTATTTTCTTCTACTAGTGACCGCATTTACCAGCCCTAACATAAGTCCTAAAGTTAAAAATGCTCCTACCGGCATACTCATCGCAGCCCACGGCACAAACGCATCAGGCATCAATTGCACCTCGAATACCTTACCCGTGGAGAGCAGTTCCCTGACGCTGGCTAAAACGCATAAGACAAGCGTAAAACCGGCACCCATCCCTACCGCATCAATAATGCTTACACTCAAAGTGTTTTTACTGGCGCAAGCCTCAGCCCGGCAAATAATGATGCAATTTACAATTATTAACGGAACATAAGGCCCGAGCGTTTCGCTCATCCTCGGCAGATACGCCTTTAAAAATAAATCCGCAATAGTAACAAAAGTAGCTATTGTCAAAGTGAACATTAAAATCCGAAGGTGCGGTTTTAAGAGATTTCTCATCAGGCTGACCACGATATTGCTGCATACAAGTACAAAGACGACACTAAGACCCATAGTCAAAGCCGGCTTGACCGCAGCGGTAACCGCCAGCGTAGGACACATTCCAAGAACTAATCGTAAGACCGGATTTTCCCGCCACAAACCAGCTATGAGCGTTTCCTTGTAAAGTCCGGCTTTAGTGTCACTTTTATTTGTCATTACTGATTAGTCCCTTTTCCTGCATTTGTTTTTTAACCTGTAGCAGGGAATTATTTATAATTTTAACAACCGCCTCGCTGCTCACGGTAGCGCCGGTTATCGCGACAATTTCAGAATCGATTTTTTTAGGGTCGCCTGTCTTTACGAGCTTTAAAACATCAACGGGAACCGATTTAAACTGATCTTGATAGTAATCGTCTTTTATATGGTCTCCGAAACCTGGCGTTTCATTACTGGCTAAGACATTAAAGCCGGCAATTTTTCTAAAATTCTTATCAACAGCAACGACCAACTCGATTTCATCCTGAAAACCTGGGCCGGTAGCGTTGAAACTCCAGCCGATACATCCTCCCGTTTTGGTCACCGCTTTATAAATATTAACTTTTTCTTTTTTCCCACCAATAGAATCAATCTCAACTTGTGTTGCCAATTCCGGTTTAGCTCCTGGCAGAAGAGCACTGGTCAAGAGATTAAATTTTTCTGTTTTATTCCATTCAATTTTAGCCGACAGAGCATAATTAGTCGCTGCTATCAACAGCCCGAAAAAAAACGATGAAACAATTAACAGCCAGCTTTGTTGGACAAAATACCTAATCTTAGACATGCGGTTTACCTCCTGCAGGAATGCGCCTACAGAGCCGGTCGATCAACGGCGTTACGCCATTCATCAAGAGCACGGAAAACATCATACCTTCCGGATATTCGCCGACAATTCTTATGAGCATCGTTATCGTTCCAACTCCTATACCGAAAAGCCACATTCCCCTGCGTGTCAAAGGCGCAGTGACAGGGTCGGTTGCGATAAAAAAGGCACCTAACAGCATCCCGCCACTGGTCAAATGAAAAATCGGCTGAACATACGCATCGGAATTTATCAGGTATGCAATCGCCGCAAAGATAAAAGCAGATAATATCACGGCTAAGGGTATGTGCAAGGTTATCGTTCGCCTTATCAGCAAATAAAGGCCACCGATTAGAAGGGCAATTGCGCTGGTTTCCCCGAGACAGCCGCCAACCGCCCCTGTGAAAGTAGCCCTAAATTGTTGTTCGTTGCAAAGTTTGGCTCCATTTTTATCCTTTAAAGCCATTTTACTCCAGGCCAACGGTGTCGCCTGCGTCCTCGCATCAATCTTATTTTCCGGAGAAATCCTGGGCATCGTGGCATCTACCGTAGCCGGCACCGTCCAGGTTGTCATTAACATGCCGAAAGAGGCGGTCAGAAAGGCCCTGCCAACCATAGCGGGATTGAAGATGTTGGAGCCAAGTCCGCCGAAGACCATCTTTCCGATTGCAACGGCGAAACTGCTACCGATTGCCGCGGCCCAAAAAGGCAAAGCAGGTGGCAGTGATAAAGCCAGAATTATGCCGGTAACAACCGCACTGAAGTCGCCAAGTGAATTCGGCTGTTTGCGAATTAGATTGCAAAGCCGCTCGGTTGCGACCGCCGAAATAACACAGGTGGAAATAAGTATAAGCGCATAAAAACGAAAATAATACCCTGCTGCCGCCATCGCTGGCGCCAGGCCGATTATGACATCTATCATTACGCTGCGCGTCGACAAAGGTTGACTAATATGCGGCGCACATGAAACTCTTATATCACTTAACATTCAAACTTTTCCTGTTGTAAAACCATAACCGATGTAAAAAAATCCGAATATCGAAATCCAAAATTCGAAACAATATCAAATGTCCAAAATCTTAATTTTCAAAACAACCTTTTTGGCCATTTAGATTTCGGTAATTTGAATTTGTTTCGGATTTCTCCGCAGGACACCTTATGGTGGTGCTTTGAATTTCGAATTTATTATACATCGAGTTAACAACACCTTTTTCCATGCTGATATACGTATTTTATCTACAAAGACGAAACACACCCATTATGACGGCATCTTTTTCCTTTGTCTGGCTAAAAGGTTCTTTCCTGTTTTAATATATCCTGTCACCTCTATATTAGCTGGGCAGACGTAACTACAGCAGCCGCATTCTATGCAGGCACTGATATAGTAACTCTCTGCTACATCCAATAAATTATTCTTAACCGCGTGAGCAATTCTTGTCGGATTCAAATTCTCCGGGCAGACTTGTAGGCATCTGCCGCAATGGATACATGGCGTCTGACGTCTCTGGAATTTGGCCTTGCCTATTTCTTCTCCTGTTAGGACGGTTACAGCATTAGTGGTCTTTGTAATAGGTGTATCCAGGTCTGCGATTGCAATTCCCATCATCGGCCCGCCGACAACTACCTTAGCTGATTTTTTGGTCGCACCTCCACAAAATTCGATAAGCTCACGGACAGATGTTCCTATGGCAACATTGAAATTACCCGGATTTGCAATTGCCTCTCCGGTGACAGTCACCACCCTGTGTGTAAGCGGCGTACCGCTGATGACCGCCTCGGCAATTGCCGCTACCGTAGCAACATTAAGCACCACCACTCCAATCGAGGGGGGAATTCCACCTGTAGGGACATTCTTTTTCAGGATTGCCTCTATAAGCTGTCTTTCGCCGCCCTGTGGATATTTTGTCTTTACGGGAACAACCTTAATATTGCCGCTGATTGCCTGTTGAGCAAGCTCCTTTTCCATAACCTGGATAGCTTTCGGCTTATTGTCTTCTATACCAATGAAAACCTGCGAACAACCGGCTGCTCTTTTTGCAAGTTTCAAACCAGCGATAATTTGCTTTGTTCTTTCGAGCATAATTCGATAGTCACAAGTTATATACGGCTCGCACTCACAGCCGTTGATGATCATTATCTCCTTGGGCATTCGCGGATCAGGTTCTATCTTCACCCTTGTCGGAAATCCTGCTCCACCCATGCCGACAATTCCTGCCTTACGGACTGCATCACATATTTGCTCCGGCGAGTACCTGTTTTCATCAAAATCCTCCTTCAGCTCAAAGGGAGAGTACTTTGTAGGATGGTAGCGGTATGCTTCTATAATTACCGCCAGGCTTCGGCCTAATACCGGATGTGACCGCAGTGCTATTTCTGTGACTTTACCGTGGATGGGCGAATGTACAGGGGCGGAAACGTATGCATCCGAGTCGCCGATTTTCTGCCCCGCCAAGACCATATAGCCTTTCCTGACTAACGGCCGACAAACAGCACCGATATGCTGGCTGAGCATTACGGCAACTTCTTTTACCTCGGGACCAGGTTGTATTTCACTATTGCTGGTAAGGTCCTTTTCCTCGGGTGGATGTACACCGCCGGTAAAAGAAAATCTTCCTCTGGTATCGACTTTCATACTTTGAAAATTCTCGGGACTACCTGTTTTTACAAAATTCTTTAATTATCACTTTTGTAACTAACATAACCACAAATGTCACTGACAGGGCAAATAAAAAACCAAGCGTTATTTGCAGCCAGATTGTATTTATTATGCCTGTTAAAGTTCGCTCGAACGCTGCCAACGAAATAATAAAAACCAGTATAGGCAACAGGAATGCGAGACTGACTTTTAATACAACCGAAGTGCCCTGTAAATCTGCCAGCTTCCGGTAAATAGACTGGCAGTTATGCTCATGGCCACAGCCTTTAGCTCTCCGTAAGGAGTCCCTAGGACTGCCACAGGTACAGGTTTTTTGATTGTCCATAGTTTTTCACTACCATTCAAAGTAAACCGTAGTTTATAATAGATGCTAATTAAATTTTCAAATATAACTTTTTCATAATTGTGGGGATGAATATGCGTGGGAAACTACTTTTGTTGAGTTTCTTCTTTAGTCTTTGTGTTTACGGAGGTTGCGCAGTCAATCCTATAAGTGGTGATGAAGATTTCATGCTCTACTCGGAAGAGCATGATATCGTAATAGGCCGCAAATATGCTCCTGAAGTTGAAAAACAATTAGGGCATAAAATTTCCGATGAGAGTGTGCAAAATTACATCGACAGCATCGGCCAAAGAATCGCTCGTGTTTGCCACAGACCAGATCTGGAATATCACTTCACTGCCGTAGAGGATAAATCGGTTAATGCACTTGCTCTGCCCGGCGGATATGTTTTTATTACGAAAGGAATGCTTGCGAAATTAACAACAGAAGCACAATTGGCATCAATACTTGGTCATGAAGTGGCGCATGCTGTTGCACGAGACAGCGCAGCAGCAATAAGTAGGGAAATCGGAATAGGTATCTTATTTGCCACGGCAGCAACTCAGGATACACCCCGCGGTGCTCTGGCGGCAGCAAACATAACAAGGCAAATTCTCGGCCTACAATATAGCAGAGAGGATGAACAGGAAGCCGACTTAGCGGGGCTGGATTATATGGTTCGGGCCGGCTACGATCCCAGCGGCATGATAGAAACTATGCAGATGCTTCAAAATGAGCAGAAAGTTAAGCCTATTGAGTTTTTCTCGACTCACCCCAATCCCCGAAACCGCATAATATATCTAACACAGAAGATTCAAAAAAAGTATTCCGACCTTGGGGAATTAAAAATCGGAAAAGAGGATTATCAACAACACGTCCTGGAACACTTAAAAAAATAGAAAATGTGCAAGAGAAAACCAGGTACAGCCCACCGACACCTGACGGTGGAAATCAAAATTGAATTTTCGATTTGTGATTGCCGAATGCCCCCGATCCAGTCGGGGGTTAAAAATCGAAAATCTTAAATTGGAATTTGAAAATCCTTAAACTATAACCTTACATTTCAGCTATTGACGCCGCCTTGCAAGCCGTTCCTTTCGTGAAGCCTCCGTCGCACTATATCCGCAGTCAGGACATCGGTCCGGCATACCCCTGGAAACCCCATAAAGGAAAATTTTTCCACATTTCTCACACTTCTCAGCTCTGTAAACACTTGGCTCTCCACATTTTTTACAAGTCAGAGGAGGTGTCTGATTTGACAAAGGATTGACCTGCATCTTTTCTTTTATCTGCTCGAAGTAATCTCTCTGATCTATTTGATATGCTTCGCCACACTTCGGATTGTTACACTTGACCCAAATCATCTTCTCGCCGCGCTTAATATCCTCAATACCACCTGAACCACCCGAGCGGGTCATTAGAAATATGACAACGGCCAGGACTAAACACAGCACAATGACAACAACATAGACCGTGTTTTTCATAGTAAATTCTCCAGCACATAAACAACATTTCATTCAGTTATTTCACTATAGGTTATAATTCCCTCAATTCCTTGTCAATCGCTTATTTTTCGGATTGCCCCTTTTGTACTTCTCGCTCGACATAGAAGCTCTCGAAAGGTCGGAACCGGGCCGGAATAAGTGTATCAACGTAACGCAAGGCCGTCTCAATAAATACAAAATATGTTTAGCCCAGAATCCTGCCCGGCTCTTCCGGGATACCCGTGCGGGCTGAAAGATAAGCGGATTCAATGACAGCCATATTTTTTAGATTTTCTCCGCCGCTGCTGCAAAGTTTGTTCTCATCGGGTGATAATATATTAAGCGCGAAATTATTCAGCACTTTCGCCATACAACCGAGAGCATCTTCGTTATACTTAAATTGTTTATGGCTTTGTCCCGAACCGTCGCTGACGGTGAGATTGTCTCTTGTAACGGTTACAATCTTATTTTTGCCATAGACCCTCAGAAACTCCTGCCTCGGCCCAAGTCCTGCACGTCGTAGCGCCGTCAAACTGCCGATAAGCGTATCATTAAACTTCATCGTTACAACCGCCGTATCCTCCGCCAGATAAAGTCGCTGTTGCTTATCACCTGCTTGATTAGTGGTCAATGAATAGACCTGTTGCGGCACTGGGAAATTCCACATTATCTGGTCAATCATCTCATAGCAATCGCGAAGCAATACTCCACCACCAGCCAGCTTTGGATCTGTATACCACGTGGGGTCAATCAGGTCACCAGAATTATAGAAAGCTTCTATCAAAAAAATCTGTTCGATTTCGTTCTGCTGCAGAAGCTGGCGGAAGGTAAGAAAGCTCTGGGCAAATCGACTGGGATTGACGATAGCAAATTTTACACCCTCGTCTTCAGCAAGGTGAACGAATTCTGCTGCTTCTTCAAAATTCCTCGCTGCTGGAGCCAGCTTAAGTATATTGAATTTCTTCTTTATCGCCATCCGGATGTGTTCATCACAACTGTACAAGCCGGCTGCAACAAGCAGACAGTCAAGCTGACTTTGCACCACTAATTGCCGATAGTCATCATAAGCTGAACATTTGTATTCTGTAGCTATTTTTTCAGCCGTGTTGCTGTCTTTGTCAGCGACAGCCCGAATTTGAAAATGCCCGGTTTGCGATGCCGCTTTTAGCAGAATCTGGCCGCCCTCATCAAGACCCAACACTGCGGTTTTTAATTTATCTCCGCTCATCTTCTTGCACTTATATAAGATTCTTTTTCGTGACCATTTACTCAGACTGTATCCATTATCCGAAGTGCAATTCAACGATGTCCTTATCATGCAGGACGTGGGTTAGCTGGACGTTTTGGCCGTCATAGACGCCGGTGCCCCAGATTCTGGCGGATTGCAATTTTTCCGCCAACTGCCGGTGAATAGAGACAGCTAAGTCCATCACAGTCGAGCTGGCAGGCATTGTAAAAGGCTCAGTCATATCCGCGGGCTTTCCCGGCGGCTTGGCATAAATGCGAATTATTCCCAACTGGCTAAAAATTACAGCCGGCAGCTTCTCAAGGCCCGCTCCAGTCTGGACAGAAACTTTAAAAAATTCAAAAGGATATTTGCATGATTTTATTAATTTCTCAAAAGCACCCGCAACAGCAATATCCGATTTGGTGCAGATACAAAAAGTTCTTTTGGCCAGTCCCGCCGAGGCGGACTGGTCGAGAGCGGACGTTTCAGCATCGAGCAGCAGATTTCTGGATTCAAGAAAATCCAAACAAATCCGTAATTGCTCTTGGGTGTCAGCGGACAAATCTATAACAATAGCTATCAAGTCACAATGGCGGTACGTTCCAACCTGGCCGGGTGCGATATAGTCGGCGGTAATCGGCGGCATATCTATCAATTGAATCTGAACGTCCTCAAATTGCAACATTCCCGGCACCGGGCCAGACGTTGCGAACGGAAAATCGGCCACATTGACCTTCGCATTAGTTAAAGCCGCAACGATAGTGCTTTTGCCGCAGTTCGGCGTCCCTAAAAGAACAACCTGGCCGGAGCCGGTGCGAGGGACATAGAAGATATCGACGCGCTTGGCGCGTCCCTTCTGCGTGGATACTTCTTTAAGCTTACTGAGCTTACGCCGAAGGTCGGCTTTCAAATGGTCGGTGCCCTTGTGCTTGGGCATAACCGCTAACATTCGTTCCAGTGCAAGGATTTTTTCCTCATTGGTAGTCGCTTGCCGGTACCACTGCTCAGCCTTAAAATATTCCGGTGTCAAATTCGCAGGCATAATGGGCAATAATATAACATAATGATAAATCGTAATCAAACAACTGTAGTTCGGATAATCGTCCCAAAGATTGTGGGAGAATTTTTAATGCCAAGAGAATCGCCTATGATTGCTCTGTCAAATTACTCTCCTAAGATCGCATACCCCATCTTCGCCACGCAAAAACTAAGATAAATAAGGATGTGCCAAAGCCTTCTGCCAACTCTTAAAACCTCGCATTGTCTTAGCACGAATCTTATACGTCAGCCCAATAGCCCGCTCCGTGGCATTATTAGTTGGGTCCGGGCCGAACCCGGCCTACATCTCGCTCAACACTGCTTTTTGAGCCTTTGCATCCAAGTGCATGTAAGAACATCTCGACCGAACGATAACTTAAGCCCAGCATATATAGAAATGCTCCTATGCAGATTAGCCTTTCTGTTCGCTGCCTACCATCTGCCACGGCCTCAGTGCGTATAGTCCATGTAGTGTTACACCAGGGGCATTTCATCCTGCGTTGGGCGATACTATCTATCTTCAGATCACTGATTGGACGATGGGTGATTCTGGAATGGATATTTCCATTTGGCCGATTACAATTTGGGCAACAGCGCTCAAGTTTTAGACGAGAACCGACCGAAGGAACTATATATCGAATCACTTTTTGGTCTCCTTACAGACTTTTTGGTTAATATCGGCAAGGAGACCTTGTTTTTTACACCTCAACCACACTCTTTGGAACAGTTACTATATTTTCAAAGCAGAATTTTATCCGCCTGTGGCGGACTTGAGGCTGCTACTCTGCCGATAAGAGGAATCGCTCCAAGCCCACAAAATTCGAAATCCTAAGCACCACCATAAGGTGTCCTGCGGAGAAATCCGAAATTCATCCTTCGTAGTTCCAGCTTTCGCAGCCACTTACTTCTTTGCGTAGTCCGCTTCATT
>Ga0315532_1003259_pt1 | contig 10493 bp, 10 predicted proteins | sample SalMarWE160370MG_FD_203082 | JGI IMG/M metagenome (GOLD analysis project Ga0315532, IMG submission 203082) | Salt marsh sediment microbial communities from the Plum Island Ecosystem LTER, Massachusetts, United States - Salt Marsh Sediment WE1603-70 ... | reverse complement strand
CTAAGAAGAAAGCAAAATCCAAGGAGATCACCCTCCGCATTGGTCAGGATGAGGAGGATTCATTGATTACTCAAAAGATCATAGGCGCTTTCCTAAACGGCTACTCCGGCGTTACGCTTATCTCAGAAAAGATTTTTTCCATTCCCCAAAGAAAAGCCATTCGGAACACCGCTGGAAGGCTTTACATGAGAGTTATGGAGTCTGACTCGAAAGGCGTGTACCTTCAAACTTTGACAGATGAGTCACAGGCCTCAATTGAGCAGGCAATACAACGGATGCATTTAATTTCTTATTCCATGTGTGAAGATGTTTTCACTGCTTTAAAGAATAATGATGTGGCGTTGGCGAAGTCTGTTTTTTCTCTTGATGATGATGTAGATCACTTTTCCTTTTTCATTCTCCGTTTACTTCGCAATGCTGCTCAGGACGCGGCCTTGGCAAATGAGCTTCGCATTGACCCTTTGGACTGTATGGATCATCAAACTCTTGTTTACAGGATTGAGCATGCTGCAGACTACACTGCGGACATAGCGCGGCACATAATAATGCTGGATGGGAGCCAACAGAAAATTCCTGATGATGTGTTGGAACTTATGGTTACAGCAGGAACCGAAGCTGTTGATTTATACGTCAAGTCAGTTAATGCCTTCTTCTCAAAAGACATTCCGTTTTCCGTTGAAATAATGAAATATCAGCAGCGAATTGAAAAGTTTGACCAAGAAATAGCCGTAAAATCCTTCACGGGCAAACACAAAAACGCTGAACTAGTTTGTGGTATCTGCTCAATAAGAGATAATATAAAAAGGATTGCTGACTGTGCAGCAAATATAGCGGAGATTGCAGTAAACCGTGCGTTCAAGTTTACTGCTTAGAGTTTTTGGAAGGCGAATAGCTTAGAGTCAACGTCACTTTTGGGAACAGGCTCTTCTGTAGCAGTGTCCGCGCCATTGGGAAGGCTATGTTGTAGTTGTATACTTCTTTTCCGTTGCTTCGTGCCTCTTTTAGAATTTCCTTTTCCACTTTGTGCTTCAGGCTGCCCACGGTGAGTGCTCCGATGGTGAAGATGCCCGGCATCATTTCTCTCATGTCATCGTTAAGCTCGATTCCTTCTACACCGAACGGTGGGACAGCGTTTATGTCAAGTAGCACTTTTATGTTTTTGACTTCGTTCAGCATTTCTTTATCAACAAGTCGAATGCCTTTGATCCCTGCGCACATAATCACATCGGCTTTCTTCAACACTTCAATTTTTGAAGCAGGCGTAGGCGCAAAGACACCTTGCACTTGTACTCCATGATCCTTGGCTAGAAGTCTTCCGATGTTTTCTGCATGTTCTTTTCCATCAACTCGTTTCGGATTAAGGCTGACAATCATAACATTGCATCCCATCTTGGCCAAAAGCACCGCTGCGATTTGACCTACAGCACCTGTGCCTAAAATCGCGCAAGTCTTGTCTTTCAAGTCGCCAAGCTTACTCGCCAAGAGTGCGCTTTCAACTTTTGCGACCATAGCGGCGGCTGTTGTGTATGCACCAGCTGGGTCTACTACTATGCTTGTTTTGAACGGCGGAAACATAGCATCTTTTACGGCTTTGAAGACATCTTCTGCTCTTTCGGCGTTTTTGCCGCCAATCAAAAAGGCTGTGTGCTTCACACCTTTTGGCCCTCGCGACAGCAAAGCATCCTGAACGATTAAATTGGCGTCCTCAGGAGTTACGTTTTCGTAAGGAATTACAGCGTCATATCCAACGTCGTATGCCATGCAGATGTCAAACGGGCTAGCTTTAACGTCGGTGTCTAAGTAGAAAAGCAGGTATGGCGAATTCTCTGAAGCTTTTCCGATGATTGGTTTCACTTGAACCTGCATGGATTGTAACCAGTCTTCTAGCTCGTGAGGGGACGGCATTTCTGCGTTAGCTGATATGACTTTTTTAGAAAGCTTTGCGGTTTCCACTTTAGCGTCAAGCGATTCTAACAGCTCTTTGATTCCCTGCGTATGTTCGGGGCTGCATATGTGCAAGCAGGTGATTTCGTTTTTGCCGGTGATCTCTTTTGCTTGGTCCAGTATGCCCATGACAATCCAGCTTTCTCTTATCGGGAACTTTACTTCATTTTCCTGTTCTTCGATTTCAAGCTGCATGCTCTGTCCGTAAGCGACAAGGTAATCTCTCTCGGTGGAATCTTGATTCTTCTGCTTAGAAATGTTATCCAAGGCCTTCAGCACTTGGTCTCGCTGCTCTATTTTTTTATCCATGGAGGTTTTAAGATAGGTCATGGCGTTTTCATCTATGTCTACCGGATAGAATGGAACGTTGCTCTTTCGGAATACCTCTGCCAACATGTTGTCTTCGAAAAAGTCTTTTTGAGAGCGCATGCCAAGTTCTTCTGTTGCGAAATCCAGGTTGACTTTGCCAACCACGTTCTCCAAGAATTTGTAGAAGCCTATTGATGGTCTGTGAAGTGCGTTGAGAGGATTTGAATTGGCGGAAGGCGCGGTTTCAGTGTTGAAAGGTTCATTGTACTCTTTTTCCATGATTAAGACGTTTAGTTTCTTTTTTTCTAATGGTTTGACTTCGAGTGTTTTCATTTAATTTTCCCTGCTTATCCCTAATGGCAAAAGGAAAATATATACTTAGTCGAAATACCTTATATGTGAATATATAAGGTATATACAAGAACGGGATTTATGAAACGTTTTCATCATAGAATTCTTCATCAGAAACGGGCGGAAGCATCAATTTGGTTTTAATCTTCAACTTGCCGCTCTTTGAGTGAGGCTTCCTCATAACCGTGTCATTACCTTTTTCGATCTCGCGCGCGTCCTCAGCAAGTCTAGCCGCTGTCTGAGCTATCTCATGGGCACACGTGACCAGCGGAATGTATTTTTCGCTATCCTTCTCTATGAAGCATGCTTGAACGTTAATTTCAGCGATTTTTTCAGCCAAACCATACGCAGCAATCGCTTTTGCTTTTGCATAAGGATTACTAAACTCAGATCGGTCACGAACAACTTTCAAGTCCACTATTAACCGTGGCAAATCTGGTTTTTGCCCGTTTTCAATCGCGTAGATAACGTTGTCAATCTCTTGATGCACTATCCTGTAGACGCCCGTGATGGCAAGCACTTTGCTGACGTTGGAGTTGAAAATTGCCATTTCAATAGGGTCTAAAAACTGCTTTCTCGCCCCAATCAAGGGGTCACCCGTAATTATCATATAGCCTAAACCTTGTTGCTCAATCTCTTCCTTTGCCCTTTTCCCAGGCGCATCAGAAATAACAATACCGGGTAAGCCGCTGCTTGATATTTTCTCTCTAAATTTCCTTGGCCCAGGCAACGACGTATTAGGAGATATTACAATCAAAAGGTCGGGGTTAAACTCGAACATTTTTGGCATGGCTTCTTCAACGTCATCAGGACCCATCTTCGAGCCAGTTGTCACCGTTCGGACTTTGATGTCTTTACGGTCAGCCAACTCGTCCAATAGAAGTTCAAGAAGGGGCGATGTCCCGATGTTTCCACACTTGAAAATTCCGATTTTCTTGATTTGCGGCTGAGCCAATTTAGGTCACTCCTACTGATTATGCACGCTAAACTTTTAAGAATTGCCATTTCTCAAACTGAGAAAACGCCCACCGAAATCATTTAATAACAACTTCTCAGTGTTCTAACATAAACCTGAGAGAAGGCGTGTAAATGTCGCTGAACGAGAATTTGGAAAAACTTACGAACGCCTGCGGCGTAACGGGCAGAGAAGAAGAAGCCCGAAACCTGCTGATTAAGTTGATGAAACCGTACGCGGATGAGATCGGGGTGGACAGGCTTGAAAACGTCATAGCCCTAAAAAAAGGCAAAAAATCCAAGCCGAAGATTATGCTTGCCGCTCATATGGATGAAGTAGGCTTAATGGTGAAAACCGTCACCAAAGAAGGCTTCGTGCAGTTCGCCAAGATGGGCGGCATCGACGACCGCATTCTGCTAGCCCAAAAAGTCCTAGTACACACCCAAAAAGGCACGCTGCAGGGCATAGTAGGCTCTAAGCCTCCGCACATACAAAAAGAAGACGAACGCAAAAAAGTCGTAACCTACGACAAACTCTTCATAGACATCGGAGCAGAAAACAACAAAGACGCCGCCAAAATGGGCGTGAAAATCGGAGACCCCATATCCTTCGACGTGAAATACGCCAAAATCGGCAAGGACGTGGTAATTGGGAAAGCCTTCGATGACCGAGCAGGCTGCGCAGTGATGGTTGAAACACTGAAGCAGCTGGAAAGCATCGAATGCACCGTTTGCGCTGTCGGCACCGTGCAAGAAGAAGTGGGGCTACGAGGCGCGGCAACAGCCACTTTCGGCGTAGACCCTGACATCGGCATAGCCTTGGACGTGACCATCGCCGGCGACGTTCCAGGAGTAAGCGAGTTTGACACCAGCTTGAAAATGGGCAAAGGCCCCGTTTTAACAGTCGCCGATTCCGGATTAATCACCAACCCGAAAATCTTGCGTTTGCTTCTGAACGCAGCCGAAGAAAGCAATATTCCCTGTCAACTTGAAACGGGCTTGCCCGGCGCCACTGACGCGGCACGCATGTCATTAACCAGGCAGGGCGTTCCAAGCGGCACCGTCTCCATTGCAACACGATATATTCACAGCCCCGTGGGCATGCTCAGCTTGAAAGACATGGAGAACTCGGCGAAACTGACGGTCGCGGCAATCCAGAAAATCCAAAAAACCTTCTAAAATGCCCCGCTCAACGTGAGTTATCAGAAAATGCGAAATCGTTTTTAGGGTTCCCTTTCATCTTTGATGTGGGCTTGACATGGATAAAACTGGGAAGTTCGAGTTTCTGGAGCACACCGCTGACGTCTACATAGCGGCACACGGCAAGACTCTGGCGGAGGCGTTTGAAAACGCTGCGCTTGCCATGTTTGAAGTCATGACCGACACGGAGAAAGTCAGCCCTGACGTAGCGGATTCTGTTGAGGTTGAAGCTGAAGACGAGTACGCGCTTCTTTACAGTTGGCTTGAAGCCCTCCTAGTCAAATTCGAAACCGAGAACATGCTTTACTCAAAATTCGAAATCTCAAGCATAAACGAAACCGCTGAAGGTTTCAGAGTCAAAGCGGCAGTGTGGGGCGAAAAGTTCAACGCGGAAAAGCACATGCAAAAAGTCGGAGTGAAGGCGGTTACCTACCACAGAATGGAAATCATCAAGGACATAGATAACGTTCGATTAGAGTTTATTCTGGACATCTAAGCCAAGTTTAGCTTTTTTAACTCCGCAATCATCTTTTCGACAACGGTTTCCGGTTTTGTCTCCAGAGCCGTGATGCTGGAAATAACGAACGGCACGTTTTTCTCCTTGAAATGCTGCAGGATTGGGCTGGTTTGTTCCTGGTAAACCTGGATTCTTTTCTTTATGACCTCTGGCTTGTCGTCTGAACGCTGGTATAATGGTCCTCCGCATTTGTCGCAGACGCCCTCCACTTTCGGCTTTAAGAAACGAACGTTGTAGACCGTGCCGCAGATACGGCATATTCTCCGCGAAGATAGCCGTTCGATTATGATCCAGTCTGGAACCATCTGCAACAAGATAACATCTATCTTGACAATATCCTCAAGAACTTTAGCTTGGTCAATAGTGCGTGGGTAACCATCCAAGATGAAGCCTTTATCTTTCGGAACTTTAGCTAAGCGCTGCTTCAGCACATCTATCACGATGTCGTCGGGGACAAGCAGCCCCTTTTCCACGTAACCCTTAACCTTCCTTCCCAACGGAGTGTCTTCTTTCAGCATCTCTCGAAAAATATCGCCCATGGAAATTACGTATACGCCAAGCCTTGATTGAAGTCGTGAGGCGTAGGTGCCCTTTCCAGAGCCTGGAGGTCCAAATATGATAGCGTTCATTTTTGCTGTTCTCCTCTTCCTACATTTCCTCTTAATGTAAAATTTATATGTTCTTCGAAAATCTCTGAAAGGAAACGTTTATGGCAAGTAAAAACGCTCTTCTCTTGTCTAACGTCGTACGGTGTGAACATTGCACACAAAAAAAATCGGAAAAAACCTGTTTCTAATAGACCTCGAAACCGGTGGAATCCAAAAAATAATAGCTAGCTACGTTCTCAAAGGAGATAAAACCATAATCGTGGAAACTGGCCCTTCTTCTTCGATTCCCAATCTGCTTTCTGGCTTGAAAGAGCTAAACGTGAAAACGGAGGATGTGGCGTACGTTGCCCTCTCTCATGTGCATATAGACCATGGTGGTGGCGCCGGCACTTTGCTGGGTTCGCTGCCGAACGCTAAGGTAATTGTTCATCCCAGAGGCGCGTCCCACTTGATTAATCCTAAGAAGCTTTGGCGGCAGTCAAGAGCTGTCCTTGGAGAGGTGGCTGAGATGTTCGGCGAGCCCGTGCCGGTTCCTGAAGAACGGGTAATCGCTGCCGCTGACGGCGTGACTTTTGAGGCTGGAAACATAAAGCTGAAAGCCATAGAAACCTTAGGTCATGCTTCGCATCATCTTAGCTATTACGAACCCGTGAACAGAGGTGTGTTTTCAGGAGACGCTGTGGGCATTTACCTCAGCCAGTTTGACGTGGTTGTGCCTACGTCCCCTCCTCCTTTCCGTCTTGGTATCGCTTTGGCTTCAATAGACAAGCTCATAGGTCTTCATCCTCAAGCGCTGTATTTCAGTCATTTTGGAAATGCGTCTGACGCTGTGAAACGGCTTCAAGACTACGCGCTGCAAATACGATTGTGGGCGGATATCGCGAGAGAAGGAGTAAAGAACAAGCAAAGCGTCGAAGAAATACGGGAGAGAATACTTTCAGAAGACAAAGTGGCGAAGAAAATTGCTGGATATCTCAGGTCGCATCCGATTTACGTGAAAACCGTGCTTGAGAACAGCGTGCGAGGCTTTATCGAGTTTGAAGAAACAGTCAAAGCTAATTCGCGTTCAAAACTGTTTTATATTCAGCCTCGTTTTTCTGTTTGAAGGGAAGATTTATGAACACAGACAGATTCGCGCGGGAACAGATTCCTCTTGAAAAAATAAACGATTGCATGTGGCGTATTCCGAAACATAAAGGTATGAGGGTTCCAGGCATGGTTTTTGCTAACGAAAGCCTCTTGGAGAAGATGCAGACCGATAGGACACTATGGCAGTGCACTAACGTGGCGCATTTGCCGGGAATTTACAAGTACGTCGTGACCTTGCCGGACGGGCATGAAGGCTACGGTTTTCCCATAGGCGGTGTAGCCGCAACGGATTATGATGAGGGTGTAATCAGCCCAGGCGGCGTAGGCTACGACATCAACTGCGGCGTGCGCCTTTTAACTACGAACCTTTCAGAAAAAGACGTGCGGCCTAAACTTGCTCAGCTTGCAGACGCCATTTTCGCTAATGTGCCTTCGGGTCTCGGGAGCCGCCGAAAAGACTTCACTCTGTCCGCGGGGGACTTGGACCGCTTGGTGGTTGAGGGTGTGCAGTGGCTTATTGACCGCGGGTTGGGCTGGGCTGAAGATGCGGAGCACTGTGAAGAAGGCGGATGCATGAAAAACGCTGATCCCACAAAGGTCTCACCAACCGCGAAGAAAAGGGGGCTGACGCAGATAGGAACTTTGGGTTCGGGAAACCACTTCCTTGAAGTTCAGAAGGTGGATAAAATTTTGAATCCGCGAACAGCCAAGGTTTTCGGGATTGAGGAGGAAGGGCAGGTTACGGTTATGATTCACTGCGGCTCACGGGGCTTTGGGCATCAGGTCTGCTCTGATTACCTGCGGGTTATGGAGCGGGCTGTGCACAGGTACGGCATAGAGTTGCCTGACCGCGAATTGGCGTGCGCTCCAGGTAGCAGTAGCGAGGCAGGGGATTATATTCAGGCGATGGCTTGCGCGGTTAACTACGCTTTTTCGAACCGGCAAGCGATTATGCATTGGGTGCGGCAGAGCTTCCAGCAGGTTTACCGTGAAGACCCGGAGAAGTTTGGTTTGAAACTTGTTTACGACGTGGCGCATAACATCGCCAAAGTGGAAACTCACAAGGTCAACGGCGGACAGAAGAAGGTTTGGGTTCACCGCAAAGGCGCTACACGGGCTTTCCCCGCAGGGCACGCGGCGGTTCCCGCGGATTACCGCAGTGAAGGGCAGCCTGTGCTTATTCCCGGCAGCATGGGCACAAGCTCTTGGGTTCTGGTTGGCACCGACAAGGCTATGGAGTTGACTTTCGGGTCTACGGCGCACGGGGCGGGCAGGATGATGAGTCGGTCCGCTGCGAAGCGCAAGTACTGGGGAGGCGACATAAAAGCCGCTTTGGAGAAACGGGGGATTGTTGTGCGTGCGGCGAGCGCTTCGGTTTTGGCTGAGGAAGCTGACCCTGCGTACAAGAATGTGGATGTTGTTGCTGAGGTCAGTGACGAGGTTGGGATTGCCACGAAGGTTGCGAGGCTCGTTCCCATTGCAGTTGTTAAAGGTTGAGGGTGAAGGTTAATATCGCGAGTTCTGCAATAGAACATTTGCAATGGTCAAGGATGAATGTGGCATCTGCCAAAGGGTACTTCGCGTGTCTTACATGCGGCGTTGCCAAAGATGCAAGCAGCTGTTCTGTCGGGACTGCATGGTGCCTGACGTCGCCACGGGAGACCCAACCGCGATGCTGTGCCTGAATTGTGCGAGGCGGGTGGTTTCGCCGCGGGCGCGGTCAAAGTACGGTGGGCTTACGGGTCACTTGAAGTTCAGGGGTTCTTTCACCAGTGTTGTTAAGTTGTCTTTTGCGCGGATTGACGGGTTAATCGGCAGTAATCTTCCGATGAGCGCGTACAGGAATGAAAAGTGGTGGAGCAACTCCGCTGCCTCGGCTCACGCGCGGGCGTGGTTGGACGCGGGGTGGGAGGTGCAGGAAGTAAACCTGAAAGAAGGCTTCGTGGTTTTCAAGAAGGTTCGGCAAGTGCCCTTCAAAAAAGGCCAACGCGCCAAGAACAGGATTGACAAGCCGTTTAAGCCTGTCAGGGTTCGTTCGCGGCGGAAGCCGCCGTCTAAGACTAAGGTGTCTCAGCTTTACGCGCGCATCAAGAATCTGGAGCGCCAGCGGGCTGAAAGGCAGAACATCAGGGGTTTGAAGCCCAAGCGGCGGCACGAGAAGAAGCTCTTTAAGCCTGATGAAAAACCAAAATAACAGGTTGAGCCATAATGCGAGGCGGGTGTTTCTTTGGTTGAGCGAACCGTAAGCTTAGAAGTCGAAAAAGCTTATTCAGAGTTGAAGGCTCACCTGCTTGAGAAGAACTGCAAGATAACAGCAGAAGAAGCGCCTGCGTTTATTTCGGTCACGCAGGGTTCGCTTTGGGGCATATCTCCCGCAACAGCCAAGAAAACGGTGATTTACCACCTTGCTCCTGTCGATTCTGGAACGCGCGTAACCTGTTCTTCATCTTTGGCTTCGGACTGGAAAAACCTAACCATAATCGGCACTGCCCTCGCCGTGATAGTGGCGGCTCTGTGCTGGTGGATCGCCACGGACCTGGACGCAGTTATAACCACGCAGCAGTCGAGCTACTGGAGCTGGCTTGTCACGGTTGACGGCGGTTACATAGACTTCCAGATGGCGCAGATGTTAGCGGGTGTGACGCGTATGCTCGCGGTTTTCTTGGTGATTATCATAATCGTGGAGGCTGTGGTTGCCGTTTACGCGTATTTCGGGATAAACGTGTTTGCAGAAGAAACCTTAAGCGAGTTGCGCTAGAGAAGCTTAAAATAGGCTTTTTTCATGAAACTAATGTCAAGCGGTCGTCGTCTAGTCTGGTTTAGGACATTAGCCTTCCAAGCTAATGATCCCGGGTTCAAATCCCGGCGACCGCACTCCCATTCAACTTCAATTCTACCCCACATTTATCTATTAGGCGGGAACACGACCAAAACAACAGCAATATGCGGATACGGCAAAATTGACAGGTCAGGGGCTGCGATCACGTTAACTAAATGCCCGCGGTGTTCGAAGGACATTACTTCTGAAGACCAGTTTAGCCCTGGCTGCGGAATGGTTTTGGATGCAAAAGTAGCCTGCAACTGGAGAATGAAAGAGCGAAAGCAGACCAGCTCATGGATGTCTTGATGAAAGATGAAGAAGTTAGGAGCTTTCTCTCCCGAAAGGTTCGCGAACTGTGTTCTTCCACTTAGCCTCCTCATTCATTGCAATAAGCTCCTTAACTCAAACAGACTACATCAACCATAGTCAGAATAACTTTCAAGCGCTCGGGTCAGTGAAGCGTTCGCGTTTCTTGAAGTAAACCAGTAGACCCGCGCTGACAACAGCCACTGTGATTAGGGAAGCTATAACCAGTGTTGTTGGGAAAGGCTCAATGTTAAAGCTGACTGTTGAGACAGCAACGTTTCTAGCAACGTCTTCAGCGTAAACCGTGAAGTTGTGCTCTCCATAAGACAGGTTGGTTAACGTTGTGTTTCCAGCAAATGTCATGTTTTCCTGTCTATCCAAGCTATATGTTATT
>Ga0315532_1003258_pt1 | contig 10496 bp, 9 predicted proteins | sample SalMarWE160370MG_FD_203082 | JGI IMG/M metagenome (GOLD analysis project Ga0315532, IMG submission 203082) | Salt marsh sediment microbial communities from the Plum Island Ecosystem LTER, Massachusetts, United States - Salt Marsh Sediment WE1603-70 ... | reverse complement strand
TGCAAAGGTCTTTGCTAATCTTGCTAAGGCAAAAGTGGTTGTCAATGACATCGTTCAGACAGAAATCAGTCCTGATAAGGCGAACCTGTCATTTATGATTGGGATTTCGGACCTGGATGCTGCCAAAAAGGCCGTCGATTCAATCAAAGGCGAGATTCATTGTGACAGTGTATTTATTCGTGAAGATATTGCACTCGTCTCTGTTATTGGCGTCGGTATGCGAACCCACTATGGCGTAGCTGAAAAAATGTTCGGCGCCTTGGCTAAAACAAAGGTCAACATTGATTCAATCACTACCAGCGAAATCCGCATTAGTTGTGCCGTTGATGAAGACCAGGCCGAAAAGGCTCTTGAGGCCGTCTGTGTCGCTTTTGAGCTGGATAAACCCGCTGAACAGCGTTCAAAAGCCGATTAAAATCAGTTCATAGTTTATAGTTCAGAGTTCAGGGAAAATGAGACCTAACCCCGAACAACGAACACCTAACTACAAACTCCGTTATGCGATGAGCAAAAGGCGGCAAACCAGTATGACCTTATTGTGTCTGCTGTTGGCCGCTGTTTTTATCTGGTTTGACCATGCCTCAATCAGGCTCAGGCGACAGAGACGACCTGAGTATAAAGACCGAATAAAAACCTACGATATCGAAAAGTATCACACTAAAACTTTTACAGTTGTAAACGTTGTTGATGGTGACACTATCGATATAGATATTCCTGACGGCAAGTTTAATCATACCAGAATAAGACTTTGGGGAGTCGATACGCCGGAAACCAAAGATCCGGACCTGCCTGTTCAGTATTTCGGCCCAGAGGCTACTAATTTTACAACAAAATTAGCTCTCAGAAAGCAGGCCCCTGAGGGGCAGGTTACAATTTACCTGGACACAACAAAGCACACCAGGGACAAATACGACCGGCTGCTGGCTTACGTTCAGTTACCTGACGGCAGATTTTTAAATGAAGTTCTGTTATCTGAAGGTTTTGCATACGCGGACCTGCGATTTCGCCATAGTTTTTATAACAAATATCAGCAATTAGAAGCAGGTGCCCGCAGCCTGAAAAAAGGATTGTGGGAAAAAGTTACTCGTGGACAATTTCCAGATTGGCTAAAAAGAGAAAGGCCTAACCTGCTACTTAGCAAAAAGCCATAGTGCTTAATAGAAAATATCATGCTATAAGTCGTCATTGCGAGCGAAGCGAAGCAATCTCAAAGGAAGCGTTTTCCTTGTATGCCTATCAAGAAGTAGATTGCCACGGCCCTTCGGGCCTCGCAATGACATTTCATAGAGGTTTTGACAAAGCAATGCCGAAGACAAAAATAATCGCTACATTAGGTCCTGCCAGCAGCAGCTATGCCGTTTTGCGCAAAATGGTCACAGCCGGTCTGGACGTGGTGAGGCTGAATTTCTCACATGGCAAGCACACCCAGCATCTTGAACGAATCAAGCTCATTCGCCTCATAAATCAAAAGTACAGACGGCACATTCGGATAATGCAGGACCTGGAAGGACTTCGAATAAGGGTCGGCCGATTCAAAGGCCCTAAAACCAGGCTCTTAGAAAAACGCACCATCGTTTGGCTGACCAATGACCCAGAAGCTCAAGGCCCAAAAATAATACCTTTGGACTACCAGAATGATTTAAGTTGGATAAAGCCGGGCCAGCTAATCTATATTGATGATGGTAAAATCGCCCTTAGCGCAAAGGAAAGTTCCGCCAGGAAAATAAAAGCCCAGGTCATAGAGGGCGGAATTCTCCAGGAGCGAAAGGGAATAAATGTCCCTGACGCTAAGCTCGAATTTGAAGGCATCACTGAAAAAGACAAGAAAGACATCGAGTTTGGAATTAAGCACAAGGTTGATTACATCGCCCTTTCTTTCGTGCGTGATGAAAGTGATGTATTGAAAGCCTGCGAGCTTATAAAGCCTCGGCTGCCAAATTGCAGGATTGTTGCAAAGATAGAAACCAGGCAGGCGATAGAGAACATAGATAGAATAATCAAGGTGGCTGATGGAATTATGATAGCTCGCGGTGACATGGGTATATCCATTCCCATCTATGAAGTGCCCATAGTCCAGAAGCGGATAATCAAAAAGTGCAACGCCGCCGGGAAATTCGTAATTACTGCTACCGAAATGCTCGAGCACATGACCGAACACGCCAGGCCTACCCGCGCGGAAGTGACCGATGTAGCTAATGCCATCATAGACGGAACAGATTTCGTCATGCTTTCAGCGGAAACCGCAGTAGGCCGATTCCCCTACGAATCTGTGGCGATGATGAACGATATAATCAAGTTCACTGAGAAATCCCTGCCGACTTTGCAGTAACTTGCGTACTGTCCCCCTTAATTGTCAAACGCAGCAGTATTTTTTGCCGCCCTGCCTATTTTTTGACCAGCGCATCCAGTGATTCTGGGTCGGTCAGCAGCATCTTGATCAAGTCACCACGTGCAAGGGCCCGATTGCTCAATCCTAGATCTTTCCTCATGGCTTTGAGAATGTCGTCCAGCAGCAGAAGAATGTTTGGATCTGGTTTCTCACCAACTCTACGGAACGCACCGTAATGCTTGAGAACACTAGGTGAACCCCACAACATCACCTGTGTCGTGAAATCGAAGAAGAAATCTTCCAACTTCCTGGTCGCAGACGCATCCAGTGTTTTCCCTTCTCTGTGTTCACGCATTATGCCCACAACTTGCATTATGAATTCCGTATAGAGCTTTGTCTTTTTTGGCCGATGTGATTCCGCGATATCGCGTGCTTTTGCACGTTGCTGCGAGATAACGACGGCCCCAATACCGGCAATGACTGTGCCAGCAAACGCGATAATGGCTGCAGCTATTTGGGAAGGCTGTACCATCACCCATGCGAAAAGTTGTGCTAGCAGCCACCACGTTCCATACACGACACCTACAAGAACAGCGAGCGCGAGCAACAGTGGAATCCAATTCTTCACGTATTTCATGAGTGTGTGAACTCCGGTTCAGTAGTGGAAAGAACATAATAATATACTACACTTTTTGTTAGCAATTCATTCTGCCGGAAATAAAGTGTCAACGACAAGGTCAGCCGCGAGCTTTAGCGAGTCCGCTGGATTAACATGTTGGTATTTAATCGTTTATAAACTCCTCAAACACCCTATGGTAACTTCTTGTCGAAAATTTAACTCCTGTTTTATCACCAAACACTTTCTTTAATTGTAGATAGTAAAAGCTATCTGAGGATTTCCAGTCTTTTCTTCTACTTTTTGCTGTATCTGCTATTGATGATACTGCCCCGATAAAACATGACTTACCAACTGAAGTTAGATCAAACATATCAGACCCTGCGACAAAGAGGCTAAGGGTTGTAATTGTAGCAGGAAGACCGACTGAGATTAAGGAACACATAATATCTTTGGCTAATTCTTTAGTTTGATCGGCAATACCATCTCTTCTTTTTTCAATTTCACTTAGAAACTCATCTGAATGCTTCTTCAAAAAATCTGTATCTTCGACATGTGATACCTTATCAATGAAATTATCTAATGACTCTTTAAAAGCTTCTCTAGCACTTTGAGTTTTGTCCCGAAACTTAATGATCTCATTGATAGACAAAAACTCTATTGATTTGGGTAATATATATGGAACTATGAATGAGGCAGCAACTTCTTTGGAGTCGGGATTACAAACCCATTCACCAAAATTGCCATTATTTGCAAAATAATGCATAATGGAGAACATGTCAGGATCATCTGTAAGCTTAGTTATTCCTCTTCTCCTTGAAACAATATTTGCTAAATAAAGCATATAGGTATTAGCTACTTCATGGCTTACGCTCAAAAAACCGTCTGGATCAATTTTATTTGATAATGCCTCTAGGACCGGACGAATTCTATCATCAACTTTCTCTTCATGTAATCTGACATTATCATGACCTTCAATAGCAGCAGGAAGTACCGGAACTGAAGATAAAAATTGTTCATATTCCTCGGCTGTCTGTTCGAGATCGGATTGGCTAAGGTGAATATTTTCAAGCAAGTCTTTATCGACAGCTACTTTTACCTCATCTGAATCCTCTGGAGAATAGGTTCTTGGAACGATTCTATATATTTTGTCATATATTAGGAGTGACGCTTTTAACCAAGTGCTATCATAAAACTCAATATTGGGATAATACAATGTCGCGTTCATAATATTCCTGCCGACATAATAATATACAACATTTATCCGCCGCTTATCTGGCGGACTTTTTGTTCCCAGTTTAGCCGCTGCTTCGCTTCAATTTTCATATCTCTTATCTTGTTAAGTGTTTCTCGTGTTGATTCCGCTCCCGGATGCATCACGCCTTTAGCGACAGAAAATAACACAAAGGAAGTGAAAAGGCAAGGGAAAAGATGGAAAACAGATGGCGGAAGACGGATAACAGATGACGGAAGACAGAGGACAGCTTGTCCTTCGTAGCTTTAGCGAAGAAGGAAGGATGGAGGGCTGCGATTAGATTCTTGATGGTGGGAAAAAAATTAAAAGTCTTCTAAATCCTTCGTAAAATCATATTCCTGTTCAAAGTCTTGTTCAAAAGGAGGATTTATTTCAATAATCTCAGAACTATAATAAATTTGCTTGCCATGAAGAAAACATATCCTGCCATTCTTGCCAAAATAATCCTCCTGCTTGGCTAAATTCATTAAAGCAGCAGGCTCAAGATGATGCAATCTAAGCTCCTCAGCCTTTCGCTCGGAAATGTATGCGGCATCATTTAAAACAATAACTACTCTGCCATTATCCAGCTTCCAGGTTTCTTTTTCTAAAAGTCCCTTTCTGTCAAATTCTCTTCTCTGAGTATAAACACTCTTATTTTGAGAAACAAATTCCCTTTCCCTTTTTGCAAAGGGAGGCTGGATATCTATGCTATCCTTTACCATACAATCCTATATTTTAATACATTTATAACACTTTTTGTATAGAAAAAATGGTTATTTTTCTGTGTTCTCCTTCTTCGACTCGGCTCAGGACGGGCGAGTATCGAGCATCGAGAATCGAGCATCCCTACAAATTATATTCCTTTATTTTTCTATAGAGGGTTCTTTCGCCGATGCCGAGGATTTTTGCTGCTTTTTCACGATTGCCGCCGGTCTTTGCCAACGTATCTACAATGGCTTGTTTTTCCAATTCGTTCAATGACATGCCTACTAAGCCTGTCCTGAGCGAAGTCGAAGGGCCGCCTGCCCCCCTGCTTTCTGACGAAAGCAAGAAGGGAGGCAATTGCGGCCTCTTGGCTATCTCAGGTGGAATGTCGGCCATATCAATCTTGTCCCTGTCGCACATCACAACCATAGTCCTGATAGAGTTTCGCAACTGCCGAATATTGCCCGGCCAATCGAAGCTGCAAAGAGCCGCCATAGCGGCATCGGTTATGCCGGTAACTTTTGAGCCTATTTCGGCAGCGGCCTCTTTTAGAAAATACTCCGCCAGGGCTGGAATATCCTCCGGCCTGTCTCGCAAAGCCGGAAGTGAGATGTTCACGCCTTTGATTCTAAAGTATAAATCCTGCCTGAATTTTTTTTCTTCTATAAGTTCTGTCAAATTATGGTTTGTTGCGCTGATAACACGAACGTCTACCACGACTGATTTATTCGAGCCTACCGGGAAAACAGTCCCATCTTCAATAACACGTAACAGCTTGGCTTGCATGTTCAGCGGCATATCACCGATTTCATCCAGAAATAGTGTCCCCTTATCAGCTATCTCAAATAAACCTTTTCTGTCCGAGGCTGCACCGGTAAAGGCACCTTTAGTGTGGCCGAATAATTCGCTCTCAAGTAAGGTCTCGGTCAGGCCGGCACAATTCAAAGGTCTGAAGGGCTTGTCCCAGCGATGTGAATTATTATGTATCGCTTTGGCCATTAGCTCTTTGCCTGTGCCTGATTCGCCTTCGATTAAGACGGATATATTGGTCGGTGCTACACGTATCAGCACCTCGAAGATACCTTTCATTGTGGGGCTTGCGCCCAATACGCCTTCGAATTTGAAATCCTGCTCTTTCGGCTTGTCGGTTTCTGTCTGGCGAACATAAACCGACGAAGCTTTTCGACCGGCCTGAGTCACTAATGTACGAAGCTGGTCAATATCTATCGGCTTGACAAGATAATCATACGCCCCCTGCCTTATGGCCTGCTTACAGGTGTCGATAGTTGCATAAGCGGTTATCAGGATAACCTCTGTTCTGCTGTTGTGTTTCTTTGTCTCTTCAAGTATTGCCAGCCCATCGAAGTCGCTATGTAGCTTCAAATCAGTAACGACAACATCAACCTGCTGATTGCGCACGATCTCTAACGCGTCCTTACCACTATAGACAGCTATTGCTTTGACAGGCAATTTTTCAAGCGCCTCAACAATTCCGTCCGCGTGGTCACGCTCATCGTCAACTACCAAAATTACACTCTCTTGCTCTTTCAAGCCGATACCTCTTTTTAATTTCCAATTTGCGATTGCCAATTTTCGATTTCCAAATCGACAATCTACAATCGGAATTCGACAATCCTAACTACGACCGGCGTCATCAACAATCAGTGGTAATTTTACAGTAAATGATGTCCCTTTACCCAGCTCGCTGTCAACGGATATTGTACCTTTATGCGCCTCAATTATTTTTTTTGTTGTGGGCAAACCTAATCCGCTTCCCTGCGGCTTGAACGAATGATAGGCATCGAAAATAAAAGGGAGCCTCTCCGGCGCAATACCACTGCCCGTATCACTAATTTGTATGACGGCTTCTTTGTCCCTGTTGCTTGTTCTTATTATCAGCTCTCCACCACTGCTCATCGCCTGCTGGGCATTGATAAACAGATTCAGCAGAGCTTGTTTTAGCATATCCGCATCGACTTTGCAGACGAGCGGCTTTTTATGCAAGCTCTGCCGAATGGTTATTGAATGACTGTAGGCCTGCGGCGAGTAGAAATCGATCATATCACCGACAAGCTCGTTAATATTGACCGATGCCATCTGTAGCTCTGTCATGCGAATATAACGCAAAAAGCTGTCAAGGATATGTTCAAGTCTGTCTGTTTCCTTTTGTATCACAGCTATTTTTCTAAGCGCTCTTATGAGATTTTGTTTATCCGTATCGGAGCTAATCCCGCTAAGCTCGGCAAAATTCGGGCTTTCCAGCTCTTCTTTGACAAGTTTCAAATTTACCTTAATCGTAGAAAGGGGGTTCTTGATCTCATGGGCAAGGGCACCTGTCAGCTTGCTTAATTCTTCGAGTTCCTGAAGGTGCCGATTCCCATTTTTCAATCCTTTATTAAAATTTTCAGAATCTGAAAACATAATATAAGAAATGCCAAGCTACAATTTTCCGCTTGTTATGCTCCCAATGATCAAGCTCTTTAACTTATCCCCCTGCCGCTATCTACTATCTTTTTCCTACAGGCTTTTTTTCGTCTTCTATATGGAGCTCTGCGAGAGCCGCTTTACGGGAAAGTTTTAACCGGCCTTGCTCGTCAATCGCTATTAGCTTTACAGGTATTATGTCACCTACCTTACAGACATCCTCAACGTTTTTGACATAACCGTTACTTAATTCACTAATATGACACAGGCCCTCAACACCAGGCGTGATCTCGACAAATACGCCAAAATCCTTCACCGATACTACTTTCGACTGGCCGTAAATCTTACCCACCTGTGGCGGCTGCGTAAGTGACTCGATAATTTCTTTGGCTTTGAAATGCCCGTCACCACCTAAGCAGCTTATATAAATCGTTCCGTCCTCCTCGATTTCGATAGTGGTTTCGGTTTGTTCCTGGATGCTCTTGATCATTTTCCCTCCGGGACCGATTACTTTACCAATATATTCGGGGTCTATCTCTACAGATATCAACTTCGGTGCATACTTACTTAATTCAGCTCTGGGCTCACTGATGACACTATTCATAATCTTAAGTATTTCCAACCGAGCTGCTTTTGCACGCTGTAAGGCTTCGACCATCACTTCATGCTTTAATCCCTTGGCCTTAATATCAAGCTGTATCGCTGTAATACCTTCAATGGTGCCGGCAACCTTAAAGTCCATATCACCAAAATGGTCTTCTTCTCCAATAATATCCGTCAGTAATTCATATCGGCCCTTTTCATCGCTGACCATACCTATCGATATGCCGGCGACTGCTTCTCTGATTGGAACGCCGGCGTCCATAAGGGCTAAAGAGCCGCTGCAAACCGAGGCCATCGAGCTGGAACCGTTTGATTCAGTAATGTCCGATACCACCCGGACGGTATATGCAAATTTATCCTCTGGCGGTCTTACCTGCTCCAGCGCTCGTTCTGCGAGGACTCCATGACCGATTTCCCTTCGACCAGGCCCGCGCACCGGTCGCACCTCGCCGACAGAAAACGGGGGAAAATTATAATGAAGGGTGAAACTTTGAGCGTACTCATCTAATAAACCATCTATAATTTGCGCATCTCTGATGGTGCCTAAGGTTACACTGGCTAAAGCCTGCGTTTCCCCTCGTGTAAATAATGCTGAGCCATGAGCTCTGGGCAGTATTCCCACTTCGCACGTAATAGGACGAACATCCTGATAGCCCCTGCCGTCAGGCCGCTTGCCCTGCAGTAACATCTTGCGCATAACTTGGCATTCTATGCCTTCCAAGATTCGCTTGAGCATTACTTTACTACATTTCAGCTCTGTGGCATTTGAAGCTAAACTATCGGGTTGAATCACTGTATTGTCAGCACAGTATTGTTCGCTAATCTGTTCAAACAGCTCTTGTATAGCAGTTTGGCGTTCTTGCTTGTTAGGAATTTGCTTGAGCTTGCTTAACTTGTCCTCTGTCTGCGAACGAATATGTGAATAAAGCTGTTCATCTATTTCGGCAAGCGGGATTTCCTTTTCGACACCGGCTTTCTCGCGCAGCTCTTCGATCATCTCACACACCTGGACAATGATTTTCTGAGCTGTCAGAACGGCATCAGCAATTAAATCTTCGGAGACCTCTTTGGCTCCTACCTCAATCATGTTTATTGCTTCTTTATGGCCGCCAAGAAGCAAGTTAAGGTTGCTAGCCTCCATTTGCTTATGCGTGGGATTCACCACAAACTGGCCATCTATTCTGCCTAATCTACAGGCTCCCATAGGTCCTAAAAACGGAATTTTACTAATTGTAAGCGCTGCACTTGCTCCTATCATGGCCGGTACATCAGGGTCATTATCGCGGTCGGCGCTTAAAACGGAGGCTATAATCTGCACTTCCTGCATATAGCCATCAGGAAACAGTGGTCGAATCGGCCTATCTATCATCCTTGCGGTTGTAATCTCCTTAGTACTGGGTCTTCCCTCGCGCTTAATAAAACCGCCTGGGAATTTACCTGCAGCGCTGGTTTTTTCACGATATTCGACACTCAACGGGAAAAAATCAATCTCTTCAGACCTGGGCGGTGCAACGACGGCTGAAACAAGAACAACCGTCTCGCCATATTGAACTACTACAGCTCCATCTGCTTGTTTGGCAATTTTACCGGTTTCGATAGATAAGGTTCTACCACCGATTTGCCTTTCAACTCTATGAACATCCGACATATGCTACCTCAATAATTGTGCAAGAATCCATGCCAAGAACCTAAGATTGTTGAAATCAAGGGTCTCGGCTTCTCGCTTTAGTTCTACGTTTCTGGTTCTATCTATTTCCTCAAGCCGAGCCGAGATATGACTTCTCGATAACGGTTAACATCCTTTTTGCCTACATACTTAAGTAGCGCCGCTCTGGCCCCGACCATTTTCAACAAGCCGCGCCTGGACGTATGGTCTTTGGAATGGGTCTTTAGATGCTCAGTAAGATTATTAATCCGTTCTGTAAGCAGAGCAATCTGCACTTCAGGCGAGCCGGTGTCTCCTTCGCACGTCTGAAAATCACCAATAATTTTTTCTTTTTCCTGCTTCGTTAACATTCTTTCAATTAACCTTTCCTGGTTACCCTTATTATGCTAAAACTTGTATTATAATGGCCTTTTTTCTATTTGCAAGCCTTTTCCACAACAATATTTGCCAGGGGTGCATGACATAGATTAATATTGCAAACTACTATATTTGAGCTAATATGGCTCTTATGCGGCTGATTTGAAATCTCAAATCTCAAATTAAAGAACAGAAAAGGAATGTTGAACGATGAAATATGAGCGATTCGAGGATTTGCCGGTCTGGCAGGCGGCGATAGAATTGGCTGTTCGGGTATATGAATTGACCAAAGACCGTTTTTTTAACCAGCCCGGCGACCTTCGCGGGCAATTGCGTCGTTCATCGCTTTCGGTTTCAAATAACATTTCAGAAGGATTTGAACGAGGCACAACAGCTGAATTGCTGGCGTTTCTTTATATCTCGCGAGGCTCCTGCGGTGAAACTCGCTCTATGCTGCTTTTTACTGAACGTTTTCCTGAAGCCGTGCATCTCAAATCTGAGATATCAAATCTCAAATCCTTAGCGGAATCCTGCTCAAGGCAGATACGTGCCTGGGCGA
>Ga0315532_1003256_pt1 | contig 10499 bp, 7 predicted proteins | sample SalMarWE160370MG_FD_203082 | JGI IMG/M metagenome (GOLD analysis project Ga0315532, IMG submission 203082) | Salt marsh sediment microbial communities from the Plum Island Ecosystem LTER, Massachusetts, United States - Salt Marsh Sediment WE1603-70 ... | reverse complement strand
TTTATTAAAGAACCTGACAAGACGGTACAGGAAATTATTGCTGAAACAATTGCTAAAGTAGGTGAGAACATAAAAGTACGCAGATTTGCTAGGTTCGAGCTTGGTGTTGAGCACTAAGCCATGTTGGCTGAATTACTCACTGAACTGAACTCCAGAATGCAGAAGGCCATAGATGGCTTAGCTAAAGAATTAGCTGCCATCCGTGCCGGGCGTGCCAGTCCAGCTTTGCTTGACAACATCATGGTTGACTATCAGGGCACGTCTACCCCGCTCTATCAACTTGCTACCATATCTATACCCGAGGCTAATTTAATCATTATCCAACCCTGGGATCGCACATCATTGCGTGACATTGAGAGAGCCATTCTCACAGCCAACATCGGCCTTAACCCTGCGAATGATGGCAATGTAATTCGGGTGGTCATCCCGCCTCTTAGTGAAGAGCGGCGCAAAGAGTTGGTCAAGCTAGTATCTAGGAAGGTGGAGGAGCGGCGGATTGCCATACGCAATATAAGGAGAGATGGCATTGAGAAACTGAAAGAGATGGAGAAGAATAAAGAAATATCGGAAGATGAACTCAAAAACAATGCTAAGAAAATCGACCAGCTTACAGAGGCTTGCGTGGGTAGGGTAAGTGAACTGGGACAGAGCAAGGAAAAGGAGATACGGGAAATATAATTCGCCGTATCAATATCCAGAAAAAAGGCTCCACTAACTACTAGAGATGTTTGATAGCATTCAGTTGTCATCTTTCAGTCCTTCGCTATTCGTTCTTCTGCCCCTAAACCCTTCACTACCGCTCAGTGTGACATATCAGACATGACGCTGGTCTGATGAAACCCATTTATGAGGATTAGACACCAGCAAGCCTATAGCCGCTTAAAAGCTGTTAAAATAGACCTATGCTCAAGCACAGAGTTATTACCGGCGCTGTGGGCGTGCCCCTCGTTATTCTTGCCATCTGGTTTGGTGACCCCTGGCCTTGGTTTACTCTTCTCATAGCCGCAGCAGCATTAGCCGGCACCTATGAGTTCTACCACATGGTCAACTTTGACAGGCGAGAGCCTTTGATTTATTTGGGTTTACTATGGACGCTGGCACTCGTCTTAAGCCCTCATTACAGGAACCCTGATGTTTTACCCATAATTATTACCGCCACTATGTTGATTTCCTTAATTTGCCTGCTATACCGCCCATCAAGAGAAATGGCATTCCGCAACTGGGCATGGACAATAGTGGGTGCTCTCTATGTGGGTTGGATGCTCAGTTATTGGCTGAATTTGCGCGGTCTAGAGGATGGTCGAAATTGGGTTTACCTGGCCATGCTGACTACATTTGCCAACGATACAGGCGCTTTTTTTATTGGAAGGGCAAGGGGTAAACATAAGCTGGCTCCTAGAATAAGCGCAGCTAAAACTCGGGAAGGAGCGATAGGAGGCTTAATATGCGCCATCCTGGGCGCTGTGGTAATAGCGACGTTTCTTAAGCTGATTTCTCTTAAGCTGGGGGCTCCTTTTACTTTTAAATACTGGCAAATTATACTCCTCGGCATTCTCGTTGGCCTCTTTGCTCAGCTTGGCGATTTGGTTGAATCCTTGCTCAAGCGTAATATGGGAGTGAAAGAATCAGGCAATTTGCTACCAGGGCATGGTGGTATCCTTGACCGCTTCGATAGCCTCATCTTTGTCGGGGCGGTGGTATACTATTATGTAATATGGGTGGTGTGAAAAAAATAGCTATTCTGGGCTCGACAGGCTCCATTGGTCGGCAGGCTCTAGATGTAGTCCGTGCCCTACCTGACGAATTAAAGGTAGTAGCTCTGACAGGGCACAAAAATCTTGAGCTTCTGGGAAGACAAATCAGTGAATTTCAGCCCAAGATGTTCTGTGCCTCGGCTAAACCTGATATTAGTTACGGCGGGGAATTTTTGTCCGTAGAAGAAATAGCCAGCCATCCCGAGGTCGACTTCGTTATTGTAGCCACTGCGGGTAAGGCAGGACTAAGCCCTACTCTGGCAGCTTTAAAGGCAGGCAAGACGGTTGCCCTGGCCAACAAAGAGGTATTGGTGATGGCCGGTGAAATTATTGTTCGTGAAGCCAGCCTCCACCAAGCTCAAATTCTGCCTATTGATAGTGAGCATAGTGCCATCTGGCAATGTTTGCAGGGGGAAGAAAATAAACCGCGGAGGCTTTTTCTCACTGCCTCTGGTGGGCCTTTTTATCACTATTCACAGTCACAATTGGCTGAGGTAACTCCGGAGCAAGCTCTTCAGCACCCCGTATGGAAGATGGGAAGGAAGGTAACCATAGACTCAGCAACCCTTATGAATAAAGGGTTGGAGGTCATTGAAGCTCATTGGCTTTTCTCTTTCCCCTTTGATAGCATTGAAATATTAATTCATCCCCAGTCTATCGTTCATTCCATGGTGGAGTTTATGGATGGTTCCCTGAAAGCTCAGCTTAGCTGGCCTGATATGAAGTTACCCATTCAATATGCCCTTTCTTATCCCCGGAGATGGCTTAATCCAGAACTACCCCGCCTTGATTGGAATAAAATCAGCTCTCTGAACTTTGAGCCTGTGGACTATAATAAATTTCCCTGTCTCAAACTGGCAATGGATGCTGGCAAATCAGGAGGAACTTATCCGGCAGTACTTTGCGCCGCAGATGAGGTGGCTGTAGAGCTTTTTCTCAGTCATAGAATAGGTTTTACCGATATAGCCAAAATTGTGCAAAAAACGCTTGAGCAACATCGGAACACCAGTCAGCCATCTTTGGAAGAAATACTGGCCGCTGACGCCTGGGCAAGGGAATACGCTGCACGCTTTTCCCCTGGTCACTACAATGAGCCTGAGCGACAAGGCAATCTTGGGATGGAGAGATAAGAGATGAGCATTGCCGTAATCATTATCATTTGCATCGTAGCTCTATTCGTGGCAATTTATCTTCACGAATTGGGGCACTTCATGGCTGCTAGGCGTGCCGGGGTGAAGGTGGAGGAGTTCGGCATAGGCATGCCCCCACGACTTTTTGGTATTAAACGAGGCGAGACAATATACTCAGTTAATGCTATACCTGTGGGAGCCTTTGTTAAAGCTGCTGGAGAAAATGACCCCACAGTACCCCGAGGTCTGGCTGGCAAAGGACCTTGGACCAGGTTAGGAATCTATGTTGCAGGTCCACTGGTCAACATCTTTCTGGCCTTTATTCTCCTCAGTGCTTTCCTGGCGCTACCCTATTCGGTCATTGCCGGCGACGGACTCATGGTGCATTCTGTAGCAGAGAATTCTCCTGCAAAAGAAGCGGGCATCGAGCCCGGGGATATGATTCTGGAAGTGGAGGGGCAACCTGTTCGTAGGTGGGGGGACATGCAAGAGATAGTGAATTCAGTCGAAGAAGAGACAGAAATAACTTTGCGTCTGCTGAGGAATGGGCAAGTAGAAGAAATCACCTTGAAGCCGGAACTCGATCCAAAATCGCAACGACGAATAATTGGTGTCTTGCTTTGCTGGAATATGGTGAGTCGAGTGGAGCAAGACTCGCCAGCTTATGAAGCTGGTATGAGAGCTGGAGATACCATTCTGAGCATCAATGAACAGGGTGTATACAATGATGAGAGTATGTCCATTGTCCTGCGCTCCGTCGAGGAAGGGGAAGAACTAAAGCTGGTTTTGCTCCCCAATGCCGAGACAGAGGAGACAGAGGAAATCTCTCTGATTCATGACGGCTCCGAAACCCTGCCCGGCGTAGAGCTGCGATGGGTAGATGGGGCTCATATCGAACAAGAGCGACTTCCTGTGTGGATGGCAGTCTATGGAGGGGCTAACTTCATCGTCCGTATGCCTGTTCTCATAATAGAGGCTATCCCTCTAATCATAGAATCTCCCGATATGGCACTGGTAGGACCAATAGGTGCTGTTCAGTTAACGGTGGAGGTGGTGCACTCATCTGGAGTCAGCAACATACTATTTATGGCCAGTATAATTAGCCTGGGTCTTGGCATATTCAATCTCCTTCCCATCCCTCCCTTGGATGGAGGAGGCATGTTAGTGGCATTCATTGAAGGCGTTAGACATGGAAAGCGTCTCTCCCCTCAGGCAATGCGCTTGGCCTACACTATCGGCACTACGTTTCTAATCGCACTTATGGTTTTAGTAACCTTTAGCGATATCTGGCGTCTAATTAGCGGTGGGGGTTTCGGACTATGACACGCCGAACCTCCAAACCATTGAGAATTGGCAAAGTAACCGTTGGCGGTGATGCCCCCATCGTAGTGCAGTCTATGACCAAGACCGATACCCGTGACATTCCGTCTACTATAAACCAGATTAGAGAGTTAGACGATTGTGGCTGTGAAATTGTGCGAGTGGCAGTCCCTGACAAGGAAGCGGCTGAAAGCATCACAGCGATAAAAAAGAGCGTTGCACTACCTATTATTGCTGATATACATTTTGACTACCGCCTGGCTTTGGCTACGTTGCAATCCGGTGTTGACGGGCTCCGCCTCAATCCCGGCAACCTAGGAGACGAAGAACAGATTGCCAGGGTGGTAGCTGTTGCTAAAGAACGAGAGGTGCCTATCCGTATTGGAGTGAATGCTGGTAGTTTACCTCCCAATTTTCAGCCCGATGCTCCACCGGTTGAGCGCATGGTCAACCTGGCCCTGGAGCAGATAAGGCTTATGGAAAGCCTGGACTTCGATTTACTCAAGGTCTCCCTTAAAGCCTTTGATGTTCCCACCACCATTCAAGCCTATCAAATGATTGCCGATAAAATGCCCTATCCTTTGCATTTAGGCATCACAGAGGCCGGCCTTCCCCGGACTGGAGCCATACGGAGCGCTATAGGCATTGGCATACTTCTCTATCAAGGGATTGGGGACACCATACGCGTTTCTCTTAGTGCTCCCCCCTGTGAGGAGGTATTTGTGGCTTACGAAATTCTTAAAAGCCTGGGGCTTCGCCAGCGGGGTCCAACTTTAGTGAGCTGCCCTTCCTGCGGCCGGGCTGAAGTTGATATCATTGCCCTGGCTGAGGCAATAAGCAAGCGTCTGGAAAAAATAAGCAAACCTATTAAAGTGGCAGTTATGGGCTGCGTGGTCAATGGCCCTGGCGAGGCTAAAGATGCTGATGTCGGCATCGCCTGCGGCAAGGGGAAGGGTGCTATATTTCGGAAGGGGGAGGTAGTAGGCACAGCGAGTGAGGATAATCTATTAAGAGCCTTAATGGCAGAAATAAACTCTCTCGATAGAAGAGGATAAGAGGAAAGGTAAGAGAAGTGCGCTTTTCTAAGCTTTTTGGCAAGACACTACGACAGGCGCCCGCAGAAGCTGAGAGCGTAAGCCATCAGCTACTGCTTCGAGCGGGTATGATTGCCCAGGAGGCTGCCGGGATTTATTCATACTTGCCTATGGGATGGCGAGTGCTCAAAAAGATAGAAAATGTAATCAGAGAAGAAATGGATAAGGCTGGCGGGCAGGAATTAATGCTGCCTGTGTTGCAGCCTTTTGAATTGTGGCAGCAGTCAGGCAGGTATGTTTCCTTCGGTAAATCCCTATTTACTTTGACCGACCGCAAGGAGCATACACTGGCTCTGGGACCCACCCATGAAGAAGTTATTACCGACCTTGTCCATCGCTACGTGCAAAGCTACCGGGAGCTTCCTTTGCTCCTATATCAAATACAGACCAAGCTTCGCGATGAGCCCCGACCTCGCGGTGGCTTGTTGAGAGTCCGCGAGTTCATCATGAAGGACCTTTACAGCTTTGATGCCGACGAGGCTGGCCTGGATGAAAGTTACCAGAAGATGAGCCAGGCTTACACGAATATTTATGCCCGCCTTTGCTTATCAACATTAACGGTAGAGGCTGATAGCGGTGCCATAGGAGGCAAGGATTCTCACGAGTTCATGGTTCTCACTGAAGGCGGTGAAGACGAGGTTATTTATTGCTCCAGTTGTGGCTACGCCGCCAATGCAGAGAAAGCTCAATTTGTGAAAACCGTTGAACCTGTCATTCCAGTGAGCCAAAGCCCTGAGAGTAGCGAAGGGGAAATGAAGAATCTCCTTTCCTTGGAGGAGATAGCCACGCCAAGGGCAGAAACCATAGAGGAGGTGGCTGGTTTTGTGGGCGTGCCGACAAGTCAAACGCTTAAATCAGTGTTTTATTATGCCGACGGAGAATTTATCTTCGTTATCATTCGGGGCGATCTGGAGGTCAATGAAACGAAGTTAAGAAATGCTCTGAAGTGCTTTGAGCTTCGCTTGGCTACAGAAGGCGAGGTAAATGAATCTGGACTTGTGCCTGGTTTTGCCTCACCCATAGGTGTAAAGGGAGTCAAAGTCGTGGCTGATGATTCCATAACCTCAGGCTCGAGCTTCATTGTTGGTGCTAATAAACCAGGGTACCACCTCAGGAATGCCAATTACCCCAGGGATTTTCAGGTTGATCTTATGGCTGATATCGCCCTGGCTCGGTCTGGAGATAGCTGCCCCAGGTGTCGAGGTGAATTATCCTCGGCTCGGGGCATTGAAGTGGGGCATGTATTTAAGCTGGGCACCTTCATCAGTGAGAGATTCGGAGCATCTTTCTTGGATAATGATGGCAAATCCCGACCCATTGTCATGGGATGCTATGGCATCGGACTGGGGCGATTGCTGGCAGCTATAGTAGAACAAAGCCACGATGATAAAGGTATCATCTGGCCGCTCTCCGTAGCTCCTTATCAAGTCTATCTTTGCCCTCTGAATTTGGAAAAGTCGGCAGTCCTCCCTACGGCAGAAAAGATTTACCAGGAATTACAAAAAGAAGGCATTGAAGTGCTTTTTGACGACCGTGACGACTCTCCAGGCGTTAAATTCAACGATGCCGACCTTCTGGGAATACCACTGCGATTGACCTTATCCCCACGCACATTACAAAGCCAGAGCGTAGAGGCAAAATGGCGCACGGAGAAAGAAGCCCAGCTTTTGCCTTTGGATAATTTGGCTGCCGAGGTTAACAGGCTGCTGAAGGAAAAGGCAGCCCAATAATACGAACGATTGGTTAGTAAATAACCAATTGTGCGATATTTTGCTTGGTGGATAAGGGGATAAAGATGACTGAAAATGACCTTAGGTTCATGCGCATGGCAATTGAAAAGGCGAGAGGTTCCCAAAATGTGACTGGGAAAGTTCCTATTTTTGTCGGTGCCGTTGTTACCAAGAATGGAAAGCTTTTGGACAAGGCTCATAGAGGAGAACGGAATCGAGGAGAGCATGCAGAATACACTGCTCTTGAAAGAAAGTTGTTGAACGCTGATTTAAACGGCGCGACAGTCTATACCACACTTGAGCCCTGCATTGTAGGTTCACACCCCGGAGAAAAATACAGGTGGCCATGTGCACATTGGATTGTGGAGAGGGGCGTCAGAAAAGTTTGGATTGGAGATTTAGATCCTAACCCTAATATATGTGGAAGAGGCGTAGCACACTTAGAAAATCATGAAATAATCGTAGAGCACTTTCCTTCCGAGTTGCGAAGAGAGATTAAGGAGTTAAATAAGGCATTCATAGAAAAGCAAAAGAGAAGCCCAACAGTTCCTCTTGCCAATCGAGCTGAAGAGAGATCTCTGATCTGGCAATTTTTCACGCGCTTGCAGTTTGAAGGGGTGACGAAACCATGGTCGAGGTTATTATGGTTTTGCGGTCCTGGTGGCATTGGAAAAAGTAACCTATTAGCCTGGCTACGGGTAAGCGCAGAGGAACGAAATATAATAAGAGCTATTCAATGGCCCGTACTTGGTGATAATTCGGCATTCCTCTATTTTCAGCAAATGTGCAATGCGAAAAGTGATGAAATTGAGTCGGTTCGAAAGGCAGGTGGTTCTCCGGAGGATTTTGTTTGCACCGGTCTGGCAAACAACCTAAGCGTGGATACGCGGGCTAAAATTCTTGTCTTGGATTCTCAGCGTGAGTTTTCTGACATCCAGGGACTATCTAATTTAGTCAGCCGACTGCTTTCCAAGCTGGAACAGAGTCCTTATGTAGGAATAGTGGTTGCCACAAGAAATCCACCGGAGAACGTACCCTCCTGTGCCCTTCAGCCTTTAAATCTGAATGAAATTGAAGAGCTATGTAGGTTAAATAACTGGCAGGTAAAGCCAGATATACTAGAAGAACTGCATAGTAAGTCTGCTGGGAACCCGCTATTAGTTATTCTTCTCCATGCCTGTTATGAGACCTCTGGGAAACTACCAAGCTCGCAAAATATGGGTGAGGCAATGCAAGAGTTCTTAAGCCACTTAAATCCCGTAGCTCAAAAAATTCTCAAAATACTTGCCATAGCTCTATCCGCACCATTCGAGAAGGAAGAGAAAATGATGGATAAGAATGTGCTACTTGCTGTTATCCCTGAAGATGAAAGAGTTCAATGTGAAGAAGCACTGGAAGAACTAAGCAAAATTGGTGTAGTGCATGTAAATCCGCATCTCTGGATGCATGATGAAATAATGGGGCAAATCGAAAAATTATTGCCGGAGTCTGAGGTAAAGCAACAACACTACACCATAGCTCAAACATTGAAAGCTAGTGACCCTTTGGGAGCCTTGTGGCATTTGATGAAATCTGAAAAGGTGAATGAAGCAATAAACCTTCTTGAGGAGGTAGTTAAGTTTTCTAGAGAACACATGCAGATATTGCGGTTTGTCCAAACCTTTTATGCCGTCGGGCACTGGTTTGAAGAATTAAGCGAGGTGGAAGTTCGAGAGGATTCTAAGGCAAACTATCTTCTCTGCATGGGAAATATATTCAATTCGATTGGGGAAGTCAGCGACAAGGCAGAGAACAATAAGCGAGCCATCAAAGCCCACGAAGAAGCCCTGAAAATTTATACTCTAGAACGCTTTCCCGTGAACTACGCCATGACTCAGAATAATCTTGGGACTGCATACGGAACGCTAGCGGAGGTAGAGGCAAAGGCAGAGAATTGTAAGAAGGCAATCAAAGCCTGTAAAGAAGCCTTGAAAGTCAGGACTCTGGAACGCTTTCCCATGAACTACGCCATGACTCAGAATAATCTTGGGAATGCATACGGAACGCTAGCAGAAGTAGAGGCCAAGGCAGAAAACTGTAAGAAGGCAATCAAAGCCTATGAAGAAGCCCTGAAAGTCAGGACCCTGGAACACTTTCCCATGAATTATGCTACGACTCAGAACAATCTTGGGACCGCGTACGAAAGGCTAGCGGAGACAGAGGCAAAGGCAGAAAATAGTAAGAAGGCAATCAAAGCCTTTGAAGAAGCCCTGAAAGTCAGGACTCTGGAACACTTTCCCATGGATTACGCCATGACTCAGAACAATCTTGGGACTGCATACGGAACGCTAGCTGAGGTAGAGGCAAAGGCTGAGAACTGTAAGAGAGCCATCAAAGCCCACGAAGAAGCCCTGAAAATTTATACTCTAGAACGCTTTCCCATGGATTATGCCATGAATCAGAACAATCTTGGGACTGCATATGGAAAATTGGCGGGGGTAGAGGAAAAGGCGGAGAACTGTAAGAAGGCAATCAAAGCCTTTGAGGAAGCCCTGAAAGTATTTACAGAGGAAGAATTCCCAGAAGATTATAAATCAGTAGCACACAATCTAGAGCTACTTCATATGTTCTGTGGCGGGGTATAGAGGAAATCAGGCTTGCAAGTGGACAATCAGTCTCTTAAATTGGCGCCCAGTTCTTGATGTAGTTTATCAAGCATCTGTTCTTGAGTCTGGTCGACTTCCTCGTCGGTCAAGGTATAGCTGGGCGATTGGTAGATAATCCTTATGGCAAAAGATTTCTTGCCTTTGGGTATTTGCTCGCCTCGATAAAGGTCAAAGAGAATTACATGCTTTACTAGCGGAAAGCTTCGGATTATGTTCTCCACTCTTCGGTAGCTCACTTGCTCATCTACTACTAAAGCGATGTCCCGGGTTACGCTGGGAAACCGTGGGATAGGTTGGTATTCCTTTATCACGGTAATCCTGGCCAGCAGTTTCTCCAGGTCAATTTCCATAAGGCAAATATTGTTAGAAAGCTCAAAGGCTTGTGCTACCCTGGGATGCACATCTCCTACAATACCTACTTTGTCATCTTCAACGATTATGTTAGCCCCTCTTCCTGGGAATAGAATTTCATCATCTCCAATATCAAAACTCGCTTTCAGCCCCAACTGGTTCAGGAGATTTTCCACCATCCCCTTAGCATCAAAGAAATCGAGCGGCTCCTTATCAGCTTGCCAGGATAATTCTGCCCTTGAGCCACTGAGCACAGCACACAGCATCTCTCTTTCCTCGGGCAAATCCTTGCCTTGCGGTAAGAATGCCTTGCCAATTTCAAAGAGCCTTATGCCTGCCTGCTCAAATTTTTGGTTATGTGACAACGTGGCGAGAAGACCGGACCGCAAACTGGTACGCAGGTATTCTTGTTCCCTCGTCATAGGGTTAGCCACCTTTAACGGCGGAATTTTCAACTCAAGCTTTGGGGAAAGCT
>Ga0315532_1003238_pt1 | contig 10547 bp, 13 predicted proteins | sample SalMarWE160370MG_FD_203082 | JGI IMG/M metagenome (GOLD analysis project Ga0315532, IMG submission 203082) | Salt marsh sediment microbial communities from the Plum Island Ecosystem LTER, Massachusetts, United States - Salt Marsh Sediment WE1603-70 ... | reverse complement strand
AGTTATAGAAACCACACACACAAATCTGTACAACCCAAAGGGATAATCGGGCAACAAAAGAAGAAGGAAGCGGACAGTTGATGAAAGCTCAACTTTGTCCTCAATGCGGTTCAAACTCGGTAGTTTCAAATGGCAACCGCTATTTAGCAGATGGGTCAACAGTCCAGCGGTACAAATGCAAAGAATGTTTTTATAGATTCAGCAATCCAACAAGCTTAAAAACTGTCTCAGACAATTCTAAAATGGCGCAAGTATGCGTCTCAATGGAGAAGACGAAAAACTTGCCTCCGCAAGCAGATATAGAAACTGTTTGCGCGGGAGACAGCAACCTAGTAAACTACGCATGGCTTCAACTGAAAAGAGGAAACCAAGAAAACACAATAAAACTAAGGCTATCTGTTCTTAAACGGATACGGAAAAGAGGCGGGAACCTAAACAACCCTGATTCAATTTCAACGCTTTTAGCAACGGAACCTTTAACGAAAGCTCAAAAATACCAATGGAAGACCTGTTATCATAGCTACGCTAAAACAATGAAGTTATCCTGGGATCCACCACGAGTTAAGTATGAACCTAAAGAACCGTTTATGCCAACACGTGAGGAACTAACCGCTTTTATCCATGCAGCAAGCAAACCATTCGCTTGTTTCTTGCAAGTGGCATTAGATACCGGTGGGAGAGTTGGGGAAATCTGCAAGCTACAATGGACCGACGTAAACACAGAGAGAAATACAATCAGCATTAATGACGCTGAGAAAAATTCACGGAACAGAACAATAAAGATTCCAGCAGCAACAATAGCGATGATTAACGCATTAAATAAGAAATATAAGCCGTACATCTTTAACCCAAATCCTGACACTGCAAGAGCTAAATTCTGCAATCTACGCCACCGATTAGCTACTGTTCATAAAAACCCCAGGTTTCGACAGATACACCTTCATACTTTCCGTCATTGGTTCGCGACTGAGAAGCTACGGCAAACAAAACAGTTAACCCACGTTCAATATTTAATGGGCCATAAATCCATACAGAACACAGAACGCTATACGCACATGGCAAACTTTGACACTATGCAATACCATTCTGCTATTGCTAAAAATGTGGATGATGCAAGGAAACTAGCTGAAGATGGCTGGAGCTACTTCTGCGAAATAGATGGAACAAAAATCTTCAGGAAGCCGAAATGATGAAACTTAACGGATTTGTTTCAAGCTATGCGGATTTAAATAATTTCGCCTCAAGCTGCTATCGCGGGAAACTGCGCACTAAGCTGCTATATGGGTAAAACTGTGTGACAGAGCAATACTGCTGCTGTTTTTTCGGTGAAGCGTGTGCCCAGCTATTCCTCAGTAAGTATCAGCGTAAGCGTGGACCTTACGTTTTTGATTGTTCTAAGACGATGAGTCACAAGTTCCTTAAGTTGCTCCATGGAATCAGATTTAACCTTGAGAACCAAATCGTACACGCCGTAGGACACGTAGGCTTCCTGCACTCCGCCGATGGCTTTCGCGTCTCTTAACACCTGATCTTCTGAGCCTGCTCCAACATTAAACAAAACAAACGCTCGTGGCATTTCGAATTTCCTCCAACTCCAACTTTTCCATAACTACTATACCGTTCTATGGTTAAGCTTAAAAGCATTTAGACTTCCGCACCAATAAGTAAAGTGGTAGCAGGAACTTTCGAGGGCGGATGGCGATACGCGCAAAAATGGTGAAGAGGTCACAGACGTTTCTTTAAAGCTTTGAAGTCTTCCTCAAACCTTTTTCTCATTTTCGTAAAGCGCATCGCAGCCGAAGGGTGAACTGTCTCAACGTACTCGACGCCTTCAACCCGCGGAGCCTGCCACGCCACAACGCCCATAAGCACCACAAGTTTCGGCTTAATCGCCTTAATCTGCTCCTCCAAGTAAGGTGCGCACGCCGCTATCTCGTCGGGCAATGGTTTCCTGTTCTTGGGCGACGTGTGCTTAACAAGGTTGGTTATGAACAGTTTTTCGCGGTTGAAGCCGTTTTCGGCTAATACTTTGTTCAGGAATTTTCCCGCCCTTCCCACAAACGGTCTGCCGGTCTTGTCCTCTTCTGCACCTGGGTTCTGTCCCACCAGCATCACCTTGGCGTTAGGCGGTCCTTCGCCTGGAACCGCGTTTTCCGCGTCCTTCCACAGCCTGCATTTTCGGCATTCGCGTATCTGCTCGGTTATTTCGTTAAGCGCCATTTGTTTTTCAGCCTTGTGATTGGGTTATGACAGTCACACAACTTTAAAAAAACCGCCTTACTATATTTAAAACATCACGTTAGGTATTTCAGGTCAAAAGGAAATAGGAGGAAAAAAGGGCGTGTCCAGTTCGGTTCGCGAAAAACTCACAGGTCTTCTGTTAAGAGTTGCTTTCGCTTTTGAGCCTTTGGCGCCCACAGCCATTTCCTTCTATCTAGGACGAAGACTGAACGAGCTAAAAGACGAAGGCTTGATTTCGGGTTACAAGAACCGAACCCAGCGACTGGGCAAATTCCACTACAGAATCGAGATTGATTTTGATTTGAGTGAGAAGCAAGCTCAGCACTTTCTTGATGATCTGTTGCCTAACCAGCTAAAAGGCGCGAGGAGGTGGGTCAATGTCTGAAGAGAAAAAAGGCAAGCTTAAAGTCACGCTTGAAGTGGAGATCAACGAGGAACTCATGGGCGTCATGAAGGAAGGAATTTCCAAGATGCATTGGAAGATGCCTGAGATGATGAAGCGCGGCGAAGAAGAAAAAAAGTAAGCACGTAAACGCCGCTTACCCTCAATTTTCTATTTTACAATTTTCAATTTTTCAAAAGGCAAAGCCGTTTCAGAAATGTTTATACTCTAAAGCACGAGTTTCATAGTTGATTCTTATGAAGTTTTTAGTAATCCAAAAAGTCAAGCGAGAAGTACCACTGGAAAAATGGTCGAAGCTGCTTCCGTTGCAGTTCAAATACTTCGAAAAACTTAAGAAAGAGAAAACTGTTGAAGCGGACTACCACCTCATCGGCCATCAGGGCAGCATGCTCATAGTCAACGTGGACTCAGACGAAACCCTGTCAAAGATCATTGGCGAAGATCCCCTGTTCTTTTACAGCGAGAGAGAAATCTACCCGCTGACCACCCGCCAGAACCACGAAAAACAAATCCGAAAGCTCCTTCAACCCTGACTGGGCTGAGCACGATTGAGACGCTACAGTTTTCCCGGCGAGGACGCCTTAAGACGCAAGTGGCATAACCCAGAAGCCACACTGAAAGACGTCGGAGTGCGCTCCGGCATGGTTTTTATGGACATAGGCTGCGGAAACGGCTTCTTCACCATACCCGCCGCGGAACAGGTTGGCGAAAACGGCAAGGTCTACGCCGTGGACGCAAGCGCCGAAGCAGTTGAAACCGTGAAACGCAAAGCCGCTGCGAAAGGCTTGAAAAACATAGTTGCCAAAGCGGGAGAGGCGGAAGAAACGGTTTTCTGCGACGACTGTGCCGATATGGTTTTTTTCAGCATTGTGCTTCACGACTTTCGAGACCCTGCAAAGGTGTTACGCAACGCCAAACAGATGATTAAGCCCACTGGAACGCTGATCAACTTGGACTGGAAGAAAAAGCGCACCGCGTTCGGTCCTCCACTGCAGATCAGGTTCAGCGAGGAGCAAGCTCAAGCGCTTATTGAGCAGGCGGGTTTCACTGTGGAAAGCGTCAAGGATGCGGGAAACAACTTTTACTTGGTCACAGCCAAACCTTAACGTTCACTGCTCTGCTAACGCGTAAAGCTCCAGCAGGTTCCGTTTGAACCTTTCAGGCTGCGCCAGATAAGCCGAGTGCCCCGCACCCTCGTAAACCACAAGCTTAGCGTCAGGCAACACCCCAGCCAGCGTGCGCATGTCCTCGCCTGAAATTATGTTGTCCTCCGAACCCCAGATAATCCGAACAGGAAACCTAAACGCGCCGTAAGCATGAGCAAGGTTCTTTTCAAGCGCTCTACCTGGCGCGACCAACAGCAACCCTTTGACGGGAAACCGCGCCGCATAGCTTAAAGCCACATGCCCACCCACGCTGGCACCCACAAGAACTGGTGTTGCCGAGCCGAAAACGCTCTCTATGGCTTCGTGCACAACGTTAACGTTCGCTTCCGTATCATGGGTTTTGGGTTGGCACTCGCTTTTCAGCCCGTAAGGCATGTCCAGCGCCATGAACGGCAACTGCTTCTCGGTCAACAGCTCCGTGATGCTTATGCGTTGCCATATGCCGCTCGTGTAGGAGAACCCGTGCAGAAACACGATTGGAACACCAGATGTAACGCTGTAGACTGCTCGGCACTTGTAACCTGCCGCATCCAGTGTTTTCTCAGACAAAACCCGCCGCTCCAACTGTAGAAGAGGCAAAGGCGCCTTATAAGCTGGTTAACTCCTGCTTCATGTGCGTGGCGCGAAAAGATTATTAGGGCTTCTCTGTCTAGGACTTGGCGGTGAAGTTTTATGGCAGTCAAAGTAGGAGATAAAGCACCTGATTTTACGCTTCCCTCGCAGATGGGCGACAACGTGACGCTCTCAGAGTACTTCGGCAAAAAGAACGTCGTCCTATACTTCTATCCAAAGGATGAAACGCGCGGCTGCACGCGGGAAGCCTGCGAGTTCAGGGACCAGTACGACGTGTTCACAGATTTGGGCGCGGAGGTCATAGGTGTGAGCGCTCAGAGCGTGGAGTCGCACAAGTCCTTTGCCACTCATTACGGATTGCCTTTCATACTTTTAAGCGACGAAAAGAACGAGGTCAGAAAGCTTTACGGCGTCCCCTCAAGCATGGGCATAATCCCTGGGCGAGTGACTTACATAATAGACAAGAAAGGCGTGGTCCGCCACATATTCAATTCACAATTTCAACCCGAAAAACACATAGAAGAAGCCCTGAAGGTGCTGAAGGAACTCGAAAAGGAGTAAAGCCGGCTCTTGCTCAGCTTGCATAACACATTAACCCGAAAAAAGGAACCCTTCACGCCACGTGAGGACATGCGGGTAAAAATGTACACGTGCGGGCCATCAACTTACCAACAAGCGCACATCGGAAACTACCGCACCTTCCTCTACGAAGACATGTTGCAACGCTACTTGGAATATTTGGGCTACAAGGTTACTCGGCTCATCACTCTGACGGACGTGGAAGACAAAGCAATCGCCGAAGCAAAAAAAGAGCGGCTCTCAGTGGAAGAACTAACCAGCCGAAACGAAACCACGTTCTTCAGAGACTTCGAACGCTTGAAGATAAAGGTGCCCGACTACACCGTGCGCGCCTCAACCGTCGTAGACCAATCCGCCACGCTTATCAAGACGCTCGTGGAAAAAGGCTACGCTTACTGGCACCGGCACGAAGGCGCAGAAAACGTGTACTTTGACCCCCTGAAGTTCAAGGATTTTGGAAAACTCGCCCATCTGGACATGAGCCAATGGCCAAAAAAGAAGCGGCGCTTCCACTTAGACACCTATCCTGGCACGCCTTGGAACCGAGGCGACTTTGTCCTGTGGCATGGCTGCGAGAAAGACGAAAGCGTGTGCTGGGACACGGAAATCGGCACGGGCAGACCCGCGTGGAACATTCAAGACGCCGCCATGGTTACCAAGCACCTCGGCTTTTCGATTGACGTGGCTTGCGGCGGAATAGACAATCTGGTGCGGCATCACGACTACACTCTGGCGGTTGCAGAGGCGGTTTCGGGCAAGGCGTTCGCACGTTACTGGCTGCACGGCGCCCACCTCTTGGTTGACGGCAAAAAAATGTCCAAGAGCCGAGGAAACGTGTATTACCCCGCAGACCTGATGGCTAAAGGATTCCAAGAAAACCACGTAAGGTTTTTCCTGATTTACGGGCAGTACAGAGAGAAATTGAATTTCACTTGGGAAAAGCTGGCTGAAACCAGCCGCAAACTAGACGCATTCAAGAGCATGGTGCGAGACTTGGAAAAGGCAGGGGCAACGCGTTCCAGCGAAAAAGCCAAAAAGCTCGCCGACAGCCTCGTTTCAGGCTTTGAATCTCATATGGATGACGATTTAAGTGTGAAAGCCGCTTTCGACGAACTTTTCAGCGTAGTCTCAGCGCTTCATGAAATCCAGAAAAAGGGCGAATTAGGTTCAGAAGAGGCAAAAACTGCAGTGGCTAACTTGAAAAAAGTCGACAGCATCCTGCAGGTAATCTTCTGATCCAAATGAGCTGGTGTCTACCGCGGTCATTGCTGCTTCCGCATAGTGACTGCGAAATCGGTGTTCTCCCAACTTTGACTCTTTTGCCAGAAGAACGTGAACCGCACCTGTCCTCCAGCAGGCAGCTTGTCTGTTGGCAAGTCCGCCACGTAGACGCCTAAGCCAGTGTCCAAGGTTTTCGTGTCGACAACGGTTTTCCAGTTGTCCACGCTCCAGTGAACTGTTGCTGGCGAAAGAACTTCCATGCGAAGCGTTTTTCCTTCAGGTATGCTGCGCACCTTGTGGTTGAAGCGCCAGAAACCGAACGGCGGGGTAGTTTTGTCTTTTTGGTAGCGTTGCACAGGCTGAGGCGGCGTGTCAAATATTTGCCCGTCGCGCATGGAGCGGAGCAGCTTGATGTATTCGGCGTGCGCCCAGACTAGGGGCATGGCGGATCCCGAAGGACGCCCATTGACTAATTCGTGTTCGGGAATGTCCTTGGCATCCCACACCTGCTCGGGAATGAGCCCGCAGGGACCTGTCTGCGCCTCGATAACACGGGCGAGTTTTCTTGCTTCGTCAGCGTTTCCTTTAGCCAGCTCATAATGCGCTCTTTCTCCCGCTAAAAGCGGCCAGCCTCGGCCGACGCCTGTTCCGTCAAAAGGCCTTCCGTCTGAGTGTTCGCCGTACCCGTCTTGATTGTAACGGTGCCAAACGGGTCCAGTTTTCGTCTCGGTTTTAAGGAGCGCGTCGATGACTTTGACGGTGTTCACTATCCGCAGGTCCTTGGCGGCTCTTAGTCCGAAACGCACCAACGCCAAAGCGTCAGGGCTGACAATCTGGGAAACGGGCGCATTCCGGTCAGCGGGCGGGCGGTTTTTTATGGGAACAAAACCCTTAAGCGGTGAAGCGGCGTCTGCGACTTCAAGCGGGGCTATGCGCACGTAGTATCCTTCTACGCCAACCTGTTTTGAAAGGGTCGTATCTGTGACGTACGTCCACCGTTCGATGTTGCTGTTCCAGATGTCGGCTGTTTGACGCATAAACGTGGCCGCGTGCCCTTCTCCTTCAGCTTCAGCGAAGTCAGCGGCTGCTAGAAGCGCGGCGACCTCTGCGGCAAGAGTGAAAGGCGAGAATCCTCCGTCTTCTTCCCACCGGTCCTCCTGCGTAACTGGTCCGTTGCGTAAGAGGAATTCTGCGGCTCTGCGAACCAGCGGCCACGGGTTTAACCCGCTCAGCTTGCCCATGCGCCGTAGGGCGTCGGCGAGAAGAATAGGGAAGGCAGTTTCATCCATCTGCACGCCTCCCCAGTAGGGTCTGCTGTCCAGCCACATGTTTTGCGGCCAGTGCCCGTCTGACTCTTGCGTGCACATAAGGTACATGAGGGTTTGCCTTGCACCTGCGGAGTCTCCTGCCGCTAACAATGCGCCAGCCGCCTCGACTAAGTCGCGAGGCCAAACGATATGGTAGCCTCCGAGGTCGCCGTCTCCTCTGTCGAAGCCCCAGGGGATGGAGAGGCTGGCGATTATGCCTCCGGGAAACCGTTTTGCCTCATGTATCTTAAGCACGGCTGTGCTTACGCGGTAATAATCAACTTCGGGGTTGCCGGTGTCTCCGAGGTTTAGGAACCGCGACTGAACGGTTTTCCACGCGTCTATGTAACCGCTCAGTGTTTCGTAGAAATCCTGTAGCAGCGCGCCGCGGGCTCTCTGTCCCGCCTCTGCCCAGTTTCTCCCAAAAGCCAGGGCTAAAACAAAGTCGCCGCCGCAGGCTGCAAGGTCTATTTGCCCTGTTAACGCGATGTTGCCGTCTTCAGCCTTTGGGTAGAACCACGTCATTTTCTTGTGTTTACTTATGTCCTGCCAACCGTCGGTGAAGCCGACGTACCCGCAGCTCATGGCTTTAAACGGCGTGGAACACGCAAGAGCCAGGGCTGTGCCGTTTCTGCTGGCGAAAAGCATGGGGGTTCCCTTGTATGTGCCTATCCATCCATTGTTGCCGTAGCCGCGGTTGCCTATGTGCGGCGCTAGAAGCGCGTACAAGCCGTAATCCGTTAGCTTGCCCTTGAGCGGTTCAAACCGCACCTTCTGCACAAGCACGTCGCGTCTGGGGTCGGTGACCACGGTCTTGCTTATGCGGTACCGCAAGTGCTTACACGTGTTGCTGAGACGGAAAAATGGCACGTCCTTGTGAGGCTGTGCGATTTCGTGGTGGCAGTCTCTTTTTTCCTCAGAAAAAAACTTGGCGCCGTCAGCTACTAGGAAGCCGAGGTCTCGGGTGTTGGCTTGGTCCAGATTGGGGTGGTAGACTTCGTTTATTATGCCGTGTGATATGGTGAACCAGATGCGGCTTTGGTGGCTGATGGCGGTGCCTATGCCGCTTTTGGCGCTTGAGGTCCATCTGGCTGGCATGCCTGGATGTCCTGATGTGTTAGGATTTGTTTTTGTCATTTCGTTTTCTTCCCATTTCACGTGGATGCAATCCCTTTCGCCAGTGGTCTTCTATTTCTTCTAAAGTTTTTCCTTTGGTTTCTGGAACAATGAGAAAAGCGAAGACCCAAGCTCCAACGCCCACTGCAGCATACAGCCAGAATGTTCCTGATTGCCCGAGAACCTGCACGAGCGTGAGGAAGGTCAAGGCGATTATGAGGTTGGAACCCCAGTTTGCCTCACTCGCTATGCTCATGGCTAACCCGCGAACCCTGAGCGGATAAATCTCGGAGATCAAAAGCCAAAACACGGGACCTAGGCCGATGGCGAAAGATGCAACGTAAAGCATCAGCCCGACCACTGCCAAGTCGCCTATTGAGCTGAGCAGGGTGGGTAGGAAGAAGACTGCGCCTAAGAGTGTTAGGCTGAAGGTCATTCCTGCCAAGCCTATAAGCAGCAGCGGTCTGCGTCCCACGCGGTCCAATAAGGCAATCGCCACGATGGTAAATATCACGTTTACGACTCCGACGGCAACGGTTGCCAGAATGGCGGATGAGGCCGATGTGATTCCTGCGGATTGGAAAATCGTTGGAGCATAATAAATTACAGTGTTTATTCCTGTTACTTGTTGAAAGATAGCCAAGCTAATGCCGATTGTTAACGCTGGCTTAACCATTGGATTAAAAAGCTCAGCTCTTCCGCCACGCTGCTTCTTAAGCCCGTCCTGAATCTCCTTCACTTCACCCTCAACATCGTCCTTGCCTCGGATGCGCTTCAAGACTTTTCGAGCGTTGTCCGGCTCGTTGTGGTTGACCAGCCACCTAGGCGTATCAGGTAACGGAAGCATGCCTACACCGAGGATTATGGCTGGAATGGCTGCGAAGCCAAGCATGTAGCGCCACCCTTGAAAGGCTGATAAGGAGAAATCCACCAGATACGAGACCACGATTCCGATGGTTATCGCGAGTTGGTTCAGGGACACTAGGGACCCTCGCATTTGAGGCGGAGACATCTCCGAAATGTACAACGGTGTGACTTCTGAGGCGATTCCGATGGCTATTCCCACGGCTATTCTGCCTAAAATCAGCAGGGTTACATCAGGAACCGTGGCGGTGCCTATGGCGCCAAGAGCGAAGATTACGGCGGCGGCGATGATGACTTTGCGACGGCCAAAATGGTCTGATACGTCGCCTCCGATGGCGGCGCCGATTACTGCGCCTATTAGCACTGCGCTTACTACTAAGCCTACGGTGAAATCTGATAATGCAAAGTCTTGTCTGATGAATAGTATGGCGCCGGAGATTACGCCGGTGTCGTAGCCGAAAAGCATGCCTCCGAGGGCGGAAAGCGCGGCAACAACGTAAACGATGCGTGGATTACCTTCGGTAGAATGAGGTTGAGACAAAATTAGCAAAAACCTCCGCTTCAAGGTAGTTAGGCGGAACGCGGCATATATGCGTTTCTAGCTGGCTGCTCTGGGTTTTCTTTATACGACTTAAGGGCAGTGTTGCCTTGGCTACTCCAGTGTGCCTACCAGCTTTACTCTTTCTAAGACTTCTTCTCTGTGGGGCGCAATTTCCAGTTCTTCAGTGATGTCTTTTCCGGCTTCGTGTAGTCCCATGTGTTCGCCGTCACGCCATAAGTCACTGCCTGAGGCGTCATAGACTTTGCCCTGGTAAGCGATGTAAACGGGTTTGCCGTTTTTCCCATTATACTCTTCAAGCTCTTCAGCTGTAAACTTTTGGAGTTCTGTCAACCCAGTCACCGTTAACCCTCTACAAGGGCAGAAGAGTTTTAAAACATTTAGGAAACGGGCAGTAGTTTAAGCAAGTTTGCTTAGCTTAGAATAGCTGAAGATCCGTAAGCGGCGCATATGTTGATTCCGCCCGTGTTCGTTCGCACGTACGCAAGAAAGTTGCTGCCCGCGGGGTAGTTATTGGA
>Ga0315532_1003234_pt1 | contig 10557 bp, 8 predicted proteins | sample SalMarWE160370MG_FD_203082 | JGI IMG/M metagenome (GOLD analysis project Ga0315532, IMG submission 203082) | Salt marsh sediment microbial communities from the Plum Island Ecosystem LTER, Massachusetts, United States - Salt Marsh Sediment WE1603-70 ... | reverse complement strand
TGCCAAATATACGCTTTATTCTCTCAAAGTCTTTGACGAGGAGGGGTGCTGAACCCGATGTCCATAAGCGTATATGCTCAAAATCCAGCTTTCTCTCTCCCACATAGTCCATTAATTTCCCATATATAGCAGGAACAGCCATAAAGAGCGTACAGAGATATTCCCCCTCTCTTTTTGTCAATATCTTTATAACCTCTTCTGGAGCAAATCTATCAAGCATGATAATGTGCGCACCTGCCATTAAGGCAGTATTGAGTTCAAAACACAGTCCATGGACATGAAAAAGAGGAAGCGCATGACATACTACGTCTGATTCTGTTATCTCCCATATCGTGATAATGTTTTGTGCATCATGAACAAGATTTCCCTGTGTAAGGATAGCTCCTTTAGGTTTTCCTGTAGTACCTGAGGTGTAGATGATAAGTCCCGGATCTTCTGGTTTGATTTCTATCTGGGGCATACTATCTGAGGCCGAGCTGAAAAAACCACAATCCTGGTACGATCTTCCGGTGTGAATCACAATAGTTTGGAGTCTGGGATCTATTTCCTTTACTATGGCCTCTTGTTCAGGGCCTGACAGTATTAATTTTGCCTGAGTATCCCCAAGCAGGTATTCCATTTCCGATTGTTTAAATCCCGGATTCAAAGGGACTCCAATAGCCCCTATCTTTTGGAGTGCGAGGTAGGCAGTCACGAAGCTCAGGGATTTTTCAAGGTAAAGGATTACCCTGTCTCCCTTGGTAACACCACTTTCCAGAAAGCTGTTCGCCATCCGGTTAGAATCCTGATCCAACTCTTTATAGGAGATCTCTGTCTCAACCATACCTTCCCGGAGGAAACTTATTGCTTTTTTTTCTCCTTGGGCTATGGAGCTATCAATAAAATAATCTTTTAGAGATCTATCACTCATATGAGTCACCAATCATTTTCTTTATAATATATTTCCTTTTTACGAATAGTGGTTTACCCTATCATTCTGTTTAAAAGCAATAAAGCTAAATTTTGCCATATATATTCTGGGATAAATTTGAACAATGGAAATTCCTTTGATGATCATAAAAAAATCCATCTAATTAGATACCAGGCGTTGATTCATTAGAAGAAGTGTTCTATACGATAGAGAGATTCGATCATGCAGGAGGGCTCGCTAAGCCTATTACAAGATTAGCTGTTATAATACCCGAGACAAAGACAAAAAGTTTTATACTTTTTCCTTCAAGGTTACGTCCACCATTAAACAGGAGGAGATTAAAGAAGCAGCTTAATAAAATAACCAATTACCAAAAAATCCCCTGTAGAGAGATCTATAAGGGCTTTTTTTATTCCTGCCTTTGCAAGCTGAAATCTTTGCAACTCCTTGAGGGAGGACACCCTATTTTATAAGGTAAGCAAAGTTGTTGATATTTTGATTAGTATATGTATTCTATACTTTATGGATATTTCAGGTTTTGGCACGTAGCTGAAAGAATCGCGGAGCCCTTAAGACAATAGATTTATTTGGGTAACCTGAAATCGACTTGTTTTTTTAAGGTTTCATATCGTAATCGTAACAAAATGAGGGCTATGCTCTGACAGTGATATAGTGCCTCAAATTTTGGGCTGATTCCATTGCATATCACAGGTTTTCTTGATATTGTGATATTCCCAATCTATCTGTAAATTTTAGATTATTGGCAAACCACAATATATAGAACGTTCCATAATTCTAAAATCTCAACACTATCTATTGTAAGCCTCTCTGGTTAGCTGAAATTGGATACGGATTACCTTGGCATAGATGTGGGCGTTTTCATAGGCTGACTTTGGCTGAAGACTATTGGCAAAAGTCCTTGGTCCTGATATTCTCAATTTTAATATCAACTTATCAGGGAAAATCGACAAGTTAATCAAATATGATAAGAATTCGACAAGCGGCAATTCGAGATAACGAATTGCTTGCAGAAATTGGCGCCGAAACTTTCTATGACAGCTTTGCGTCAGATAACACTCCTGAAGATATGGCCGCATATTTATCCGCTTCATTCAATCCGGCAAAACAGGGTATTGAACTTGCTGACTCTCAGTCCAGATTTCTGATAGCAGAAATCAATGACGAGGTTGTTGGTTATACTCATTTGAGGTTTTCAGTCGTCCCACAAGTGATTGCCGGCCAAAAGCCTATGGAGATCGCTCGATTTTATGCTCGCAAACCGTGGCTTGGAAAAGGGGTTGGCGCACATTTGATGAAAGGGTGTCTTCAAGAATCCAGGGTAGCGGGATGTGATGTCGTTTGGCTTGATGTTTGGGAAAGGAATCTACGAGCTATTGCGTTTTATCGGAATTGGGGGTTTATCGAGGCTGGAGAACAGACCTTCCAACTCGGAAACGATTTGCAGCAGGATTTATTGATGGCAAGGCCATTGAGTATAGATGAGGATTAAGAAAAGACATTTATAGTGGAAACAACTTCGCCAGTAGCACCAATCCGCCCAACAAATCATTGTACACGATTGGCCTATCAGCGCATTTATAAAATTGGCTTGCCTGTGGTGTCGGCTTGTAATCAAAATCATCTTGCTGGCCCGGCCATCGTGTAAATTCAACCTTACGGCAAACACTTCGATCATTAGTTCTCGGTCCAGGCAGATGTATCCAAATGAAATAATACTGTTTGGATCTGTCTTAACCGAAGGCTGTTGGCAACATTCCTCAGTACTGGGATCTATTTGATGTCTTCGATTTAGTGTGTAATCATTTGCTGCGCTTTCTTAATTTCGTTACGCACTCCCCGCCAATACCCCAATTGTCCGTATTAACTTCATTGATCACAACAACCGTCGTTGACGGATTTTTGTTGAGCACATCTACCAAAAGCTTAGTAGCACCTTCGATTAATCTTGTTTTATGTTCTTTGGTGACATTTTCACCAGTGATCTTGATATTAATATATGGCATGACACGCCCCCTTTCATGGTTGAAAATTGACATTGACCTCTTAACGGGTGTAGAATCACACTATACCATACGAAGTGTTCAGAATTTCAACGAAATCACAATATAGTGAGGTTTTGGCAATAGTGCCCACTTGAAAGGTACGTTGATCTAACAATTGATTCTTATACGGGGCTTTAATGAATGATATTTTGATTCGAAAGGCACGGTCTACTGACCTTCCGATAATGCAACAAATCGCAAGTCGTACGATAGATAAGTGCTATCGCTCATTTCTTGGAGATGAAGGCGTCGATTGGTTCATCAACAGTGGTGAGTCGGACAAAGAACTCCAGAGGCACATTGATAATTGCGACGTGCTAACACAAGATAATACCATAGTCGCCTTTACCATATATTTGGAAGACCTAATCCACCTTATGATGGTTGATGTCTCTTTGCATCGTGAAGGTATTGGCTCACGGTTTCTTGCTCATTCTGAAAGAAAACTTTTCGAGTCTGGTTTTTCGACAATTCGGCTTGAAACATTTAAGGGGAATCATCAGGCGATCAATTTCTATCAAAAAAATGGATGGTCCATAACCGGGAAACGTGAAGATAAAGAACACGGGTTCATTAGGGTATTCTTCGAAAAGAAAGCGTAAACAGTGGAACTGGAAGGAAAATCTGTTGCATTTCACTCAAGTCAGTGAGGACCGGCATCGATGCCGAGCACTATCGACCATTAGTGCTCGGTCATTGTGGCGATCTTCAAACTGGATAATACAGTCGATAATACTCGTCCTTAAAGGGCTCGACAAATCAAGACTGACAGAATTGTTCTGAAAAACAGCATCACTCAAGAATGATTATCCTATGCATTCGCCCAGACCATTCAGGCAAGCGAGCTGTAGTCACAATCCCGCCTCAGGCGGGACGGTCAGATTTTGGTTGATCTACATGGTCATTTCCACTTATACTAACCAGCGAAAAGCGAATTCTTTCACAACTATACTCACCAACAAAAAGCAAGTTCTTTTCAAATATCTACTAAAACCTGATGGGGCAGTGTCGTAAAATTGTATAAGCCGGACAAGGAGAAGGGTCCAATGATCATAGCGGACGAGACACAGGGAGAGTTATTGCAGATAGATATGCGAAAGCAGCTGGGGATATTTCAGGGCCTCTATGATCTATCCTTGGCGATGGTAGCTAAACACAGTCTGGATGAAAATCTGACACTGATTGTGGAGAAGAGTCAGCGCCTTTTGGGAACGGATACCTCCTTCATCGCCCTGCACGATGAGAAAACAGACGAGCTTTGCTGGCATATTTCTTCGGGGCTTGTGACTGAGTCCTTTAAAAACCTTCGTGTCCCTATGGGGATAGGACTTGCCGGTAAGGTGGCAAAAAGCGGCAAGTACCTTGTGGTGGAAGATTATTACAGAGAAATAGGGCCTGAGATGCAGGAGGTTACCCGAGGGGAAGGCCTCATATCTGGTATTGCCGTTCCGATTCAAATCGGTCAGACCAATTTCGGGGTTCTTTTTGCCTTTAACAGGACAAAAACAAAATTTACGAAAACAGATCTGTATACATTGAACCTGTTCGGTAATCTTGCGGCGGTTGAAATTACCCGCAAGCAAGCCCTTACGCGAATAAAAGAAGGGGAGAAGCAATATCGGAAGCTGTATGAAACCTCCAGGCGCGATAAAGAACTGTACCAGAGTTTTTTGAATGCCTCAATCGATGCTATAAGTATTTATGACATAAAGGGGCGTGTCCTTTATGTCAGTCCGTCTTTCACAAACATTTTTGGATGGACAAAAGCGGAACTAAATAACGAGGAGGCGCAGTTTATTCCTGAAGTCGAACAAAATGTCAGCCGGGACTTGTTTTACAGGATTTTGGAGAAAGGAGATACGATTTCCGATTTGGAGACGAACCGCTTGGCAAAGGATGGCAGTGAGTTAGACGTCAGGATCAGTGCATCGCTATATCACGATCACAGGGGCAATCCTGCTGGTGTGTTTGTGATTCTGCGGGATGTTACTTCTTTTAAATTTCTGGAGCGTGCCCGTCAACGGGCTGTTCATATTTTATCCCACGAACTTCTTACCCCGTTGAGTATCATTGAGTCAAACGTAAAAAAACTGGGAAAATTGAACCTCTCTGAGGCAGACAGAGAAAAAAAGACCAACAGAATTCAAGGTAATTTGAATCGCCTAAAAGATTTGCAGATTATTGTCCAGGAGATCGTAGATACGCCTACCTATCGACCCACGCCGCTTCGTTTGACTACATTTACACGTGACACTATTAAATCGCTCCGAACGGAGTTCTCCCATCGTGACATCAAGTTAACAACCCGGCTCGAATCGGTGGGGATCATCGTTTTCGATCAGAGAATCCTTGAATTGATACTCAGAACACTGATAAAGAATGCGGTTGAAAATACACCGGATGAAGGAGAAATCGTTGTCTCCTTGTCCAGACTGGAAAACGGGGTTTGCCTGGAAGTTATGGATTACGGCATCGGGATTCCGGCAAAGGATAGGGACTTTATTTTTAAAGCCTTTCATCATACCCGTCACACGGACCTTTATTCCACACGAAAGCCATATGATTTCGATGCAGGTGGAAAGGGTTTAGAGTTGATGCGCCTGAAAATCCTTTCCGGCGAGGGCGCTTTTGATATAGATTTTACAAGCGATCGATGTCGCTATATTCCCAACAGGTTGGGTAAATGCTGCGGACGCATCTCCGAATGTGATTACATCGAAAATGAGAAAGATTGCCGGCAATCCGGAAAGACCACCTTTTCGGTGCTCTTTCACTTGGCACCTTAGATACAAAAATGTACTTAAGCAAGGACTCAATAAATTGATTTTACTTCCTCAAGTACGAAGGAACTGCGCGTTGCATTTACTCCTTTTGTATCGAATACGTCTCGCAGAACGACCTGTGAGTAGTGCTGCATGTCCCGTGCAACAATTTCCAGCATCAAGTCAGCTTCTCCAGACACCGCGAATACGCTTACGACACCCTCGATTTTTGCAAGGTTGCGCGCGAGTTCTTCCCATCCCACATTTGCGTCACGAACCACACCACAATACGCACGTACAGAGAATCCGAGTTTTTGTCGATCCGTGAGTGCGCGGTACCCCACAATGACACCCTCCCGCTCAAGCCGTGCGATACGTCGTGAACAGCTTGAATGGGACAAATTGACCAGCCCGGCAACATCAATATTGGAAAGCCGCCCATTGGCTCGCAGAGCGTCAATGATCTTCCTATCGAAGTCGTCGAGTTTAACCATTTGCAAAACCTTTGCATCCATATTCTTTTTATTAAGGAAATTTGAAATATAATAGCAAAAACCACGATACTATGCAAGAATTTTGATATATTTCATGGTAATTAAAAAATATTTGCAAATAAGAGAAAAGAATCCTATGTTTAAATACATGGTTTAGTCATTTACCCACGCCGCAGACCGCATAATCTGGGTTGTTAAGTACGCAAAAAACAGCGAAGCATTGAATATTGGCGGAGTATTGATAATGCCGCCGCATGAGGAGGATTATGTCTCAGCAGGATAACCAGACCAGCGGACGTTTGCCGGTGAGCGCCGGGCTCATTTTGGGTCTGCTCTGTTTTTTGTGGGGCGTCCAATCGGTGAGCATCAAGTTCAGCAACCAGGGCATGCCGCCGCTCATGGCCGCTGCCCTGCGTTCTTTGGTTGCCGGAGTCTTGGTATGGGCCTATGCCCGAATGAAGGACCGACGGGTGGCCTTTCCCACGGGACAGACCCGCCATGCCCTGATGATCGGCCTTTTATTCGGCCTGGAGTTTCTTTTTTTATATTGGGGCCTGGTCTTCACCCCGGTCTCGCGTTCGCTCATCTTTCTTTACACCCATCCGTTTTGGGTGGCCTTGGGCGCACACTTTCTTTTGAAGGGCGACCGTCTGACTCCGGCCAAGCTTTTCGGTCTGCTGCTGGCTTTCGGCGGGGTGGCGGCCGTGTTTCAGGCCCGCTCGCCGAAACTGCCCCCCTTATATTGGGTGGGAGATCTGATGGAGCTGTCTGCGGCCATTTCCTGGGCCGCCACCACCTTGTATGTTAAGCACATTACCGAGAAGGTGAGCCTGGATCACTATAAGACCTTGTTCGCCCAACTCATCTATTCCATTCCCATACTGACCTTGGGCTCGGTTTTGTTCGAGTTGCCCGCGGACTTGGATCTTAACCTGCTGGTATTGGCCTCACTATTTTATCAGAGTGTAGTGGTGGCTTTTGTCTCTTATTTAGTTTGGTTTTGGTTGATTCACCGGCACACGGTGAGCCGCTTGGCGGCTTTTACCTTCATGACTCCGCTTTTTGGGGTGATTTTGGGCGGGTTTGTTTTGGATGAGCCGGTGACTTTATTGGTTTGGATAGGGTTGGCTTGTGTGGCCGGGGGACTCTATGCGGTGAACCGATAAGGGGCGAACCGGCTGAGAATCAGTCTGTGGACTGTAAACATAATCATCAGTCTTAAATTAGGAGAAAATGATGAATATGGAACTTTGGATTCCCTTTGTCTTGGCGGCAACTTTAATACTTATTATACCGGGACCGACAATCCTTTTGGTAATAAGCCAAGCGGTGACTCATGGGCGTAGGTCAGTCGTACCACTTGTAATAGGCGTACTTTTAGGAGATTTCACGGCAATGACGCTTTCTCTTTTAGGGCTTGGGGCTATAATGTCTGCATCAGCAACCCTTTTCACTATTTTCAAGTGGATTGGAGCACTTTATCTAATTTATCTTGGAATAAAACTATGGAAATTAAACCCGGAAAATAATTCGAACCAAGACAAAGCAAAAAAAACGTCAACACGATCACTTTTAAGAAGTTCATTTATTGTGACAGCCCTTAATCCCAAAGGCATTGCCTTCTTTGTGGCATTCCTTCCACAGTTTATTGACCCACTCAAACCAGCGCTTTCTCAACTAACATTGCTTGGAGGAACCTTTTTGTTCTTAGCCACTCTCAATTCAGCTCTATATGCAATATTTGCCGGTCAGCTGGGCGAACATATGAGGAAGAGAAATGTTCGGAAATGGTTCAATCGTTGCGGTGGAAGTGCTTTAATTGGAGCGGGTATTTTTACTGCTGGGATGCAACGGTCTGTATGATTAGCTACTAAAACATTGTACATGGTTTTCTCAAACTCTAAACGGTTACGAAATCAGTAAGATTGTCGGTAACTATAAGGGAAAAAATGGAATCACTTACGCTTTTTATAATAGCCTCGATTGCTCTCATTGTAACTCCTGGTCCTGACATTATTTATGTCCTTACCCGGGGCATTGCAGACGGAAAGTGGTCTGGCGTGATGTCCGCAATTGGTGTAACTTCAGGTATCTTGATTCATACCATGGCAGCCGCATTGGGACTTGCAGTGCTATTGAAAACATCCGTTTATGCGTTTTGGACGCTCAAGGTGGCCGGCGGTATCTATCTGATGTATCTCGGCTATCAAGTGATGAAAAATAAAAAAGCGTTTGAGATTGCCGAATTACAAAAAAGCTTTGATATGAAAAGATGTTTCATCCAAGGGTTTCTATCAAATTTACTAAACCCAAAGGTTGCCCTATTTTTTGTTGCGTTTCTTCCGCAATTCGTAAGCGAGGAGAATTCAAGTCATAGCTTTTACATGATAGCCCTTGGTTTAATTTTTGCTTTAATGACAATATCGTTTCTCATGATTTTAGGGTTATTTGCTGGAGGCATCGGATCTTGGCTAAAGGAGAGGAAAAAAATTGCCGGTAAAATCAGAATAGGATCCGGCACGGTTCTCATGCTTCTTGGTTTACGCTTAATTGTACCGCAAAAAAATTGATTGTCGAACAATGGTCTGGAAATGGCTTTGAAAAGCTGGCGCTTATTAAAAACCACTTATGCCAACGGCTGGGGTTAAGCAAGGACTACGACCATTAGTGCTCGGTCACAGCAATGATTTTCAAAACGAGTAATGGAACCGATAGTGTTCACAATGGAGGACTCGATAAATCAAGAATAACAGAGGTGTCCTGAATAATGGCAGCAATCAAGGATGATTATCCATATTCGAAAGTCAGAACACCTAACATAAGAATCCACTACCAAACGTATAATGAACTACCCCGCAGCAGAGCTGCGAGGTATCAAAATGAATTTTTATCTTATTAACCCCGATGCAGAGCATCGAGGAATTCTTTTGATTAAAAAACTCACTTACTTTCCTATTCTGCTAGATTGTGGATAATTCAAAAGCCGAAAAACTTATGACTTGTGTTTGAAAGCTTGAAAAAAGTTTAGTAAAATCAAAGCAGAGACTAATTCAGAAATGGGTCTTGGCCATTTGATGATTGGGATTGAGGACCACGTAAGCTGGGGAGATAAAAAAGATAGGATTATAAGCGGTTAATTAATACGAATGAATATCCTCTGCGTACCAACGGGTTTCCCACCAATGACTTGAATCGTGAAGAGGTCAGCTTAAACCTGCTGCAGAGATGATATCTGGAACGAGTTCTTCTCTACCGATGGCCATTACGTGCACACCATCACACATCTTCTCTTTCTGTATTCTTTTTATCATTCGGCCAGCGATCTCAATACCCTTATCCAGTGCCCTGCCTTTTGGTGCAGAGGCCATTTCATCAATCAAGTCCTGCGGAACGTTGACACCTGCCACGTTTTTGTTCATAAACCTGGCCATTGGGGCCGAGGTGAGCAGAATGATACCCGCCAATATCTTCACCGGAAACTGCTTTGCATAATCCATAAACTTTGCGAAATTGTCCAGGTGATATACCGCCTGGGTTTGGATAAATTCAGCGCCCGCCTCGATCTTTTTTTCAAATTTGATGAGCTGGGGTTCAATGGGATTGGCCTCGGGTGTAACAATTGCTCCTGCACAAAAAGATACACTGCCATCTAAGTCATTGCCTCCGAGATCTTTCCCTTTTTCCATTCGCCGTATTGTAGCGAGGAGTTGACTCGAATCCATATCAAAAACCCCTTTTGCCTCTTTATGATCACCTAAGATTACAGAATCACCGGTAAGGCAAAGCACGTTATTAATACCCCTGCTTGAAGCAAACAAAAGATCAGCCTGCAGAGCGAGGCGATTTCGATCCCTACAGGTCATCTGCAGGATGGGCTCTCCACCCATCTCTTTTACCAGTAGTACCCCTCCGAGAGAAGGAAATCTCATGACAGAGCTCTGGTGATCGGTTATGTTTATGGCATCCACTTTATCCTTTAAAAGCTCAATGTGGTGATGCATCTTTTCCAGATTAGTCCCTTTGGGTGGTGCCACCTCAGAGGTGACTAAAAATTTACCTGATTTCAGGGCCTTTTTGAATGATGAAGCCATGCTTAACCTCTCAAAATATTTTTTCTCTCCCAGAGACTGTGAAGCCGCTGAGCCTTTGACCTGAATTTCTGAAAGGGGAATCCAGGGCATATGTACTACTGGCCTGAGGCCGATTGAGACGAAGCCTCCAGGATTATTTTCCCCGGTGAGGGCTCTCCCTGATGATTTCGCGGTTTCTGATATGTTCTCATTAGATCCAGACGGCCCAACTCTTTCAACCGATTGTAAATCAGTGTC
>Ga0315532_1003226_pt1 | contig 10573 bp, 7 predicted proteins | sample SalMarWE160370MG_FD_203082 | JGI IMG/M metagenome (GOLD analysis project Ga0315532, IMG submission 203082) | Salt marsh sediment microbial communities from the Plum Island Ecosystem LTER, Massachusetts, United States - Salt Marsh Sediment WE1603-70 ... | reverse complement strand
TTGATTTCGTGAGGGAGATGAGCGCGAGCGACGCCATGGATGTAAAGCTCAGCCACTCCGCGAGGAGGTTGTGGTTATCGCCGAGCGGATGCGTGCCGAACATGAAGAGCGGACGCGCGCGCGGGAACGCCTGCCCGGGATCCGAAATGCCGAGCGAAGCAAAACCGTTGAGCGCGGCGAAGACGCCCGTGGCAACGACGATGCCCAAAACCATGCGCACGCGCCGGGGCGAACGCACGAAGTTCACGGTGAGCGCCACGTACACGAGGTACGACGTGAGCACCGGACGGATGGCGTACTTGATCACGAGGATCGCGTCCGGATGGAGCGGGGAAAACAGCGACAGGATGTGCGTCGCAACGATCGCGCCCATGGGGAGCGCGAGCGGCAGCCACGGCTTCCAGTTCACATCGTTCCGCCGAACCCACAGGAAGATGACCTTGAGCGCCCAGGTAATGAGGAGGATGATCGCAACGACCTCCCCGACGTAGATATCAATGGATCCGCCGAAGGCCTGCTCGCCGAACGGAATGGCGTTCACGGGGATGCTCACCGTAATGCCGAGGAACGGGATGAGGGCGATGAGCAGGCCGAACGCGGCATAGGGGTAGGTGAAAGCGAATAGCAGTCCCACGATGCCCGCGAGGAGCGTGATGGGTCCGAGCGGTATGCCCATGGCAATGAACGCCGCAGCAGCCGCGATGATCAAAAACAAACCCCAGCTAAGGGTCTTCACTCCCTGAGCATGGTGCGCTTTCGCTTGAATACGAGGAAGAATGCCGTTACGCATGGCTCGCTCCATTGTATCACGGGAACGTGCGGCTGGCGGCTGGCAGGGACGGGAAGGGCATCTCAGCCAACGACCAACGACAACCGACTCACGACCAACGAAAAAACGAGATAAAAAAACTCGAGCCGCCTACCAAGTGGTAAACGGCTCGAAGTTGAATGTGCATTCCCGTTGGAACGTCCCGGCTCCCGAAGGAACCGGGAAATTCCATTGGGAGGTGCGCTACGGCGCGGACGGAAGGTTGACGCTACCGTTGTAGGTCAGCATTTCGTCTGCTTCGCAGTAGGTGGCGGGATCCGGATCGTTGAACGAGGGGTTCGGCACCAAGGTGATCGGAAGCAAAACGCCGTTTGCGTAAACTTCCGTCACACCCTGATCTTCGAATTCCAGGTGGCTGCCGTGAGGCGTACACGCATGGTCGAAGGAATAGATGTACCCTGCAGGAGCGCCGGCCACGACCATGAAGATGTCGAAGATCAGCGTTTCGTTCTCAGGCAGGTACGTGGTGCACAAGAGGTCCGTCGGGCTGTCGTCCGTATCCATTCCCGGACTGCAGATCATGCCCCAGCTCATGGTGTTCGTCATTCCACGCACGTCGATGTCGCCACCCACGTACGGAGTTCCGGTTGGACCGCCGTATGTGGCCGGGCCGGTGAACACGAAGGTGACCTCCACGAGACCATCTACGCTTCCGCCTGATCCGCCCAAACCGGAATCGCCGCCGGTTCCGGTGTCGCCACCGGCTCCGGAAGCTCCGCCGGTACCGCACACATTGCCTTCATCGACACCGTTGACGCAGTTGTCGTCGATCCCGTTGCACACTTCCGTGGCACCGGGATGAATGGCGGCATTGAGGTCATTGCAATCCAATGGACCACAGCCGACGGTTCGGGAGTATCCGTCGCCGTCAATGTCCTGACAGGTGAACCCGCCGGTTCCAGCAGTTCCGCCGACGCCCGTTGCGCCGCCGACTCCGGAAGCTCCGCCGGTTCCAGTTCCGCCGACGCCCGTTGCGCCGCCGACGCCGGAGGTTCCTCCGGTTCCGTCGACACAACCTTCATCCACGACGCCGTCGCAGTCGTCATCCAGGCCGTTGCACACTTCCGTGGCTCCGGGATGGATGGCGGCGTTTTGGTCATTGCAATCCAATGGGCCACAGCCCACGGTTACGGAGTATCCGTCGCCGTCTCCATCTACCATCTCCAAATCAATGCAATTGGGAGTGGTGCAAGCCGGATCACTGACGCAAGCGATGTCCAGACAATCCACGTCTCCGTTGCAGTCATCGTCGATGCCGTTGTCGCACACCTCGGAAGGCGGCACGCAAGCACCGGGCTGACAGTTCGCGTCGCACAAGGACAGACCCAGCGTACTGCACACTGTGGAACACACCGTTTGCCGACCCTGCACGCAGAGCATGCCCGGGCCATTGTCCGCGAAGCCATCCAGATCGTCGTCCACACCGTTGCAGACTTCCGGGCTTGGCGTCGGAGCCGGAAGGCAGAGATGGAAACTGCTGGGCACATCACATCCCGCAACACCGATGATGCAGAGGTTTGCCGGAGCGTTCGGTCCCTGATCTTCCAGGGCGCCGACGGCGATGCACGAGAGACCGTCTGCGCACGGATCGCCGCCGAGCACGCAGATCGTGTAGCAATCCGGCCCAACGTTGTTGACCGTTGCACAGATGTCGCCATCCGCGCACGCGGGATTGCCGCCGCAGAGTTGTTCGTTCTCCGGCGGGTCAAGATCGAACTCCGCGCCGCCGATGGTGAAGAGCACCATCTGATCGTCCGTGTTCTCGAAGAAGAAACGGAATCGCAGGGCGACATCCGTGACTTCGTTCGCCACCACGACGAACGGCTCCGGAACGGTTTCGATGAACTCGCAACTCACGTACCCCGTCGAATCGCTCGCGACGCACGTGTATCCGGGCTCTGGAACGGCCGTGTAGGGACCCGGCCGAAGAGGGACCTGGTGCGAGATGTCGTCGCAGTCCGTGTCGAAGTGTCCGGCAGGGTTGCCGTCTTCGTCGAAAATCTGCATTGAAGCCATCACGCAGTCCCCTGCCGGGGTCCGCAGCTTCATGGACGCATGGCCCATCGGAGCCGACTCGTCGTCGTCGCTCTTGTTGCTGTCGTTCACGCTACAGCCGAACAGAGCCACCGTAGCAATTGTCAAAAGAACCAGGAGAAAGTGCTTCATGCCGGAACCATCCTTTCTTGCTAAATGCATCCGCCACCCCCGAGTCATTCGCAGGGTTTGGAATGACTCAAAAAACCCGGTAATTCAGCACTGCGAACATACAGGAACCTTTAAAAAAAGTCAAGTATAGAAGCCACGCTGAATCTTCTAAAATTTACATAAAATCCGCCAAAACGCATCAATGAACGATTTTTCCGTTAATGTAGCAAAATTTCTCTATAGCTTTTCTTCAGGAACCTGTAACTCTTGACAATTCGACCTGTAGACACTATGGTATGCCAACGTTGCCAATTCTCTAGGGAATGGTCCTGAACAGAAGTAAGCGGCGTTTGTACCAGCAGCTGGAGATAGCCAATGAAGAAGGCACTTTCCATTCTCACAACCCTCGCCGTTGCGACAGCAATCATTGGTGGTTGCGGCAATCAAGCGGACGAGGAAAACACGCGCACCGGCGCCAACATCGCGGCCTTGACGGCCACGGACAGCGATAGCAACACCTATTGCATCTCGGGCAACATCGAGATCTACTACGACAACAACGGCAATGGCGCGTTGGACGGTGGCGAGAGTCTCGTCGGTCCCGTCATTCCAACGGGCTGCAGCAACACGTCGCATCCGGTTCCCCTGCTGCCCGGCAACTACATCGTCCGGATCCCCAACCCGGTCTGCACGTCGAGTCTGGACAATGTCGACGACTGTTTCCTCGTTCCGGAGTTCACGGCGTTCACCGTCACCGAGAACGTGGTGGTGCTGGTTCCTCTGCAGGCCGTGTTCCAGTTCGAGAACGATCAGGATCACAACATCCTGTTCAACATCGGCGGCGCGAGTATCAGCACTCTCCCGCCGGAGAACCAGGAACGCTGCGGCACGGGCCCAAGCGCTCCGATCTGCGAGCCGGACCAAGCCTGCGCGAACGTGGACGGGACGGGCTACGTCTGCTACGACAACTGCAGCCCGAGTCTGGGTGCGGGCGGTGCCGGCGGCGCCGGACCCGGCTCTGCGGTGTGCGCCGGCGACGAAACCTGCTCGGCCGTGGGCTACCAAACCATCGATCAACTGGCGACCAACCCCGCCCTGATCCCCGTGCCGGTCCAGATCGGCGTCGAAGGCGACATCGCCGACGGTGCCTGGCTCTGCCTTCCGAACGCGGCTGCCGGCGGCGCTGGCGGATCGGCAGGTTCCACTCCCTGAGCGCAACGCCTCGAGCAACATAGAGGACGAAAAGTCCTCGCCTCACACCACCGGATCCATCACGGATACGGATAAGAAGGCACAAAAAGCCTTCACCTCACCCCCCAGACTCATCGAGTCTGGGGGGTTTCAATTTGTTTGGCGGCCTTTTATCGGCAACCGGCAGTCGGCAATTCAAAACCCCCGCGATCACAAGTGCGATCGCGGGGGCATGAAAGGTTTGGCGAGCTGGGAGAGCTCACCGACTCACTGAGAGATCACCACGCCGGAAGCCGGACGTGGCAGGTGGGAGACGAAGCACTGTACTCCCCCGGTGCCACATACGCGTGGTACATGACGCGAGGGAAGCTCGTCGAGTTCGACGAACCGTACCGAGCGTACGGCGTGTCGAACGTTCCACGGAAAGCATAGACACGAAGCCTCTGCTCGCAGTAGTCGTTCCGACACGTTCCCGTGCAATCCGACGGCGGGATGGTCGTGTAGCCCGTTGCTTGCACGCCGTTGACTTCGATCTGGAAGTCCGTCTCGCCGGTGTCGTCCACCATCCCGACGCACGTTGCGCCGTTGACCTGCGCATCGTTTGCGTAGTCGTAGACGGACGCGGACGAACACCCGAAGGTGTCGTACGGATCCGTGATGGTGAGCTCACCGGAACCGGATTCGCCGATGACGTCGAACGTCACCTGCGTGAGCTGTGCCGAGCTTCCGCCCGTACCGCCGCTCCCGCCGGTTCCGCCCGTGCCGCCGGTTCCGCCAGTATCACAGATGTCCTCCTGACCACACACCCGGTCGCCGCACGAGCAATCCTCGTCAGCTCCCGTTCCACAGACCTCGCGATCCGTATCACCCATCACGTTCGGGTGACTCGAAGGATCGATGTCCTTGCAGTCGCCTTCGGCCTTGGTGAAGCCGTCGTTGTCCGCATCTTGATGATCGGTGGGTTCGGTGTTGTCGTAGTAGGCGTTGGCAGGGATCTGGAAGTTGCATCCGTTGCCGAGCTCGTTATCCACGAACCGGCGCAGGACCTCGCTCCCGCCAACGTGATCTCTCTCCACGTTGACGTACGAGTACGCACGACACGCAAGGACGAGACCGTCCATTCCCGGAAGGGAAGATCCGGGACCGACCCTGTCGATGTTGTTGACGTAGAAATCCCACTTGTACCGAGTGTCGACGTGGATGATGCAGACGCGCTCGAAGCCATTGCCCGAGCACTCCTGACCCATGAAGTACAACGTTCGGTTGTCCCTGGAATAGTGCGTGAACCGGAAGCCTTCCCATGGCTGGTCCCTTGTGGGGTCCAACTTGAAGGTGATGGCAAAGGTCACGATATTCACATCGCTGGGATTGACGCCTCCGCCCGTGCCTCCCGAAGGAGACGCGCCGCCGGTGCCCGTTGCACCGCCGGAGCCGGTCGTTCCGCCAACGCCACTTGCGCCGCCGGTACCGCTTGGACACAAGCAGTCCGTGACGTAGCCCGTACCGTCGGAGCGGCAGGTCCGCGTGCCCTGGCTCGTTGCCGAGCAATTGCATGCGTAGGGCTGATCCGGGTTGCAAACCTGCGTCGTGCCGCCCACGCCTCCCGAAGGAGACGCGCCGCCGGTGCCCGTTGCACCGCCGGAGCCGTTCACGTTCACATCTCCTTCGAGGAGAACGCGATTGCACTCACCGTAGCTCTGGCCATCGGGCTGGCACACGCGCATGCCCGGATGTCCGTCCGACATCGAACAGAACGACCAGGCACCCGGAGAGCAGGGCGACGTATTCGCAACACCGCGAAGGGCGTTGCAGGACGCCGCACAGAGCGACGCTTCGCCGCCGAAGCACTCGCAGTTGGCTTCGCAGGAAGCGCAGCCGCTGCAGTCCACTCCCTCGGTGCACTCCCCTCCCTGAACGGGCTGGGGGTACGCGGTCGGGATGTACTCGGTGGTCATGACCGGGACGTACACGACCGTAACCGTGTCCGTTCCGTTCGGAGCATTCGGATTCTCAACGACGACGTTGACGTTCATCGGCTCAGCATCGGTCCCTGCTCCCGTCGGGAGATTGGGACAGTTGCAGTCCGGACAGTCCTGACAATCGCTGTCCGGAACGGTCACGTTGACGTTGACGGGTTCGCCCGGGTTGGCGGGAGCGAAATCATCCGCACCCGTACCTCCGGAACTTTGGCGGCCGTTGTCTGCGACGTCAGCCTCCAATGATTCGTCCGGCCACTGAGGGCCGGAGCACCCCGCGCCGAAAACCACGGCGAGGAGCGAAGCGAACAAGCACGCAAAACGATGGTTCTTTTTCACTGGCAACTCCAATCAATCCGCGATTGTACGCGGGTTCGTTCGTTTCCTTGTGATCTCTCAATTGTCGAAAGACCGGCAAAATCTTGTTCAGCCTCTCCTCTTCTTTCGAAAAAGGCCTAGCATCACAACATGTGACACTTCCCTCCTCTGAGCGCAATGCTCAAAGAGAACCAAGAAATATAGCACAAATTGACATTTTTGTCAAGGCCACTGGGCAAAGGGAAATAGGACGAAAATAGCGCTTATTTTAGGGGAAATGGCGGCTGGCGGCTGGCGGCTGGCGGCTGGCGGCTCGGGAGATGATAGCGGATAGCCGGCTGGCTATATCAAAACCGTTGATCCGCTTCTCGTTCCCGCCCGCCTATGGCGGGAGCGGAGACTGTGAGAGATCTTGCTTGAAAATAAACGATGCAGTTTCGATCGGGAACGAGAACGAGGATGATTGAGAACGAATTTCAATTACCGAATAACGCGACGTTCGCTTATCGAGTTTTCCACTACTTATCCACAAAAATTACAAATGCATTTGCTATTATGTAATTGTCGTTCCAATTCCGGCACGACATAACCTCAAACCAAGCGTACATTCACAGTGAAGCAACCCGCGAATCGGTCGCTGTCAGAAATTCTAGACATTCTGATATGCGAGGGCGGTTTTCGGAACAGCTTCCGTGTAACTTGGGGGATTTCCCCCCACAGCAGCGTCCCGCTGATCGGGACGGTCAGGAGAGAAAAGTGAGCAATCATGAACAATTCAACGTGGTGCTGCTCAACTGAACTCCAAGGAGCTTCTTCCGGCCGGATGCCCGCTCATCTCGATGATGCGGAAATCCAGATGCTCACGCAGAGCGTGTGCGAACAGACCGAGAAGTTCCAGCCGCCAATGCAGTGTGGATTCGGCGGCCTCATGGGACTCTACAGTTATGAGATGTGGTGTCCCGGATACGGAGTTCGACTCGACAAGCTCCCATTCAGGGAGCGGAACTAGTGTGATCTCTCGTGTATTCCAGGACTCGATTCCTTGTTAGCATCGAAACGTGACTATGTTACGTGAACGAAGCTCGGAATCGAACCGACCTGTTGGTATGCAAAGGCTCGACATTCGGGCAAAAAGCGGCACAGATCCGTCGTTCCTGAGGCTACTGTGAGACGCCTTGAATCAAAGCAAAAAAATCTTCCCTTGTGCGGAAGAAAAACCTACGGTGCTTTATGATCCCAGGCATGCTCGTCTAACGCCTCGACCGATTCCATTCGGTCGAGGCGCTTCTTTTTTATCAAATAATTTCAAAAATAAATACGTCCAAATATCATCTATCTACGTTCACCCGCTCCGTTAATGCGCACGACCACATGAGCTCGAACTGCGCGCGCATGAGATTCGCGAGCTGTTCGCTTTCGATTACGCTGATTTGGATGCGCGGACTGAATGATGCCACGTAGGACACGCGGTCGAGGATGCCGACCTCGCCTTCGAAATCGAATGGAATGTTGTTCGCGTATTTAATCTCTACGCGATCGATGACCTCTTTCGGGAAGCGCGGAATGTTCACGTCCGCATCCGGAACGTAAATGATCCGGTATCGGACGAGCGGCTTTACAATCTGAAACCGTTCGTCTTCATCCGTCTTCGCAATGGCCTCAAGCGTATGGTGCAGTCGGGCGAACGTATCAAAATGCTTCGTCCTCGTTTCGGCGAGCGTGGAACGCAGGCTCCGGATCCCCTCCTCCCCTTCGAAAAACCGAACGACGGGCTTTTCCCGTTCCGACCGATGGATGGCCAGGAGCTCGGGAATGAATGCGGACGCGAGGCACTGCTTGTTCTGCGCGATCCGCACCTCTTCATCGATGAGATCCGCGAGGCGCTTCGGGCTCTCCGCCGCGTGCATGGACCGTCCCTCTTCTTCATACACGGAAACGAGCCCGTGCTCCTTGAGGGATTCAATGGCCAGGTACGTGGTGGTTCGATTCACGCCGGAGTGGGACGCGAGCTCCTGCACGGTCGCGGATCCCAATTCCAACAGCGCGAGGTACACGCGCGCCTCTTTCTCGCTCAAACCGAATTCGATCAGTCGTTGCTGCATACATCAGTATTGCGAATTTCGCATTGCGCATTGCGGATTTCTCTACTCCGGGTTCGTGCATCAAATCCGGTTCGAGCTAATGCGAAATGCGTAATGCGAAATGCCTTCCCCTACCCGATCCACTGCGTCAGAACCGGGAGGGTCTTCCTGGCCGTCTCCTCCCAGGTAAACCGCTTCGCACGTTCGATTCCTTTCTCGCGCAACGAGGCGACGAGCGCCGGATCCGTCATGATCCGTTCCATGGCGCGGGCCGTTTTGTCGATGCCGTCCGGCGGCACGAAGAGCGCGTTCTCCCGACCGATCACTTCCGGCATCGACGTATTGTCCGCGGCGATCACCGGAGTCCCGCAGGCCATGGCTTGAATCGGCGGAATGCCGAAGCCCTCATACCACGTAACCTGGAGGTACGCGCTGGCGCCGTTCAAAAGCGCCGGCACGTCGTCTTCCGGCACGTACCCGAGTTCGATGATCTGATCTTTGTACGGAGATGCCTGGATCTGCTTCTTGATCTCGCTATACATGTACCCTGGTTTTCCGGCCAGCACGAGGTTCGCGGGATCGCCCAACCCGCGATGGACTTTGAACGCATCAAACGCTTTTACGAGATTCACGATGTTCTTCTTTCTCTCCAGCCTGCCGATGTAGAAGAAGTACGGTTTTGGAATGTGGTACTTCCGAAGCGCCTCTTCGACCGCGGAAGAATCATCGAACGGTTTGTAGATCGTATGATCGATGCCCAGGTGCGTGATGGCGATGCGCGACGGATCCGCCTTGTAGAGGTTCGCGATCTCCTGACCGGAAAATGCGGAAACGGTAATGATGCGCGCGCTCGTCTTTACGATGTTCCTGGTCGTCATCTCGTGGTACCGCTTGTCCGCCTGCTTGTAGAGATGCGGCATGCGCCGAAAACCGACGTCATGAATCGTAACCACGCTTCGCTCCGGCCGGATGGGCGGGAGCACGTGCGCGGGTACGAAGAGCACGTCGCACGGCCGGCGCCACATCTCCCAGCTCATGCGGACCTGCGTCCACATGCGTCTTGGCGGCCACTTGGCCCGCACCTCGTACCAGTTCTCCGGGAGATGGGCTAAATCGCCCTTGAGCGGCTCGCGCGTATACAACACCCAGGAGTTCTTGTCTCCTTTGGTCAATTTCTTCAATTCCCGGATGAGGTGCCACGCGTACCACTCCACGCCGGTCTTTTCCGGCTTATTCGCGCGGCTCGCGTCGATTCCGATGAGCATGGAAGGTAGTTTATACGGAACGTGTGATTTTATCCACACGGAGCTCGTTGACCATATATACGGAACATGAGACTGAATGGATAAAGACCCCGTCGAAGGAGGTCTTTTGATCATCCTTATGTTCTCTGTCTACATCCTGGCCAGTATGAGCGGAACGCTCTATACGGGGATCACGAACGACATCCGTCGGCGTCTGGCCGAACATCGTGCGAAAATATCCGAGAAGGGCTTTACCGCCAGATACGGCTGCAAGCGTCTTGTCTACGTCGAATCGTTCCCGGACCCGATGCGAGCCATCATGCGCGAGAAGCAGATTAAGCGCTGGAGCAGAAAAAAGAAGGAGCGCCTCATTCGAATGAAAAACACGCACTGGCGAGACATGGCAATCGACTGGATCCTCCCCGAGGCGCATCCGTACGAAGACTGATCCTCCTTGGTCGTCACCACAGAAAGGATATTTCGGTACGCATCTCCGTAAAGAAATGCTGCGCCCGGCCGTCACCCTGACCCCTCGACTCGTCGCTACGAATGAGAAACGCTGAAGCCCCGCAAGCGTCACCCCGAGCGAAGGAGCGGCGATGAGTACGAAAAGAACGCCGCTTGGATACGTAAAAGTAAATGCTCATGCGAAAGAAAATCGCGTAGAGAAACTGTGAATCGCTGCACTGTCACCCGGAGAGAGGCGATCATTCTTCTCCCCCTGACCCCCACCTCACCATCACCCGGAGAGAGGTGATCATTCTTCTCCCCCTGACCCCCACCACACCA
>Ga0315532_1003223_pt1 | contig 10579 bp, 5 predicted proteins | sample SalMarWE160370MG_FD_203082 | JGI IMG/M metagenome (GOLD analysis project Ga0315532, IMG submission 203082) | Salt marsh sediment microbial communities from the Plum Island Ecosystem LTER, Massachusetts, United States - Salt Marsh Sediment WE1603-70 ... | reverse complement strand
TCCAAAACTATAAAAGATAAGGTAATACTAACACCACATTTTGAGAGGAAAAGACAAAACACTTAAGAGACTTCAAAGTAATTTGTGGCTAATTTAAGGTAATATCATTACCTATGGTGGGCCACAGCGTACAATAGCAAGAACTTTCACGCTGGCCTTTGCTTTGACTTTCTAGACATTGTAGTTAAAGACTGCGTGAAGGTCAAGATGACTGAGATATTTGGCTTAGAACCCGAATACAAGGAAAGACTTAATCACTGCGCACTAAAGCGCTTCAATGATTGGCAAGGTCACATTATGAGGGAAGCACCACAGCTACACCAACTCAACCTAGAGCAGATTAGAGCAGACTTGCGTACTTACCTAAATGACAACGAGAGGATTGAATTTAGCAATTGCTTGGCCGATATAGCAGGGTTGCTATCCAAGTGCATGGATACTGGGGATCGCTATTTCCCATATGCCTATGACACACGAGTTATTGACCCGATGTCCCGAGTTGAATCGTTAATAATAAGGGCATATCGAAGGGCTGAGGCGGAACGACGGAAGAAGGAATACGAGGATAGATGGTGCGCTGCATTCGTATCTATAAATCCGCCTGTTGATGACGCCAAGAAATATCTGAACGATAAGGAACAAGATGAGTTCACACTAGCCGTCGGGAAAGCTATAGATGCATACATAGAAAAGGGAACAGCGTACCTGTCCGACATGAGGGCTTTCGACTATGGCTGGTGGCTAGAAAAGATTCAAGAGCGCAAGAAGAAAGAGGCACAGAAACTGCAGGCTACAAGTACAGCCGTTGAATACAATCATCGCCTTAATCAAGAAATGGCAAAGCTGACCGCTCGACTCGACCAAAAGCAGAGAGATCTAGGAAGTTATTTCCGGGCAAAGGTTCAGGATATGCGGTATACGAATCACGACTTTGATTATGTACTCTCTAAAAAGGATGAAACAGAGTTTGATGGTACCCTGGTCAGCGTGGCCAACAAGAGATTAAAGCAACTTTGCCCGGAGATCTTGCGTCAGTTTGTCGTTTTCCCATCTCGATACTATAGGCGCTATTACCCATTGCCTTCAGCAAGCTACAGTCTTGAAGAAGTGCCGTGTCTCGATTTCAGCTTTGATATTTTTGCCGCCGCCTATGCAGAGGTCTGGTTGAGGCCGGGAAAGAGAAGCTTCGACGAATACGAGTTTCTTCTACCATGGATAGAAGAGAAGAATGGCTTGGCCCTCTTAGAGAAGCCAAGGTTTCTTGCCTATCATTACTTGCTTCTTAGACCTGAGGATCTCGGTGGCCATGTATTCTGGGAAAGTATCCCCCTGGTTCTTTTGCAGGGGTTATTCAACGGTGAAGCAAGGTCTGATGGATGCACAATTTTGGCAGCATCGGACAGTGTCACTACGTATAGAGTCCAAGGATTTGAGGACGAAGTTGACGTGCCCGATAAGTTCGTCGAGTATCTAAAGAGTATCGGTAGCATCGACGAGATGGTTAGCATGGGCGTTATGACTGAAAAGGTGGGCAATATCGTCAAGGCTGCAATCGGCGAGGTGGAGGCAAAACGTAGAACTTCACCAGCTAGAGAGAAGACCGAGAGAAGAGATAGCATGAAGGAAAGGGCCTTTCGGTTGTTTGATGAAGGTAAAAGACGTCCGATCCGGAAGTAAAAGCTTTGGGCATTAAACCGAATTCAGCTTACCGCTACTATCAGAGATGGAAGAAAGCTTGTAATCATAGCTAATATCTTAGTGCGATTCCGGGTCATAAATCATAGTAGTGATCATAGCGGAAAATCATGGTAGCAGTCTTAGTCAATCATAACAGTTAATCATAGTGCCAGTCATAGTAAATCATAGTGATAATCACAGTACTCCGCCGGGCGTTGCACAGAAACGACTAGACCGATTCAGCGTACGGTTCCAGTCATTTCCCTGCCCTTACAGAGGCGCTGCACTTTTCGATCGACTGTGACTCACTGATCAGAAAGGCGGATATGACTTACTGAACAAAACAAGTAAATGTGCAATTCTATCTCAGATATAGTCTGGCCCTCCGCGTCGTGGCCTTGCAGTCCCTGCAGCCACTGCTAGCAAAACCAGCGTCGACAAGACTGCTATAGCCGTATTCTCGAGGGAATCGTGTTGGTAGCTGCGCTGCTCATGACCAATAGACGGCCACACCCCTTCCTTGCAGTTGAGGGATATAGGTATTCATGGAGGTGCTGCTCAAGGGATTGTTTGATAAATACACCCTATCTCCTTGTGAAAGTCCCGGATTATTGACCAGAGGCGAGATATCGCTGACTTGGTTACTGTTGAGGTCGAGGGATGTCAGACTAGTGAGGTTAGTCAAGGGGGAGATATCTTTTATCTGGTTGTCCCAAAGGCCGAGCCAGGTCAGGTTGGTGAGGTTCGCCAGAGGCGAGATATCCCTTATCCAGTTACCCCCAAGGCCGAGCCCCATGAGTCTGGTAAGATTTGCCACAGCAGAGATATCGCTTATCCGGTTGTTCCAGAGCCGAAGATCCATCAATCTGGTGAGGCTGGCCAGAGGAGAGATATCGCTTATCTGGTTATCATGGATGTCGAGATTTCTCAGGTTGGTGAAGTCGGCAAGATGAGGGAGTTCAGCATTGCTTATGTGCTTGATGTGCAGGCCAAGCGCTGTCAAGTTGGTGACGTCGGGCAGCAAGGTGATATCGCTCATCGAGTTAATCGTAACGTCGAGCTCTCTCAGATTGGTGAGGCTAGCCAGGAGTGAGAGGTCGCTTATTTCGTTATTCCAAATGTAGAGCCCGGTCAGTCTGGTAAGGCTAGCCAAGGACGAGATATCGCTTATCTGGTTATCGTTGAGGCGGAGGTATGTCAGGCTAGTGAGGTTGGCCAAGGGCGAGATATCACTTATCTGGTTATTGTCGAGGTTAAGGTCTCTCAAGTTGGTGAGGTTAGTCAAGGGCGAGATATCCCTTATCTTGTTACTCCAAAGGCCGAGCGAGGTCAGGTTGGTGAGGTTCGCCAGAGGGGAAAGATTGCTTATCTGGTTGTCGCCGAGCCAAAGCCCGGTCAGGTTGGTGAGGTTCGCCAGAGGGGAAAGATTGCTTATCTGGCTATACCGGATGTCGAGATTTCTCAGGTTGGTGAGGTCAGCAAGATCAGGGAGTTCAGCATTGCTTATCTGCCTAATCGATAGGCCGAGCGCTGTCAGATTAGTGAGGTCGGGCAGCAAGGTGATATCGCTCATCGAGTTAATCGCAACGTCGAGCTCTCTCACATTGGTGAGGCTGGCCAGGGGCGAGAGGTCGCTTATCTCGTTATTCCAAATGAAGAGCCCGGTCAGTCTTGTAAGGTTGGCCAGGGCCGAGATATCGCTTATTTGGTTATTGTTGAGGCGGAGGTATGTCAGGCCAGTGAGGTTAGTCAATGGCGAAATATCTCTTATCTGGTTAGAGTCAAGGTTAAGGTCTGTCAAGTTGGTGAGGTTAGTCAAGGGCGAGATATCGCTTATCTGGTTACCCCAAAGGCCGAGCCACGTCAGGTGGGTGAGGTTGGCCAGAGGCGAGATATCGCTTATCTGGTTGTTGCCGAGCCAAAGCCCCGTCAATCTGGTGAGATTCGCTAGAGAAGACATATTGCTTATCTGGTTATCCCGGATATCGAGACTTCTCAAGTTGGTGAGGTCGGCAAGATGAGGGAGTTCAGCATTGCTTATCTGCCTAATCGATAGGCCGAGCATTGTCACGCTGGTGAGGTTGGGCAGCAAGGCGATATCGCTCATCGAGTTAATCGTAACGTCGAGCTCTCTCAGATTGGTGAGGTTGGCCAAGAGGGAGAGGTCACTTATCTCGTTATTCCAAATGAAGAGCCCGGTCAGTCTGGTAAGGCTGGCCAGGGGCGAGATATCGCTTATCTGGTTATTGTTGAGGCGAAGGGATGTCAGGCTAGTGAGGTTACTCAAGGGGGAGATATCTCTTATCTGGTTAGAGTCAAGGTTAAGGTCTGTCAAGTTGGTGAGGTTAGTCAAGGGCGAGATATCGCTTATCTGGTTACCCCAAAGGCCGAGCCACGTCAGGTGGGTGAGGTTGGCCACAGGTGAGATATCACTTATCCGATTGCCTCCAAGGTCGAGCCCTGTCAGGTTGGTGAGGTCGGCCAGAAAAGAGATATTGCTTATCTGGTTACCATGGATATCGAGATTTCTCAGGTTGGTGAGGTCAGCAAGATGAGGGAGTTCAGCATCGCTTATCTGCTTGATGGATAGACCGAGTGCCGTAAAATTAGTGAGGTCGGGCAGCAAGGTGATATCGCTCATCGAGTTAATCGTAACGTCGAGATTTCTCAGGTTGGTGAGGCTGGCCAGGAGTGAGAGGTTGCTTATCTCGTTATGCCAAATGGAGAGGCCGTTCAGTCTAGTAAGGTTGGTTAAGGGCGAGATATCGCTTATCTGGTTATCCCAAAGGCTGAGCCAGGTCAACTTGGTGAGGTTGGCCAGAGGCGAGATATCACTTATCCGGTTCCCCCCAAGGTCGAGCCCAGTCAGGTTGGTGAGGTCGGCCAGAGGCGAGATATCGCTTATCTGGTTATTCCAAAGCTGGAGGTTGGTCAGGTTGGTGAGGCCGGACAGAGGCGAGATGTCGCTTATCTGATTATTCCAGAGGCGGAGCGACCTGAGGCTGGTTGCGTATTCCAGGCCGCTTAGGCTGAAAATACCGCTTTGCTCAGCATAAAATGAACCGAGCCGTTCCATGTCCCGAGCGTAGATGGCACTCTCGGGCTTGGCGATAGCCTGCCTGACCGCTGCCTCAAGGTTAGAGTCAACGAAAGTCACTACCTCGTCTTCTTCGAAGTTGGCGGTGATGGAGTAGTCTCCGTTCATGGTGATGGTGGTAATGGCATCCTCGACATCAGCAATGGTGCCTACATCGCCGGTCCACTTGACAAAGCGATAACCGTTGTCTGGAATCGCCGCCAGAGTGAGCCTCGTTCCCTTGTCATAGGTGAAGGTTCCCTCTCCAGGCGGCGTGTCAACCGAACCTCCTTCCGTGCTGGATATCGTGATGTTGTACTCCGTTATCTCCGGCACCTCTTCGCCGCCACAGCCAATAAGACCGACGCTGAGTGCTAACACCACTGCTAACGAGACAAAAAACATTCTATCCTTCACTTCTTATTCTCCTTCCTTGACGTTTTCAAATTGGAGGCCGTTCATTCTCCCATTAGTCAACTAGACAACCATGCTTTTGGAAACCGTGGGTTGTGAAGGGAAAGGTTGTTTTTGCTGTGGCAGAAAAAAAGAGTCCAGTCCACGTTTCTATACATGCTGAACCTACCGTTATAGGAACTCAGGAGGTCTTCTATGGCAGACACCTGACCACCGACCTTTCTATTAATACTTAAAGCACTATTGTTTAGAGAGACTATTCTAATGTTATACCGCTATTCAAGAGATTGTCAATAGTATTTTGTGCGGTGTCCAAGGCATACTATAGAGTCAAAGAGTCACAAAACGGCAAATTGCACAATAGTCAGAATTGTTGGGTCACTTTTCGATGAATTGTGACTCGATAACCAAAATAAGCAAGTGTCACCTACCAGTCATCTGTGTCTGCGACTGTTGACATGGTATGAGTAGTAGTTTATCGTTAATGCAAAGATGAAGGCGAAAGATGCGAAACAGCCTCAGGGTAAGAATCGCCCTCTGAGGAGTTCAGTTATTCATTATGGCGACTATTAGGAGGGGTCGATGAACAAAGAAGGCAAGACACTCAAAGTGCCAAATGTCATCAAAAAGATGTTGCTAACGGATGAACAAGTTATGACAGTCATAAAACAATCGAGCTTGAAGGCAGCCATCACACCCGACTCCATAATAATCACTAACCAGAGGATAATCAGGTACTCTCCATCAACCCTGGGATTACACAAGGACATTGAAGATTACAGATATGAAGACATAGCTAACCTGAAAATCGATAAGGGAATTTTGTTTGCTACCATCACCGTAAAGCGACGATTCATGAGCGAGGACCTGATCCTGGACAACCTCCCGGCAGGTCAGGTGGATTACGTTTCCAGACTCATTCACGAGAATCTCAGGCGAGGGAGTAGCGCCCCCACATACCTAGTTACAGCCAATCAGCAGACTCCTCTAACTTCGCCAGAGGACCCTCTTCAAGTCCTGAAGCTTCGCTTTGCCAGAGGAGGGATTACTGAGGAACAATTTGAGGAAATGAAGAAGGTGTTGGAGTAGACTTGGCTGACGCCCTGATTGCCCTCTGCCGTATTCCCGTAGCTGTGATGATATAGGGACAGACTCTGCATACACTTCTTCGATGCCAACGACACCGACTATTGTCCAGCTAGGTAACAAAACAAGCGATTGTGCAATTCCAGCCTCAGGTATACTCTGGACCTCTATCTCGCCGTCTTGTTGCCCATGTCGCCAGCACAACCAACACTAGCACGAGCAAGCCTACTACGGCTGTCTTCTCCACCATGATGTTGGTCACTGCAGCGCCCATGGCTATAGGTCACAACAGCCCCATCCCGCCGTTGACTTCAGTGTGGGATGACCAGTTATGAACTCGACTGTTGGGCAGCTGGCGCTGTAATAGCACCAGTGCTGTAGGAGCGGGCTTGTCCCCACCCCTCCAGCGATGGACTCAATCAGTCCGTGTCTGGTGAATTTCTCATCCTGGTAGTACAGCCGTGATTCAATAGGGACCTAGCCTCATCGGTGTCGAGTCAGGCGCACGGCTGGTGTTGACATACAGATAGTACGAGCCAGCAGGGGGATTCACAATGCCAGCAGCTTCCTTGAAGACCACCGTGACTGTGCCAGACGCTATATGCTGCGGCACAAGGAAGGTCACTTTCGTGTCGACGCCCGTGACATCAACTCCGAAAACGTCGTGACCGTTGCCAGTGATATCGCCCGTCTGCCAGCCGGTTTGCGGGACGGTGGTGCCTTCAGGAAACATGATGGTGATGCTGTGGACTCCGGAGGATAGACTGGCCTGGATATCAAATGTGATCGTATATTCTGCCGTCATCCCCTCGCAGTTGGGGACAACGGTGACATCTCCCGTGATCCCCTGCTCGTCATAGACAACAGTCACACCTCTCCCCTTGAGTTCAGGGATGTATACATTGATTGAGTTCCAGCTTAGCGGATTTCCCCGCAGGTAGATGGCATCTCCTTCGCCGAATCCCTCATTCTGCACCAGAGAGCTGATGTTGCTTATCTGGTTCAGGTCAAGCTGGAGGTACGCCAGGTTGATGAGACTAGCCAGAGGCGCGAAATTGCCTATTTGGTTATGAGAAAGGTCGAGCTGTGTCAGGTTGATGCAGTGCTCCAGGCCGGTGAGGTCGGAGATATTCCTTGCTGAAGCAGAGAAGGAGGTGAGCCCCTCCAAGTCTGAAGAGTAGATGGGACCCTCGGGTATATCGACGGCTTCCCTTACGGCTGCCTCCAGGTTGGGGTCGGCGAAAGTCACTGCCCCTCCCTCCTCAAAGTTGGCCGTGATGGAGCAGTCTCGGTTCATGGTGATGGCAGTTGTGGCATCGCCGATATTGGCAATGGTACTTACATCGCCGGTCCAATTGAGAAACTGGTAGCCAGCCTCGGGAGTCGCTGCCAGGTTGACCACTGTTCCCTCGTCATAGGCAAAACTCCCCTCTCCGGGGATGGTTACCGACCCTCCTTCCGTGCTGGAGATAGTGAGGTCATATACCGTCACAAAGTTGGCCGTGATGGAATAGTCATCGCTCATGGTGATGACAGTTGTGGCATCCTCGACATTGGTAATGTCATCCACGTCGCCAGTCCAGTTGACAAAGCGATAGCCTTCCTCAGCCTCGGCCACCAAGTCAACGTCGGTTCCGTCGTCATAGGTAAAGGTCCCCTCACCAGGGGTGGTTACCGCGCCGCCTTCCGTGCTGGAAATGGTGAGGTCATACTCAGTAGCAGAAGAAGCACAGCCTACCATCCCGGCAATTAAGGCTACCATAATCAAAAAGATGCTGACTCTGGCTACGCAATGGCCTCTCGTTGAACGAAGCATTGTCTTCATACTTCACCTCCGGATCTCACAAAGCGAGAACTGCCTGATGTTACTATAACAGAAAAAGAGCCCGTCTTCATGTCTATACATGCTAATATGATTATCCTAGAAGCTACCGCAACCCACCGATGCGGACACCTGACCACCAGCCCTGTGTTCTTGTGCCGCCTAATACCACTGTATCATTGTCCAATGAATTGTCAATGACCTTCTACGCCACAGTGGCGGCGAACTCTGTTTTTCTGCCCGTGGGTCACATTTGCCGCTCTTGTTCAGGCGGCGACAGGCGGTACTATCGCCTTTCAAAGGTTCTAGAAGAGCATGTCGCTGACGACCGTTCAGAACACATCGTGTTAACAGCCTGGAGCGCCTCTCATCCAAGAGGTACAGGTCAACAGGCTGACCCGAGTCTAGCGGAGGATGCAGGGAAGGATGAGAACGGGAAAGGCCGGGTATGCCACAAGACAATACATTGGAGAGCGAGCCACCGGGTAAGGTACGGGTTTCCTCCTCGATGTCACCGGGGACAATGCCCTTGTAGCGTGTGGTGGATACCGTCCCTGCGTCATATGGCTCCAACCAGCTGCATTCCGTCTGCTTGATTGTTTTGGCAAATGTTGTGGGGCAGCGCTTGCAAAGTACACCACGGCTTGTGACTTTGCGCCGACCGGGGTGGATGTTTATTGGAGGCCTCCTTGGAAAAACGGTGCGCGGGAACTACACACAGACGATTTGTGTCACCAATCTGCCACGTGCTGTCTACTCTCTTGCCGCTGCAAAACCTTTAGACTTACCGATAGATTGTTCCTGCTACTGAGAACGGTATCCAGTAACCACGCCCCGGCACCAGCTTGTCCGGATTTGTGATCCAGTCCTGGAGATACGGGTCCCAGCTGTATATCCCGCCGTACTCCGACGGATCGAAGTCCCCCAGATAATCCTCGGGGGCCATGTCCTCCACGGATCTGAAACCGACCATGTTCCAGCCCGTGCACACGTCGTACGATGATGGCAAGCCTGGAGGCATTGGGGCTTTCGTGCCAAATACCCACAGGGTGTAAGGGTACGTACCGCTCACAGCAGGATCCCAGTGCTGCTCGTCAGGATACCTCATGAGAATCCAGTACGCCTTGCCGTCCTCCATGGTCTTGAGGGTGTTGAAAGTCGCATCTCCATTACCGTAAACGAGCCATTCGTCCTCACAGCAGTCGTAGTACCAGACGCTGATCAGATCATACGGGAAGGCGAGGGAAGACAGCACGCTCTCGATAGACGTGTCAAAGGGCACGATGGGTAGCGAAATGAGGTTCCAGCCTCCCGTCAGAGACACGCCGCCCGAATTCTCTCCCACAGTGTACAGATCGAGGTCGTGCCGATTCCGTACCTCGACTGCTGGCGACGCCTTGACAACCGCTGACCAGAGCGGGATTGCGAGGCTCAAGATGATGATGAAACAAATTAGTCTCGACAATGCATTGTTCTCTTTCATTTCTGCACTCTCCCTTTTTCCTATGTTTCTACCCGCCCTTAACTGGCCCATTTGCAGTTTTGTACTTCAATGCCCTGGTGCGACACTTCACTCTTGGTCATATGTCTATCTTAATTCTTCGATAAACCCAAGACATACTCTTATCCTCCCCTCTTCAAAGAGAAAGGATTGCCTTGGCTATGTGTGGCAGTGACCTCCGGTATTTGCATAGAGGATCGCCCTCTCTGCGCCATGCAGAAGCAGCCCAGTTGACGCATCTATATGTGCGTGGCTGAGCATAGTGGAAGCGACCGCACCAATGTGACGTACACATCTGACCGCCAACGCCATAGCCACCTTATAGTACCATTGTATCAATAGGTGGGGAATTGTCAATCCTCCTTCGTGCGGTGTTCAAGACATACTGTGGAGCCCGACAGTCACAGAACACCAATTCGTAGTAAGCCTAATTGATATGGTATCTCCGTAACTCGCATTACGATGGAACGGGTTGCACAATAGTCAGTTTTGTTGAGTAGCAACACACGCCCTTGAGACCTACCTGCACAAGATGGTTGATTGTTACCCCTAATCCTGTCCTCTGAATCACTCGGTGTTAGACGAGGTGGATACGAACAAACGGCGATTGAGTAGGACCTTTTTGTAGCGGCTTCTCCTAATGCAAAGCCTTGTATTTCAGCCAAATGGTTTTTCATATCATTTGACAAGTCCTGGTACAATTTAATGTAACAGTAAGAGGATTATATGCTTAATGTCACCGGCATCTCCAAGTCATATAACGACCATGAACTTTTCAGCGGGGTTAGTTTCACCGTTGGCATGAGCGATCGCATTGCGGTCATCGGACGGAATGGCACGGGGAAGACCACCCTTTTCGAAATCATAACGGGCAACATCATCCCGGATTCCGGAAGCGTGTCTCTGCGACGTGACACCGCTATCGGTTATCTTCGCCAGGATGTCCAACCATCATCGGAGCGGAGTCTGCTGGAATATGTGTCCAGTTCGTCCGATGTGGTCA
>Ga0315532_1003222_pt1 | contig 10582 bp, 8 predicted proteins | sample SalMarWE160370MG_FD_203082 | JGI IMG/M metagenome (GOLD analysis project Ga0315532, IMG submission 203082) | Salt marsh sediment microbial communities from the Plum Island Ecosystem LTER, Massachusetts, United States - Salt Marsh Sediment WE1603-70 ... | reverse complement strand
CCCCCTCCTCTGGACCAACCTCCCCCAGGTAGACATGAGCCATCACGGCTGGGAGGCCTACCGATGGGGTCAATACGTCCTGGGACTGGATTTACCTCCTGGGGCTGCGATCCTGGCTGACAGCGAGAAAATAGCGCCCCTTTACTACCTGCAGCGCGTGGAGGGGATACGGCCCGATCTCGATATCATCGTCATGGGCGACGAGGCAGGCTATCGCCAGCAACTGGAGACCCGCTTAGCTCAGGGCCAGCCAGTCTACCTGGCGCGCTATCTGCCGGGCCTAGAGGGGCGATTCCACCTGCGCTCCCTGGGTCCCCTGGTGGAGGTGGGCACGACACCCCTCACCCAGGCGCCGCTTATCCAGTGGCCCCTATCCACAGACTTTGGCCAGAACATCCGCCTACTGGGCTATAGCGCCGATCGTCTGACCATCGAGCCACCGAACCAATTGCGCTTGACCCTGTTTTGGCAAGCTCTGAACAGAACAGACGCCAACTATCATGTCCGCCTACGCCTGGTGGGCGAGAGCGGCCACGTCTGGCTGGAGGAAGAAGGGCGTCATCCCGTCAACGGCTACTACCCAACGGTGGCCTGGCGCCCTGGGGAGATCATTCCCGACTTCCACGAGCTGGCTATCAGCGAGGCCGTGCCCCCCGGCACGTACAAACTGGAAGTGGGTCTGTTTCCACCCTTCAGTCAGGATGCGATTTCTATCGCCCAGATAGGCCGCCTTCACGTCTTGGAGGGAGAAGGCTGGCAGTCTCCGGAGGATTTGGCCATCCCCCACCCCCTGCGGGCCAGCTTCGCTGATGAGCTGATTCTGCTGGGCTACGATCGGCCCAGCTTCGCCCGCCCTAATGAGTCGGCAAACTTGACCCTCTACTGGCAGAGGCTGCGCGAAAGCGAAGTGGACTACAACATCGCCCTGCAGATGGTTAATGAGTCCGGGAGGGTGCTCTGGCAAGAGAACGTCCCTCCCCTCTTCGGCGAGTATCCGACTTCGCGCTGGGGGGTGGGCCAGATTGTGCAGACGAGCCACGACCTGACCATGCCTTCGACCGCGGGGGAGATCGGTGTGCTGGTGGGATTAAGCAACGGTTCGGGCGAGATGCTGCCGGTGAGGAGCCATTGGCTGGCTCCCCTAAGCGAGTGGTGCCCCCTGCGGCCCATCCAGGTACGCAGCGTCCCCCTGGCTGGCAGCCCGACCATCAACTTCGATAATCGCATCCTGCTTTTGGGATACGACCTCGACCGACGGCAGCTTCGCCCCGGAGAGACCCTGGAGCTCTCCCTCACCTGGCAGTGCTTGAAGAGGATGGACGAGGACTACACCGTTTTCGTGCACATCCTTGATGAACAGCAGCGGATCTGGGGCCAGGAGGACACAGGGCCTGTCCACGGTACGTATCCCACCAGCCAATGGAAGGAGGGTGAAATCATCGAAGACATCCACACAGTGCGCCTCTCCTACGAAGCGCCTCCAGGCGAATATCAGATCGAGGTGGGGCTCTATCTCCTCTCCACCATGGCCCGCCTGCGAGTCCTGGACGAGGAGATGAGAGTTGTTGACGATAAGGTAATCATCGAAATGACCAAATGACCAAGGAGGAATCGCAATGAACTTCGAACTCACCGAAGAGCAGCAGATGATCCGCAAGATGGTGCGAGATTTCGCCGAAAGGGAAATCATGCCCATCGCCCAGGAGACGGACGAGAAAGGAGAGTTCCCCTGGGAGACTATCCGCAAGATGGCCCCTCTGGGTCTACTAGGTCTTCCCATCCCTGAGGAATACGGTGGGGCTGGAGCCGACTATGTCAGCTTCGCCATCGCCCTGGAGGAGATCGCCCGAGCGTGCGGCTCCACCGCCATCACCTTGGATGCCCACACATCTTTGGCCTCCGAGCCCATCTACCTCTTCGGCAGCGAGGAGCAGAAACGGAAGTATCTCGTCCCTATGGCCAGGGGTGAAAAGCTGGGCGCGTTCGGCTTGACCGAGCCAGAAGCAGGCTCCGACGCGGGAGCGACCAAGACCCGGGCCGTGCTGGATAACGATGAGTGGGTCATCAACGGCCAGAAGATCTTCATCACCAATGGTTCCATAGCCGACGTAGTGGTGATAACGGCCATGACCGACCCCGAAAAAGGCACGAGAGGCATCAGCAGTTTCATCGTGGAGAAGGGCACACCAGGCTTTCGCCCTGGGCGCGACGAGGTTAAGATGGGTCTCAAGGGCTCGGTCTGCTCCCAGCTCTTCTTCGAGGACTGCCGGGTTCCTACAGAGAACCTCCTTGGCAAAGAGGGGGATGGCTTCAAACAGTTCCTGATCACCCTCGATGTGGGACGCATCGCCATCGGGGCTATGGCGGTGGGATTGGCCCAGGCCGCCTTCGAGAAGGCCATCGTCTACTCCAAGGAGCGGGAGCAGTTCGGCCAGCCCATCGCCAAATTTCAGGCCATCCAGTGGATGATCGCCGACATGGCCACTGAGATTGACGCTGCCCGGCTCCTGGTCTACCGTGCTGCCTGGCTCAAGGACCAAGGCGTGCGCTTCACCAGGGAGGCAGCCATGGCCAAGCTGTACGCCTCCGAAGCCGCCGAGCGAGCCTGCTACAAGACCCTTCAGATCCACGGCGGCTATGGGTACACCAAGGAGTACGACGTCGAGCGCTTCTACCGTGATCAGCGGCTGTGCACCATCGGCGAGGGAACCAGTGAGATCCAGCGGCTGGTGATAGCCAGGCAGGTGCTGGGTAAACTCTAGCACCTCAAATGGCTCAAGTGAACGGGGCACTTTGGAGTGCCCCGTTTCGTTTTTGGGAGAATCTCACACAATATAGCCAAAACGACCAAAATGTGGTATAATATAAACAGTTGAGTAAGCCGTTAACTCCCTCTTGGAAGGAGGTGCCGATGGACAGGCTGGAGTACCTCGATTTCGAGATAAGGCTCGAAAAGCGTGAACAGGGCTATGCCGTCAGCGTCATCCGCTCGCCTGCTGGCGAGGCAGAGGGCGAGTTCGTCTTGCCCTTCTCCGACCTGGAGCTGGAGAACCTTCTCTTGAAGGTCGGGCGGACTCGCCGGGGCGTGCGCCGCATCGGCTCGCCAGAGTGGCAAGCTGCCACGGCTTTCGGCGGCAAGCTCTTCGAGGCGGTCTTCAAGGGCGATGTGCGCGGCTGTTTCAGGAGCAGCCAGGATAAGGCCGCCCTGGAAGACAAGGGGCTGCGCATCAAACTGCGGCTGCTGGATGCCCCCGAACTGGCCAACCTGCCCTGGGAATACCTCCACAACCGCCCACTGAACCGCTTCCTCTCCCTTTCCACGCAAACCCCCATTGTTCGCTACATTGAGCTACCCGAGTCGATTCGTCCTCTTGACGTCAAACCGCCCCTGCGCATCCTGGTCATGGTCTCCAGCCCCAGCGACTATGCAGAACTCGACGTCGGGCAGGAGAAGGCTAACTTGCTAAGCGCCCTTGGCAACCTTGAGCAACGGGGGATGGTTAAACTTGAGTGGTTGGAAGAGGCGACCCTGCTTGCTCTGCAGCGATGTCTGCGCCGGGAGAGGTATCACATCTTCCATTTCATCGGGCACGGCGGTTTCGACGAGCGAGCCCAGGACGGCCTGTTGCTGATGGAAGACGAACGAGGACGTGGCCGGCCGGTCAGCGGGCAACACCTGGGCGTGATGTTGCACGACCACCGAACCCTCAGGCTGGCGATATTGAATGCCTGCGAGGGGGCGAGAAGCTCACGCACCGATCCCTTCGCCGGAGCGGCGATGACTCTGGTGCAGCAAGGTATCCCCGCCGTGGTGGCCATGCAGTCCGAGATCACCGATGAGGCGGCCATCGTCTTCGCCAGTGAGTTCTACGCCGCCATCGCCGATGGCTACCCCGTGGACGCCTCGCTGGCCGAGGCACGAAAAGCCATCTTCGCTACCGGCAACGACGTGGAGTGGGGCACGCCGGTGCTGTACATGCGCTCGCCGGACGGGCACATCTTCGACGTGGCGTCGCTGCCCCCTGAGGAGCTAGCGGCGCGCCGACGCGCGGCAGAGGCAGCCCAGCGCGAGCGCGAGGAGGCCGAGCGCCGAGCCCTGGAGAAGCGCCGAGCGCAACTCGCCAGCCTGTACGAGCAGTCCACTGCCCGTCTGGCGGAGCAGAACTGAGTCGGCGCCTGCAAACTGCTGACCCAGATTCAGGAGATGGAGCCGGGCTACCGCGACGTTGGTGCCCTGCTGAATAAGGCTCAGGCCGATCAAGCCCGGGCGGAGCAAGTGGCGACCCTCCTGGCGCAAGGGGAGGAGTACCTGGGGCGAGGCAAGTGGGCGCAGGCTGCCAAGGCGTATCGGCAGGTCCTGGCACTGGTTCCCGACCATCCGGAAGCGGTGGCTCGTCTGGCCGAGGCCGAGCGGCAAGAGCAGGTCACGAAGCTATACACCGCCGCTCAGGGCCATCTGGAGGCCGGGCGTTGGTCGGAGGCCATCGAAGGTCTCCGAGCCGTGCTGGAACTGGAGCCGACCCATGATGAGGCTGTCAAGCAACTGGCCGAGGCGCAGGCGCAACTGGAGCGACAGGAAGTGGAAGAACACGCCCGACGCGAGGAGGAAGCCCGCCAAGCCGAGCTGGCCCGCCTCTACACCGTGGCCGATGAAGCTGCTCAGGCGGAGAACTGGTCCAAAGCCATCGAGTCCTTCCAGGCAGTCCTGAGGTTGGATGCCAGCTATCGAGATGCCCCGACCCGTCTGGCTCAGGCGGAGGAAGTCCTGGTCACGGAGGAGGCAGCACGCCAACGGGAGGCGCAGCTCGCTGATCTATACCAGAAGGCCACGGACAGGATACAGGCCCGCGACTGGCCGGGTGCTGAGCAGTTGCTGCGCGAGATTCGGCATGTGGACTCCAGCTACCGGGATGTGAAGAAACTGCTGAAACAAGTCGCCTCTGAGCAGGAGCGAGAGCAGCGGCTGGCTGCGCTCTACGACGGGGCGGAAGAGCATTACCGCAAGGAGGAGTGGGGCCAGGCCGTGGAGTTGTACGGGCAAGTGTTGGCTCTGGAGCCGGGCTACCGGGACATCGAAGCGAAACTGGTCGAGGCCCAGCGCCAGCATCACCTGGCTGATCAGTATGCACAGGCTCTGGAGGACTTGCAGGCTGAGCGATGGCAGGAAGCCATCGAGGGGTTCGAGGCCGTTGTGGAAGTTGATCCGACTTATAAGGACGCGGCTGCCTTACTCACTGAGGCCAAGCACCAGAAAGAGCTTGCCAGCTTGCCCAAACCTCCAGAAGAGAAGAAAAAGCCCCCGAAACCAGTTGGCCTGCCGGAGGAGATTAAGCCACCCCACAGGATCAGGCCAGAAGAGCAACGTGCCAAGCGATTGAAGCTGGGCCAGCTTTACAGGGAAGGCCGGGAGGCCGCCAACCAGGGGGACTGGGAAGTGGCCATCGAACGGTTTGGGCAGGTGGTGGAACTGGATGCCAGTTATGGCGACGCTGCCTACCGATTGGCCGAGGTGGAGAAAAGGCGGGCTGAGGTCGAGCGGCAGAAGTTATTGGCCGACCTGTACCAAAGAGCCCTAGAGCACTTCCGCGCCGAACGTTGGAGCGAAGCAATCGAGGGGTTCAAAGCTGTCCTAGAAACGGATCCGATTTACAAGGATACCGCTGCCCGCTTGGCTGAGGCAAAGCACCAGAAAGAGATTGCCAGTTTACCTAAGCCTCCGACCAAATCGCCTGCTGAGAAAGCGAAACCACCCGGCCTTCCTGAGGAGATCAGACCACCTCGCAAAGGTAAACCGCCGAAGAAGGAAAAACCACTCAAACCAGTCGGTTTACCGGAGGAAATCAAACCACCCCGTAAGAAGAAACCAAGAGGCTTGCCCAAATGAGGACGCCGAAAGGAGGCACTTAAATGGACTTCGCCCAAGTTGAAACCAAGTTCAAGGAGTTGAAAGGGCAATACGACGCCGGCGCCATCACAGAAGATGAGTTCAAAGCCCAACTCGAGGAGCTGATGATCCAGGATAAGGAGGGCAACTGGTGGATCATTGGCTACGAGACCGGACAGTGGTATTACCACGATGGGGAGAAATGGATATTGGCGCCACGACCAGGTGAAACGTGGCTCCAACGTGTACGAGACTTACTGAGAACGGAGAACTTTGTAGTCCATTTTTTGCCTCCAGCCGTGGCCAGGGTGATCATCCTGCTGGTGTCGGCGCTCGTCTTCTTGCCAATGGACGTACATCACTCCACATGGCTTGCTGAAATGATAGCCCGTGCAGGTGGTGTCTTAGCATACCAGATGGGCCATTGGACCGGCGCTCCATTCCTCCTTAACCTTTTGGCGATCGGGGGTGCTTTTTTCCTCTGGCTTGTTCTGCAAAGGATGCTGAGGAAAAGAGGACTGATGATACTATGCTTAGCCCTAGGCTCACAGTTAATCCTGCTGATAGTCAGTTTAGCAGTCGGCTTACCATGGAGCATATCCCCTCTATGGTGGTGGGTTTGCGCAAAGGAATGGTCATGCACCACGCTGCCCCTTTTGATCCTGATTCAGTATTCTGGCTACGCCACATTGGTCGTTTTGGTTCTGGGCTATGCTCTTTCGCTTCTCTTTGCGAAGTGGTATAGGGCAAAGGCGGCTTAAATGCAGACGAACCTCCTGGGAGATCTGAGTAGATGAATGGAGGCAGCTAAGTGGACTTCATCCAAGTCGAAGCTAATTTCAAGGAACTGAAACGGAAGTACGACGCCGACGCTATCACAGAAGACGAGTTCAAGGCCTAACTCAAAGAGCTGATGTTCCAGGACGAAGAAGTCGGCGCAAGAGAGCACCGATTCCTCGGCTTCGCAGAAGGAGGCTAACTAGATGACTGATTTACATCCTCTCGTCCAACTAGCCAAAGACACCATCGAAAACTACGTGCGCCACGAGAAGACCATCCAGCCGCCAAAAGAGTTGACGCTGGAAATGGAGAAGCGGGCCGGCACCTTTGTCTCCATCCACAAGCACGGGATGCTGCGGGGCTGCATCGGCACTATCGAGCCGACTCAAGCCAACGTGGCTCAGGAGGTGATCGAGAACGCCATCTCCGCCGCCACCCGCGACCCCCGCTTCCCGCCGATCATGCCGGAGGAACTGGCCGACCTGGACATCAAAGTGGACGTCCTCGGCGAGCCTGAGCGGGTGGATGGCATGGAGGAGCTGGATCCCAGGCGCTACGGCGTCATCGTGAAAAGCGCCAGGGACTGGCGAAAGGGACTCCTGCTGCCGGACCTGGAGGGGGTGGACACAGTGGAGTACCAGGTGGACGTCGCCCGGCGCAAGGCCGGCATCAGGCCCGACGAACCGATAGAGCTCTACCGCTTCGAGGTGGTAAGATATACCTAAGCCTTGCGAAGGTTCACTGCCATCTGTAGCTACATTTTACAGCGGCTACAATCCCAGTTGAGGCCAGTGATTGCCAGGGCAAACCTTCGCAAGGCTCGCCATGAAAAGCAACACCCCACGCTGAGAGCGTGGGGTGTTTTGGTTCGACAAGCTCACCACAAGGTGGTCTGCGTAACCGGCAGCTCAACTACCGTCGCCTCGATACTCGTGTCCCCCCCTGCCCCCTTTGAGCAGCGCGATCCCATGCGGGAGGGCCGGCAAAATGGCCTCCAGGTCCTCCCGCACCGCCTTGGGGCTGCCCGGCAGGTTGACGATAAGGGTACGGCCTCGGATCCCGGCTACGGCGCGAGAGAGAATGGCATGAGGCGTGATCTCAAAGCCCTTGGCCCGCATGGCTTCAGCCAAGCCCGGCGCTTCCCGCTCGATCACCGCGCTGGTGGCCTCAGGCGTAACGTCCCGCGGCCCGAAGCCCGTCCCGCCGGTGGTGAGGATCAGGTCGAGACCCACTTCGTCGCACCACACCATCAGCGTGCCCCTGATGATGTCAAGCTCATCGGGCACCACCGCCTCCAGTTCCACTTTAGCCCTCAGGTGCTCGACGACCATCTCACGGATGAGCGGCCCGCTCAAATCCTCCCGCTCCCCACGATAGCTGCTATCGCTGATGGTCAGAATGCCCACGGTGATCATGGAAACCTCCCAATTAGAGCCCAACGATGAACCACAATCCCACAGCCGCTGCTCCCAACAAAGCCACCGAGGGCAACAGCAGCCGGTACAGCGGTGCCCAATCGGCGTGGAAGTAATCCCGCGTCAGGGCCAAGCAGAGATGCATCGGCGAGAGGAGTACGCCGATGAAACCGGCAGCGAAGGCCAGCACTGCATAGTTGAGGTAGACCTCGCTGCCAGAGATGAAAGGGAGCAACAGCGGGAAAGCGATCCCCACCATCGAGGACACCAGGCCAGTCAACATCCCCAAGGCTAAAGGTACGGCCATAGCGACCACCACTGGCGCGATCCCCCAAGCCATGAGGATCGCTGAGAGCGCATCGGCTGCCCCGCTGACCTCCACCATCTGCTTGAAGATCATGATGCTGAACACGAGCAGGGCGGTGCGGAGGGAGAGACCCTGCTGCATCGCCTCACTCAGGGAACGAGGCCTCACCCGATGGACGATCGCCACCAGGACGATAGCCACCGCCAGACTCAGCGCCAGCTCTAATCCGAAACCGAGGCTGAGGATGATCACCAGCGCGATGGGCCAGATGCTGAGGGCCATCACCTGAAGGCTATGCCATCGCTCCGCAGTCCCGACCTCCCCCGACCGGCCGATCTGACGCAGGCCCACCAGGGCACCGGCCACGATCGCGCTAAAAGTGAGGGGTGCTTGGGCCAGCATCAGCCGGGAGAGTGGGATGTCCATTATCCCTGCGGCCAGCACCGGGGCCGGGTACAGTGGGAAGATGTACTCCCAGACGTGGCGGAACCAGTAGTTGAGGTAGGTTTTTCGCTCCGGGCTGAGGTCCAGTTCGGTGCCGATTTCCTGGATCATGGGAGCCGAGAGCATCGCTCCGCCCGGCATGGGCAGCAACCCGATGAGAGCGGGGATGCTGGCCAGCACCACCCGACGATCGGCGACGAGTTCCTGCAGCGAACTGACCAACTGCTCCATGCTGGCCACCTCCCTCAACAACTCGCCCAGGGTGGTGATGAGCAACACCGCTGCCACTAGGCGGAGGGTCTTGAGATCAAGCACTGCGGCCACCCCTTGCTCCAGTATCTCAGGCACGGAGAGCCCGAAGAGCAGCCCCAGCAAGGCCGAGCCCAGCAGCAACACGTACCCCAGGTTCCAGCGCCGGCTGAGCAGTAGGATGATAAACCCAAAGACGAAAGCTAGCTTCAGCATCTCACAACCTGGTGAGTCTCATGCTGCGGAACGACTTGCGACAGACCGCTTCCCGATGCCCCGGCCCTATCATTTGCCGCAGCGGATGGAAGCTGATAAGCGGATTCAAATAGGTTTGCCCCAGGGACTCTACTTTACGATAGCGCCCGCCGCACCATGTCCAGTGCCCGGTTTACCAGCCAGCCCGTGGCCCGCTCACTGTGCCCTCCATGCTGGGCCGAGGCAGGTCCAAAAGGCCAATAGCCTCCTCCACCACACTGTTGGTCAGTCCTCTGGGGGCCACCAACCAGCACTAACCCAGAGCCGACGGGCGACGACAATTTCCGGGTTGTTCAACTTGAGTGTTGCGACAGTTGCGCGGCCACACGGCGTCAGCCCTTGGATTTCCGTTCCATCTTCGCTCCACACGAAGTGGTCGCTCCACTTTTGCTGACGCGGATTGAACAACTGCACCCGTCTGCCTGTCAGTGGGTCACGGGCGTGGGTCTGGGTGCCCTTGAACTCGTTACAACGCCGACATGCCAGCCATAGATTCTCTTCAGACGACGCCCCGCCGGCTGCTTCGGGGATGATGTGGTCCAGGGTCATCGGCATGCCCATTAACTCTTCCGTGCGCAGACAATATCCACACCGATGCTGGGCCTCTTCGGCTACCCGCTGTCGCACGCGAGCAGGTACGTCCTTCTTTTTTGCGCTCATGTTTCTGGGGTGAGCCTGCGCAGTTCTTCCAGCTTGGGGAGACGATGACCTCGAAACCGCAGCAGCACAGCGGCACGGGCTTTGCGCAACATCACTCGGTCTGCCTCGCGCTGAAGCTGGTCTAGTTTTCGTCGTTCCTGTTCAGTCAGCGTACCGGCCTGGTTCTTGCGAAGCAGGCGATCCAACTCGCGCTGCTGCGCTGCCAGCACCTTGCTCAACATGACTCGCCCAAGCGATTCATCGTCCAGGTTCTCCAGTTCAACCAATTCCTCCACCAACTCCGGGTGCAGCCCGTCAAGCGGTGGCAGCGAAACCTGGAGGGCACTCACCAATAGGTCTTCCAACGGACGGTTGGTTGCTTCGGCCATGCGCCTGGCCGGCAGGTAGATCGTGTGGGGTAGTTCTAAAGTCACTGTTTGTGTCATTTTCCTTTCACCCCTTTGAAGTGCGAAAGTGTTTGTTTGGATGCACACTTGATTGTAACTCAGACGCGGGATGCAGTCAAATTCCCACCCCAGCAGGTTCACGGCATTCCCGTCTACGATAGCGCCCGCCGCACCATGTCCAGTGCCCGGTTCACCAGCCAGC
>Ga0315532_1003213_pt1 | contig 10607 bp, 4 predicted proteins | sample SalMarWE160370MG_FD_203082 | JGI IMG/M metagenome (GOLD analysis project Ga0315532, IMG submission 203082) | Salt marsh sediment microbial communities from the Plum Island Ecosystem LTER, Massachusetts, United States - Salt Marsh Sediment WE1603-70 ... | reverse complement strand
CAAATATCTTAAGGCTGTCCGTGAGTTTGCCGACAACGTGCTCAAATATGGTAGAGATACCTATGGCCCCAAGCACACGCCTTTATTTGTCGACGGCTTGATGGTCCGCGACCCCAACGACCCCAATTATGGGAAGGATGGAGTATTCAAGCCGGTTGAGTGGATAACACCCAACGGTGAGAGATGGGTTCTTTGTAATCTGGCTTCCCAGCAGCAGTTTTTCCGCACATTAGTTGCCCTTACAATAATTACCGATGACCCCAAATACAAACAGGCAGCAATGGAGGCGATTAAGTTTGCCTTTGAGAACCTGAGAAGCCCGAATGGGTTGCTGTACTGGGGCGGTTGTGCAGCTTACGATGCAGGTGGCGACAGAGTGTGTAGAACCATGCCTTACCACGATTTAAAATATCATTACCTTTATTATGAGCTAATGTGGGAAGTGGATCCTGATACTACGAAGGACTATATTGAATCATTGTGGGGGGCCCACATAATAGATTGGTCGAATCTTGACATGGACAGGATTGGTTATTTGTCAAGACCACTTCGGGTTCCAAAAGGTTGGACACATGAATACAAAGCAGGCTCTGTATTTTTTGTCGGTGGCAAGACTTTTTTTAATATCGGCAGCGATTTGTTTTATGTGGCAGGCATCCTTTCCAATCTGTCAGGTGACAAGGAGCCACTTGTATGGGCAGAACGACTTGCCCATCGATATGTAGAAACACGAAATCCGAAAACAGGTATCAGCGGTTATAAATACACTACTGGAGAAACAGAAGACAATGTAATGGAGTACCTATTTGGAGACGATTTCAAAGGACATATCGTACACAGTGGCACAATTTTTCCTTTTAATCCAAGGTTTTTCGTCAAACCGGAAGCTCTTGGATTTCAAATACGAGGATGGATATGCATGTCCCTGCTCGGTGACTTGCTCGGCCCTGATGGAGAGAATTTCAAGAGATGGGCGCTAGAGGAATTGACCGCATGGGGTAAATCAGCCTATCGTAAAGAAGACAACGCTTTGATTCCTATGTTTACGGACGGTACCAGCCTGGAAGGATACGTCCTGAAAAAGGATGGAGTCTACGGACCAAAAGGAACAGTATTCGAAGCTTGGCATCCTAAGGGATTAGAGTTCTGGGCGTATGCTCTGGTATATCGATTGACAGGCGATGAGTTTATGTGGGAAATAGCCCGTAGTATTGGTCATGGGAATGATTTCGGAGACATTGGTATCACAATGAAGGACGAACCTATACTAAATGAACAGATCTCTTGTTCAAATCCATATGCCCTGCTGGGCTTTCTTGAGCTCTACAAAAAAACAGGTAAGAAGGCATTGTTGGAAATGGCACAAAGACTAGGGGATAATATTCTTGCTGACCGATTCTGCGGGGGATTTTTTGTGCCTACTAAAGAGCATATTTACACAAGGTTCGATAGTGTTGAGCCACTTGCCCTCTTGCATCTATATGCATTAAGTAGCGAAAATTACGCGTCAGTACCTGGAGTCTGGCCGAGCGAATCGTGGTTTAGCGGGAGATACCGTGCTCGGGGGAGAGTATACGACACAGACTTAATTTACACACTTAAGGAATCAGTTGAGCCGCCTAAGTCACTGCATGAATTGGCAGCACTGGGTGAGGTAGACAAACTCGAGTTATTAATCTCTGCCGGAAGTGACATCAATGAGTGGGTTAGGGGTAGCATGAGACCCCTCCACTTTGCAGCTAAACAGGGTCGTAAACAAGTGGTCGGATTACTCTTGGCGCACGGTGCTGACATCAATGCGGGCCCAATTACAGCTTTGCACTACGCAGCCCAAAACGGTCATAGCGCTGTAGTTGAGTTACTTATTGTCAGGGGTGCAGACATAAATGCGACAAATGCGGCTGGTGATCCACCTCTTCAGTATGCGGCGTACAACGACCACAAGGATATCATTAAATTACTCTTAGAAAAAGGTGCTACGATTTCTACCGTACATCTGGCTGCGTATATGGGAGACTTAGCGAAATTAGAAGCTTTTATCCAAGAAGGTGTTGATATTAACAGTTTGGATGGCCATGGTTATGCACCTCTGCACTACGCAGCCCAGAATGGACAGAAGGAAGCAGTAGAACTGCTCATTGCCAAAAGGGCCAACGTAAATGTTAAGAATTGGGATGGTCAGACACCACTTTATATAGCCGTTAATCGAGGCCATAAAGATATTATTGAGCTTCTCCTGAGTAAAGGGGCCAATATCAACACAGCCGACAATAAAGGTAATGCTCTAATCCATCATGCTGCTGAGGCAGGTCGTAAAGACATCGTTGAATTATTAATTGCTAACGGCGCTGATATCAACGCCAAGAATAATCAAGGTCAGACACCGTTAGATATAGCCGTAACTAATAACCGCAAGGATATAATTGAGCTACTCCTTGCCAAGGGTGCTGATACCTCGATTCATATAGCTGCCCAGATAGGAGACCTGGCCAGAGTAGGAAAGTTCGTCGAAGGTGGTGCCAATGTTAACGCGAAGAATAATCAGGGTATGACGGCTCTGCACTTGGCAGTCCAGGAGAAACACCAAGACGTCGCTAAATTCTTGATCACTAAAGGGGCAGATATCAATGCCAAGGACAAGTCCGGTTATACACCGTTGTACTATGCCGTCTGGAATGAAGACAAGGATATGGTGAGACTTCTCGTTACTAAAGGCGCCGATGTTAACTTCACGCCTGAGAAGGACTATCCACCCCTTCACTACGCGGTTTGGATGGAAGATATAGATATAGTAAAGCTTTTCGTTGCTAATGGAGTCAAATTCGACGTAAAAGACAATGACGGTTGGACAGCTTTTCGCTACGCAGCTTCACAAGGAAATCGTGAGTTGGTCGAATTCTTCGTCAGCAAAGGAGCCGATGTTTCCAGCTTCCATATGGCAGCCTGTGTGGGGGATTTAGCCCGTGTGAAGAATTTTGTGGAACATGGAACCGATGTTGATACAAAAGACGAGCTTGGCTGGACGGCTCTATACTGGGCAGTCTGCACCGGTCAAAAGGAGGTAGCTGAATTTCTTATCGCCAGGGGCTCTAACATCCATACAAAGACGAATGATGGCACGACTATACTCCATCAAGCAGCTCAAGCTGGTGCGAGGGAATTGGCGGAGCTGCTTATCTCCAAGGGCGCGGATGTGAACGCCAAAGCCAAGAATGGAAATACACCATTGCATAGCGCAGTCTCAGCAGGCCACCGCGAAGTGGTAGAACTACTTATCACCAAAGGTGCAAATGTTGATGCAAAAGACAGGAATGATCGGACACTACTACACAGTGCAGCCCTGCGGGGCGACAGGGATGTGGTGGAAATACTTCTCTTCAAAGGTGCCGATGTGAACGCAAAAGACAGGTGGGGCCGAACTGCCTTGCGGTTCGCGGAACAGATGGGCTATAAAGAAATCGCCGAACTCCTGCGCAAGCATGGGGCAATAGAATGATAATTGAGTATTTACAGGAATAATGACAATGAAAACCACGTTTAACCTTATATATTTTTCTGTTGTTCTTTCTTTGGCCTTTTTTTCTGTTCTATTTGCACAGGCTACGGATTTTACGGCGGTGCGGGCGGAGGTGGATTTTTCTAAGAAGTTGCGCGACTGGGTCAGGTTCTTGCGGGAAGAAGAAGGATTTCCCATCAAATATATCTCGCTGCACAACGAAGGCGAAGATTGGATGCGCTGGCCTGCTGATGGCAAATCCGGCAATATCGGCAAAGGGCACGACTATAATATGTTCTGGCCGCCCGAGCAGGTCGTTGACTTTCTAAAGTTTATGCGGCCAATGTTCGATAGGGCGAGCTTAAAGGACGTCGGCATTACCCCCGGTGAGTGTAGCAACTGGTACCGCTTCAGCGCCTGGGGTTACGCTGATGCCATTGCCGAGGACACTGTTGCTCTGAAAAATCTCGGCCTGATTACTTCACATGGTTTTTACGGTGGAAGTTACGGCAGGTGGTTTGGTGAGCATAGAAGTGTTGGTATCGATACCCTGCGGGCCGAGCGTCACGACCTGCACGCCTGGGTTACTTCGACAAGCTGGAGCAAAATGGATGCGACCAACCTCAAGGAGATGCACGGAAATATCTACACCGCCAAGGTAAACGCCATCACGCCCTGGGCCTGCATCCAGAGACCGACAAAATGGGTCGGCGGCGACCCAAATCCAGGCACTGCCTTTAAGATTTCTGAGGACGGCACATACAAGGTAACGTGCGGTTACTATTATTACAAACAGCTTTGCCGGGCGGGCCAAACCGGTATGGCAGTAGCGAAAACATTCGCTATGGATTCAGCGGTAGCAGTCATTGCATTTTCCCGAAACGGCACAAAGAACCCGGATGTTTTTGTGTTGGTGAATATTGGCAAGCAGGATAAACAGGTTGCCGTAAAAGTCTCGGGAAGTGATGGTAAAATTTTTGATGCTTTCCGCACTACGGATGATAAAGACCGGTACAAACACATTGGCCGATTCAGTCTGAAACACGGCTTAGTGAAATGCAAAGCGCCTTCAAGGTCAGCGACGACATTTTTCGCCAAATGAAAAACCGAGCAAGCTTTATGTGCTTGCTCGGATTGAATGCGACGAAAGAGTCTTTCGCGAAAGGATGTTTTATGGGCCTTGGTTTATAGTTCGCTGGGCTTTTCGCATACGTCGGCGGTTCTTTTCTGAGGGTTTTTCATAATAGGCCATTCTCTTCATGTCTCTGATTAGCCCCTCTTTTTCGCACAGCTTTTTGAAGCGTCGTATCATTTGTTGGACTGATTCGCCTGCCCGCGTTCTAACTTTCAGCATAAAAAAACAAACCTTCCTGTGCTTCTTATATCAGAAGCAGTCACAAAACAACAATATACTTAATTCGTCAAAAATTGTTCGTTTCATTACTCTAAAGCAAATTTTCCATTTTTTCAAGCCAAAAAATGCTCGCGGGTGGTTTTTGCATAAAAATGGCATTTTTGGCCGATAAAATCCCGATATTCGCCGAAAAAAGGCGAAAATTTGCCAAATTTTCAGGATTTCTTGAGAAATATGGGCAAATATGTTAAAATAAAATGCTAAAATTGACTGATTCTCTGTGTCATTCCCGCGGAAACGGGAATCCATACTATTGTTACGTTTTTGGATTCCTGTTAACTGCTCCCCGCTTTCGCGGGGACAAGTTTACCACTGCAAAAGCAGGGGCAGGCACAAGCTTCACAGTAATGACAGGCTGTGTTATAGTCTTGTCAAGGCGGCACTTACGACAAAGTTTGGCTAAAAATCGGTCGATTTAAGTAAAAAACAGCGATTTTGGAGGTATATTGTAGTTGGAGAAATTGCGTCAGACTCTAAGAGTCAGAAAAGAACGGGCGATTCTGGTCGCCGCTGTTCTCCGCGTCCCCGATGGGCCGGAGGATTTGGCTGAGCTTACAGCTTTGGCTGAAAGTGCCGGCGCCGTTGTCGTGGACAGATTCCAGCAGAAAATCCGCACGATAAACCCCGCCACATACATAGGTAAGGGCAAAGCCAACGAGCTTGCCGGTAGAGTCAGGCGATTCAAAGCCGACGTTGTGGTATTTGATAATGACCTTTCCCCCGGCCAAATCCGGGAACTTGAAGAAATTATCAAAATCAAGGTCCTCGACCGCAGCGAGTTGATTTTGGACATATTCGCCACGAGGGCAAAGACCAGACAGGCCAAGCTCCAGGTCGAATTAGCCCAGTTGGAATATACATATCCCCGATTGGCCCGTATGTGGTCGCACTTAGATAGCGTAGCGGGGGCCGGCGGAGGAACCGCAGCCGGTGCTGTCGGTGGTATAGGAACAAGAGGCCCGGGCGAACAGCAGTTGGAAATCGACCGGCGATTGGTCAGCAAAAGAATCACCGAACTAAAACGCGAGCTTGTAAATATCGATAAGCGCAGGATTCGCGAGATTAACGCCAGAAGGGGATTGTTCAAAATCTGTCTCGTAGGTTATACCAATGCGGGCAAAAGCACGCTCCTGAACACACTCACTAATGCGGGGGTCTTTGTCGAGGACAGACTCTTTGCAACGCTGGATACGCGAACAAGAAAATGGACGCCGAGAAGAGGCGCTGATGTGCTGGTCAGCGATACGATTGGTTTTGTGAAAAAATTGCCGCATCAATTGGTCGCCTCGTTCAAGGCAACGCTCGAAGAGGCCGTCAATGCGGATTTGCTCCTGCATATCGTAGATGTGGCCAGTCCTGATGCACTACAGCAAATCGAATCTGTAAATAGCGTTTTGAAAGAGATTGGCTGTGCACAAAGACCGATTTTGGAAGTGTTTAACAAAGTCGATATTGTAAGAAGAATCGGCGACTTTGAGATGCTCCAAACGCTTTTTCCCGATGCGGTTTGTATATCAGCCAAGACCGGCTACGGCCTGGAGAAATTAAACGAAGCGGTCGCCGCAAGGTATAGAGGCAATGAGCTTCTGCTTCGTGTTGCCAGCAGCCAATCGAACGGCAAGGTCCAGAGTTTCCTGCGGGCCCACGGCCAAATTCTAAACGAACAATACCAGGACAGCTCCGTTCTGATTGACGCCAAACTCGGCCGAAACCAGCTCCCCGATCTAAAACGTCTCTGCCCCGAAGCCATCCAAATCATAGAAGCGTGAAGCGAGAAGCGTGAATCGTGTAATAAGCAGAAAAACCGTCGCCGCGTTTGAAATCCGCATACGGCGGACACAAGATTGGGTTTGTTTGGGTTTGCTTTTTTGGGGCCGGAAGGCGGTTTCATTTTTATAATCCTTTGTGATAAAGACATTTGCGTTAATTTTGGGGCTTTGGGAAATTGGGTTTGTTTATTCGGACTGCGAAATCATCGTTTTTTCTGTAATCCTTTGTTAAAGTTAAGTTTACGTTCATTTTGGCTTTTCGGAGATTGGGTTTGAATTGGCTTTGTTTTTTCCACTTAGCCAAGTGTCCAATTTTTCATAATTACTTTTAATATAAGAGATTACGTTAATTTGAGCGTCCTTGACATTGGGTTTGTTTTGCATAAAAAGGCTGATTTGTAGAGGATTCTCGACAGATGTAGAGGGAAAGTTAGTGAAGAGTGAGCTAAATCCGCCGCGGCGGATAAAGTGCCTAAAGTGAGCTAAAGTTGGATTCTCGATGCTCATATAGCGTATAGCGTACAGCGCAGAGCGTTTAGACGATGATGGATGATTCATAAGACTCAAGACTACAGACGACAGACTATAGACTAACGACTGGATTTAACTGGGTCTGCTGACCCGGGGCTGGGCTTTCTAGCGGTTATCTTAGCCTGCTGGCGGTTTATGTTAGCATGCTGGCTAACATAGGCGTATTGTACCAAATTTTGAGTTTGATTTCAAGTAGATTTTAAATAAATGTCCGAGACACGGCACTGGATACGAGAGACAAAAGACTACAGACTCAAGACACAAGACTCAAGACGAAGGACGATATTAGTTAATTGGTGAGTAGTTAATTTGTGATTGGTAAATTGGAAAAAAGACAGAGGATGAAAAAGAAATATAGAATATCGAACAAGGAATTTCGAATGATGAAGTTAGATGCCGGATGCTCGAAGCTGGATTCTGGATTCTCGATGCTGGGTGAAAAGGAAGGTTAGGCTGTTCGAGGTTGTCGCTTAAATGAGGTTTACCGGGGAAGAGATAAGCAACTTAGATGCAATTAGTGTGTCGAATTGCCCAAAATTAAGTGATAATCCAAGGATTAAAACGGTTAAGTAAAGCGTTTCCTAAGTTAGAAAGAAACCACCTATTTGTTTGTCATTTTTTACTTGACAGGTCAGAATTATTTTGTATTTTAGGAGGGTTCAACAGCGGATAGGATTATTTTGAACGACGAGATGTTAGGGATGTTATACGGAAACCGTATATACATAGTTAGGCGTCGAACCAAGCTTTGAGAGGTAATCTGAATGAGCTTGCTCCAAGACATACAAGAAGCCGTAATTGCAGACGGGACAGAACTTGGCCCAATTCTTTTAAAACTACGCCTTCTGGCAGCTAGACTCGGAAGTGAGCCATTAGAGGAATGGGTAAAGTTTGAGTCAGAAGGCTATCCTAATGAAGCTCCAGTCCCGGATTACCGAAGAATCCCAGTATCGTATGTGGGTTCATTCTCTGGCGCGTTTGGTTCAGGAATCAATAATGCACCGATTCCTCCTTATCTCATCGAAAAATTCTGCGGAAAACATTGGACAAACTATGAGTTGAGGCAAAGTGTCGCTGCTATAGATGAACTCGTCAAAAGCTCTTCAGATGGAGGCGGATCCCTTCAAATTAATGCGGCAAATCTGATTCTTATGCTTCAAGGCAAGGTCTATGAAGAATACGCGTGTAATGACGTACACGGGGCAATCTCCCGCGCATCATTAGCCGAACTACAACACTCTGTTAGAAGCCGCATATTGGAATTAACGATTGAGATAGAAAAGTCAATTCCATCATCCATGGAGGTAGAATTTGGAAGTAGTACTTCGGGCAACCAAAAAACATCTGAAACCGTCAGTCAAATTTCCCAACAAGTAATCTACGGAAACGTAACATCCATAAATAGTAGCGGCGAAGGAGCTCAATTCCTAATATCAATCGAAAAGGGGGATGATTCAGCATTCAAAGAATACTTGGTTAAGGCAGGAATCGAAGAATCTGACGCTGAGGATCTGCTTGAGATTGTCGAAGCCGAAGAGCCAGGTGATCGGGATGAGCCGTTCGGATCAAAAGCCAAAGAATGGTTAGTTAATAATCTTAGAAAGGCTGCTGACGGAACATGGAAGGTTGGTGTATCCGTGGCAACCGAAGTGATAAAGGACGCGGTGCTTAAGTATTATGGTCTCAAGTGAGGCGCCGCCTAACAAACTCTTTCAGCGGATCGCAAAAAGCCTCGCCCGCTGAAGAGTAGCGTTATGGAACTCATATGATATCATATGAGTATGGACTTTGGGCAAAGGGGTGTTATACTGACACTCGGAGAGGTCAGGAGTTTTATGCGGAAACCATGTATACATAGTTAGCTGGTAACACCAATACCATTCATGAGGTGTCAAATGTCTCTATTCAGAATACTAGAAGATTTTGATCTGAAGAAAGTCGACCGTAAGGAGTTCTCAAATGAGAAGGAATTACAAAATCTTGTCGAGAAGAACCTACTGTATCTAATGGGCATAAAACTCATTGCGTCCGAGTACCCGGTCCCGAACGGAAGAATCGATACACTTGGAATTGATGAGGATGGAGTGCCAGTCATTATTGAGTACAAGTGGAAGAAAGACCTGAGTGCAATCGTTCAGGGTCTCTTCTATCTGAACTGGGTGATACAGAATCGGAAACCATTTGAATCTATCGTAAAGGACAAGCTCGGCAAAGAAGCCACTGTCAATTGGTCTGTTCAGCCACGCCTGCTAATAGTTGCGCAGGATTTTGACATTAAGGAAACGTCAGCAATTGACCTAATGCATCCCAATGTAGAGTTGAAGAAATATGCTCTGTATGAAGGCTTTTTTGATATCGAGAGTGTCAATATAGTGAAGACAAAGCCATCATCCAAAATCAATGCTGAACCTCCAGTGTCAGAGCAGACTGTCACCCTGGACCAGCTTCTAAAGAAAACATCAAAGGAAGTTAGCGAAGTCTTCCTCAGCTTAAGAGACAAAATACTGGCAATATCTGATGCCGTATGGGAAAAGGTCGGCCCTCATTACTGCGACTACCGTACGAGTTCAACGTTTGCCTCAGTCAACATTCAAAAATCAAAACTCAAGATCTACATAAAAATGGGTCCACGCAAGATAGACGATCCAAAGAACATAACCAAGCCAGTTCCGACAACCTATGGATTTGGTTTTCTTAATACCCAATTTGAGATTTCGAAGATGGAAGATCTCGACTATTCGACACAGTTGATCATGCAGGCATATGACTATCTATCAAGCTGAGTATTTCATGCGTCAGCTAACAATCGCCTGGACTCAGACGGACTAAAAACCGCGCCCGCTGGTCAGGCGCGGCGTTACGCGCGGTTCAACGGAATTCAATAGAATACACGAAGTTCCCTGCTGATTAGGGGAAAAAGCACATCTTATACAATCTCAATTGACAATAATTCTCTAATTCTATGCAAAGAACCTGTGATTTTCAGAGCCAATATTGTATAATAATATCTGCTCCGGTAGTTTAGTTAAAGGCAAGCAAACAGGAGAAAATAGCATGCAAGAAAAACACATATCATCATTTTGTCCCAAGAGCGGTAAGTATCCCGGACGTAAAAAGAAATGTTATTGGGCCAGATGGATGCTTCCAATCACGGGGTTATCGGCGCTTATCTGGTTTCTTGTCCGTGTCGTGCCGAAACCTTCCCGTGCGATGTATCCGTGTCAACGCGTTGCAATGCCGCTTGCCTCGGGCTTTGTTGCCTGGCTTGTGGGGCTGGTGGTCTCGGTTACTGCGTTTAAGAAAGCTAAGCAGCTACTGAAAGAGTCTCGAGTAGCGTGGGCGTGTCTGTGCTTAGTCATAGCAGCGGTGATGGGTATAGTGTCGCTCGCCAATCTTC
>Ga0315532_1003199_pt1 | contig 10636 bp, 9 predicted proteins | sample SalMarWE160370MG_FD_203082 | JGI IMG/M metagenome (GOLD analysis project Ga0315532, IMG submission 203082) | Salt marsh sediment microbial communities from the Plum Island Ecosystem LTER, Massachusetts, United States - Salt Marsh Sediment WE1603-70 ... | reverse complement strand
TACTACACAAGTGTACATAGGAAACGCTAACAAGACACAGCAGCTAGCAATCGAAACCAGACAGGCACAGCCTTTCATGGACCTATATGCCACACAGCGAAGCCCCCTATGCTTCGCTCTGCTTTTCGCGTGCGCGTTCAGAGAGTTCCTCAAGAATGCCTACAACAAGCTCAATCTGAGGGAGATACTGATTCGTTGTCAGTAACTCATATTTCTGAGTCTCCTCTATCAATAACTTCAAAACGTGAATTTTATCTTGTGGATCAATCGACTTAGATTTCTCGTGTATGCTCATGACGATCACGCGATCTCTCTATTGGTTTAATCAAACGCAATAGATCAGTCCCCCTAATAAATGAATATGAACAATCAGCTAAAATACAAAAACACCCGTGGCATAAGGCTGGGACAGTCAAACAAGTGTGCGCGCCTACCCAGATGATCAGCGTTTTCTACACAATCCAATCGACATAAATCCCACCGGACAAGGCTATGAACCATGAGGAACGACGAGTGCACCATAATCATCACATCCAACGACGGCAAACCATACCAAACCATACGAAAACAAAACAACACCTGGAAACAAACAATACTATCCAACGGCAACACCCACACCATGACCGCCGAACAACTACTATCCCACATACTACCAGCCCTCGCATACAAACACGCCACCATCAAAGTAATACCAGACAAAAACACCAAAAAACCAAAACACAGCCCATAAAAAAATTTTCCATAATACCAAGTAACACGGTACAAGCCCAGCCCACAACGCCCCCAAAAACGCTTATAGCAAGTAACCAACTATAAGGAACCCCAACCCCACCGAACCCCCAACAGAAATATCAACCACCACACCCCCTACAAAGGATCAACATGAAACCCCTCCAAGACATCAGAGTACTCGACCTCACCCACGTCTGGTTCGGCCCCTACTGCACCATGATGCTCGCCGAGCTAGGCGCCCAAGTCATCAAGGTAGAGCCCCCATGGGGCACCATAGGCCGCCTAGGCCCCGGCGAACTCCACCAAGGCACCAGCACCACCTACTACGCCCTCAACCTCAACAAGAAAGACATCGCCCTAGACCTCAAACACCCGGAGGCCAAGGAGATCATCAAGGGCCTCGTCAAACAAAGCGACGTAATAGTCCAAAACTTCAGCCCAGGCACCATGGAACGCCTCGGCCTAGGCTACCCCACCCTCAAAGAATGGAACCCCAGTATAATCTACGCCGCCCTCAGCGGCTTCGGCCAAACAGGCCCCTACAGCAAATACGGCAGCTACGCCGCCATCGCCGAAGCCATGAGCGGCCACACCTACGCCACAGGCAAACAACACGACCCCGACGGCCCCCCCATCCCCATGGCCGGCGCCCTAGGCGACCTAGGCCCCGCCATGTACGCCGCCTTCACCATAACCGCAGCCCTCAGACACCGCGACAAAACCGGCCAAGGCCAGATGATCGACGTCGCACAGACAGACACCATGGTAGCCTTCAACTGCACCGCCTCCGTAGCCTACGACCTCATCGGCGAAAGCCCCATAGAACGACGACGCCGCAGACCCAAAGACCCCAACAGGATATGGGGCATCATCCCCGTGAAAGACGGCTGGATACAGGTAGCCGGCGAACGAGGCAAAGCCATAGAAAACCTCAAACAGGAGCTAGGCGTCGAGGAGGTAAGCGAGGAGCTGGTCAGTGAGCGTGTCAGCGGCATGACCAGAATGGAGGCATTCAAATGGCTCGCCGAACTAGGCGTCCCATGCGCCCCCGTCTACGAGGCATACGAGGCCATGTGGGACCCCCACCTGAAAGCCCGAGACATGTGGGTCGAGGTCGACCACAAAGCCGCAGGCAGATACAAGGTACCCAACTTCCCCGTCAAGTTCAGCGAGACCCCCGGCGAGGTGAACAGCGCGGCCCCCATGCTGGGCCAACACACCCGCCAAGTCCTAAAAGAGCTCCTAGGCAAGACAGACGAGGAGCTCGACGCCCTGGAGAAACAAGGCGCCATAGTCCAGTGGAAAGGCTAACCCCCTCCCCTCCTCGACACGAAACCATTCCCCTTCACGTAGAACCGCAGCTCTATAGGCAGATCCTTAGGGACTCCTATCCTGCCGCTTCTGCACACCTCGAAGGCGAGATGATTATCCAGCACATGAACGGGGTGCACCTCATCGTCCACGGGGAAGCCGTTGAGACCCTTGTCGATGCCGAAGGCGACGGTCAGCCTCCCCGGGCCGCTGGTCAAGTCCTCCAGCCTCTCCACAGGACGGTTTTCCATCATTCTCTCCACCCCGATGGTAGGCTCCAGAGCCCTTACCAGGACGCCCCCAACCTTTCCCGGCTCGTGGGCGACGAAGTTGAGCATCCAGTATCTGTGGACGTTGTAGACGAACAACCGCCCAGGCTCCCCGAACATCACCGCGTTGTACCGCTTCCTCCCACGGTACGCCCTTGACGCAGGGTCATCCACGCCGTAGTACGCCTCGGTCTCGACGATGACACCCCCCAGAGACCCGCCGCCGAGCCTCCTGACCAGAATCTTACCCAACAAGTCACGGGCCACCACGGCGGTGTCCCGCTCATAGAAACGCTTAGACAAGACCTTCGGCTTCAAACCAAAAAGAGTGTCGGCTCATGACTTGAAAAAGATGCGCCTAGGGCGCTAGCCCTGCATGCCTCTCGCCAGATCCAGCAGCGCCTTGTACTGGTCCTCCGCCTTCACCACGCCGCTGGCCACAAGAATACCCTCCGCCCCAAGCTTCATTGCTGCCCTCACGTCCTCGCCGTTGGTTATTCCCGCCCCGCAGAGCACCTTCACCCCCGGGTTCACCCTCCTCACCGCCTCAACCGAGTCGCTCACCACCTCTGGCTTGGCCTTGGATACGGGGATACCAGTCCCTATCAGCTCGGGCGGCTCGATGGCTATCGCGTCAGGCTCGAAGGCAGCCACCTGCCCGGCCTTCTCCGGGGTGTCCACGCACACGACCGTCACCAGGTCGGCCTCCTTAGCCCTCTCCACACTCGCCTCGATGACGTCCAGCGGGATCTGCCTCTCAGAGTGGTTGAGCAGCGTCCCCTCACAGCCAGCCTCCGCGACCGCCTCCGGGAGGATGTGGCCAGTGTACTTCCCGTACGTGACCGGGTCCACGTGCTGGGCGAAGACAGGTATCTCGCAGCCCTCGGCTACGGCCCAGAGGTCCACCGCCTGAGCGGCCACGGCTATGCTGACCCCGGTCTTCTCGTATACCTTCTCGGCGTTTCTTGTGAACTCGATGGCCTTCTGACCCATGGCCTCCTCGTAGGTCTTGAGATTGACTATAATCAACGGATACTTGACGATTACCACAGACATTTGTCTCACCGATTATTTACCTCAGTTATTTGAGGGTTTGATAGATGGGGGTGCCCTCGTAAAACGTTATCGCTTCGGGGCGTGGTTTAAGCTCCATAGCTCTTCATGAACTCCTCGGTGGCCGCCAGGTACTCCTCCACCTCCTCCTCGGTGTGGGGTCTGCATATCCAGCTGTGGCTGACGGTGGGGCTCAGGAAAACGATTCCCCGATCCAGCATATACCTGAAGAAGGCCCGGGTGGCTTCTAGGTCGTTTCCAGCGGTGTCCCCCACGTTCATAGGCGGCTCCTCCTGGAAGTGGATGGCGAACGTGGAGCCGACACCGGTGACAGACGCCGGCGTCTTGCTCCGCTGGAAGATGTCGTCCAGCCCAGCACGCATCTTCTCCCCGAGGCCGTCTATGTGCCTATAGACTCGCCCGTCTTCTAGGGCGTCTATGGTGGCGCAGCCGGCCACCATGCTTATGGGGTTCCCGGTGAAGGTGCCGCCGTGGGCGCTCCGCTTATCGGGCTCCGGGTGCTTCCGGTGGTCGATGAGCTCCATCACCTCCTCCGAGGCGCAGAACGCTCCCACCGGGAAACCGCCGCCGATGATCTTACCCATTATCGTCAAGTCCGGCTCCACGCCGTAGTAGCCCTGGGCCCCACCGAGGCCGAGCCTGAAACCGGTCACCACCTCGTCGAACACGAGGAGGGCCCCCGTTTCGTCGCATATCTCCCTGAGGCCTTCGAGGTAGCCGGGCTCCGGTGTAATGAACCCGGCGGCTGCCATGACCGGCTCAAGTATGATGCACGCCAGTTCATGTCTCTCAGCGACCTTTCTCGCTGCTTCGACGTCGTTGAAGGGGACGGCGTACGTGTCCTCCGTGGCCTTGGGGTTGAGGCCCGCGCTCTCCGGCTTCGCGAAGGGGCGGGTCACGTAGGCGTGGAGGCTGTCGTATCCGCCGTGCCAGCTCCCCTCTACCTTAAGCATCTTCATCCTGCCCGTGTAGGCGCGGGCGAGGCGGGTGCCGTAGAGGTTCGCCAGGGTGCCGCTGCTCGTGTACCTCACCATCTCCGCCGATGGCACGTGCCTGACTATGCGTTCGGCTAGCTCGATCTCCTTCTCGTGGGCGAATCCGTAGTGGGTTCCAAGGTGCAGCTGCTTGGAGACGGCGTCGACGACGGGCTTCGGGCTGTGGCCCAGTATCAGGGCACCGTGCCCCACCCAGTAGTCCGTGTATACGTTGCCGTCGACGTCGTAGACCTTCACCCCCTCCGCGTGGTCCACGTAGAAAGGGTACGGCGGCAGCGCGCGGATGGCGTAGCTAACCCCCGCGGGCAGCACCTTCGCCGCCCGCTCGCTCAGCGCCTTCGATCCCTTGGTCCGTTCATTGTAACCCACTATATTCCGCCTCGATACATTGAACGTGTCGGGTCTCCGGTATAAGAATAACTGGGAAACCGAGAGCTAATGGAGCGGCTCGCCGCGTCCTCGGCGATACATAGAAAAACAGGCGCGGCTTCGAGAAACATGTGGATAGGCTTTCGGGGGAACAGCTCAGCCGTCTCGCGTTGGAGCAGATGGAACTATCCGAGTTGGTTGAGGCGGTGGAGCTTGACCACGAAGTCGAGCTCGTGGCGGGGGTAGACGTCTCGTACGTGGGCGGGGCTGCCTACTCGGCTGCCGTCGTCATGGACGAGGGCCTCGAAGTGGTCGAGGTGTCCACGGCGGAGACTCGGGTGGAGTTCCCTTACGTGCCGGGCTTCTTCTCTTACAGGGAGCTACGCCCCGCGATGAAGGCCATTCAGGGGCTGTCTGATTACGATGTCCTGATGGTGAACGGCCACGGGCTCGCTCACCCTAGGGGCTTCGGGCTGGCGTCCCACATAGGAGTCGAGATAAACAAGCCCACGATGGGCGTGGCTAGGAGGCTGCTATGCGGCGTACTCGACGACCCTGACGCCGAGGAGACGCCGATAAGGCATGGCGGCAAGGTGATAGGCGCTAAGATGGCCTCACCGACGGGGTCTCCCGTGTACGTCTCGGTGGGTCACCTGATCACGCTGGAGGCATGCATAGAGATAGCGGACGCCTGTTTTCTGGATCACTCTCTCCCTGAGCCTCTCATGGCGGCGCACATGTACGCATGTAATCTTTCTAGACCTAGCTGAAAAAGAGGGTCACTCGAAGTAGCTGGGTGGGAGAACAGGTTCACCTGTCTCATCCCGCAGCTCCTTGAGCCGCTTCTTTATTCGGCGGTGTACCTCCCAGAACTCTTCTGGTATCCCCTCCTCGTCGCCATAGAGCTTCTCCATCCTCGCCTGCTTCTCCAGGTACTTGTCGACGCGGACGCTGAACTGCTGCGTGTACTCCTCCAACGTGTACTCCTTGTCGAAGACCCTCCTGAACAAGGCTCTCAGGTCCTCGTACCGGGGGATGTAGCCTACGGGGGTCTCTATGGCGTCGTACTCGCCGTGCACCCGTCCCTCGGCCCAGATGACCCACACCTTCTTGTCCACCTTCTCGTTGAGGTAGCGGCCGTCCTCGCCCTTGATGAAGTAGTTGGTGCTGAACACCCGGGGACAGTTCTCCAGGCTACGGCCGAACCTGATGTGGTTCGACAGGTACAGCCCGAAGGGAACCACCATGAAGTCCATGACCGCCATGGGGCTGCTCTTCCTGACGCCCGCCTGGCCCAGGGTGGCGCTCGTGGTCTCGGACTCGATGGTTGCCCCCATGTATACTCCGTGCTCCCAGCTGAGGGACTCGCTTACCGGGACGTTGGTGTCGCTGTCCCTGCCGCCGTAGAAGAAGCCCTGTATGATGTGGCCATCCTTGGCGTCCCAGTTAGGGTCCACGTTCTCCAGCTCGCTGAGCCTTATGGTGTACCGGGCGTTGGGGTGGGCTAGAGGTATCTCGTTGCCTTCCTTGTCCTTCTTTCCCTTGTACCACTCGCCGCTGTGGTTCATACCGGTCGTAGGGTACTCGTCCTCTTCCAGGCCCATGCTGAGCCAGTACGCCTTGCCCTCGTGGATGAGGATGTTGCTGAAGATCATCTCCCTCGGAGTGGTGAGGGTCTTGTAGATCACTGGGTCGTCCACGGGATTGACGTCCCTTATGATGCCGAAGACGCCTGCCTCTATGTTGACGGCGCGGCAGTTGCCCTCCTCGTCGGTTCTGAGGTAGGCGATGTCGTCGCCGACGATGGTCATCCCCGGGATCATGGCGGTGCTTGTCTTGCCGCACGCCGACGGGTACGCGCCCGTGAAGTAGCTCACCCGGTCCTTGTCTGGGTGCTTCACGCCCATTATGAGCATGTGCTCTGTGAGCCAGTCCTCGTGGTTGGCCTTGTAGATGGCGAGCCTGAGCGCCAGCTTCTTCAGGCCCAGGCTGTTCCCCGCGTACTGGTTGTTCACGCTGTAGACCTTGCCGTCCACGACGTCCACGTAGATGCGGCGGTCGTCCACGTTCACCGTGGTGTTCCGCTCGTCCAGCTCCCCGGCGCTGTGGATGAAGGTGAAGAACTCTCCGTCCCCTAGCTTCTTGAACTCCTCGTAGCCGTTCCTGTAGAGGATGTCCTCGCTGTGGGCGACGTAAATGCTGTCCGTGAGCTGCAGTGCGCATATCGTGAACCTGCTGCCGGTGGGCCCCAGGCTGAAGAACCGGACGAGGCACTCCTTATCCTTCATGGCGCCGTCCATGATGCCCAGGACTTCCTCCAGCCCCTCCTCGCGTTCGATGGTGTTGATGGTCTTCGTCATCTTCATACCCTCAGGGAGCAGCACCCGGGTGTTCTCTTTGTCTCGGGCCTGGTCGTAGTAGCCGTCGTAGTGGATGGTGTGGCCCTCCATCTCCAGGGGCGCCTCCTCACCCAGGTCTATGGCCAGTTGCCTGACGTAGGCGATGTCCTCGGGGCTGTCCGTGATGACAGTTGCCTTAGCTGGCTTACATAACTCGAGGAACCTCGTTACCTGTTCCTCGACTTTTCGGTTATTGAGCGCCTTAAGCTTCCTCAGGCTCTCGGCGTCCATGAACCTCGACAATGAATATGACACTTATACGCCTCTTCTAGTGTTGAAAGAGGCTTGTATTAGGCTTATCGGTTTAATATTGTTTCACTCTTCTGCTCCTCCGGCGGCTTAACGTTCCTGAACGTCAACCAGAGGAGCACGTCGTATAATCCCTTGATCGCCCCCGCCAAGAGGAAAGGCAGTGAGAAGCCTATGAACTGCATTATGTAGCCGGCTATGCTGGGCCCGACGGCCAGTGTGAAGCTTCGCGGCAGGTTGATGAGTCCTTGGACGCGGCTACGCTCCTCCGGCTTAACTATGGCCATCGTGTATGACTGTCTTGTGGGTACATCCATCTGGCTCAACAGGCTGCGCCCCAGGTACAGGGAGAGGGATGTCGGCAGGTTAGGCATGTAGGGCACTAGGGCCATCATGATGTTGGCTGGGAGGTGGCTGTAAACCATGGTGTTGATGAGGCCGATCCTCTCGCTTATCCGGGCGGCGAGCATGTAGCTCGCCGCGGCGAGGAGGCTAGAAGCCGAGAAGATGGCGCCGATCACGTCCATCCCTAGCCCGAACCGCTCGAAGAACCAGTAAGCCACGAGGCTATGGGTTGTGAAGGAGCCTCCCAACGCGTCCATGCTGAAAAGCACCGAGAGGAGGACCACGTACCTCTTGGTCTCGGGGCTCAGTGGCGTCTGCTCCTCGTGCTCCACCTCGATCTCAGCCTCCTCACCCAACAGCGAGTACAGGAACACCACGGCGAAGTTCAGCAGCGCGTACACCCCGAACATGAGGCGGTACGAGGAGGGCTCGGTGAACCCCCAGCCCTGTAGGATCACCACGAAGCCGGTGAACAGGGAACCCACGGCGGTCGCCACCGAGCCCCCCGTGCTGCGGATCGCGTAGAGCCTCGTCCGCCTATGGTCGGCGCAGCTCTGAGCAAGTATGACTCTCTCAAGCATCTGCGCGGCCCCGAAGCCACCCCTGTAACCTATGGAGGAGACCACGGCCACGGCGACGAGGAGAGGCGGATACGAGGAGACGAAATACACGGAGCCAGCCACAGCCGAAAGCAGCCCGAAGAAGACGAGCATCCTTCTCCGTCCAACCCTGTCCGCTATGAAGCCCGCGACGAGGTTGAACAGAGTCGACACGGTGAGGCCGCCGGTGAGCACGAAGCCGATCTGCCACAGCGGCAGCCCAAGGGACTTGAGGTAAACCGCGAAGAAGATGCTGACGAAGCTGGCCGCGAAGGACTGCAGCGGCCTCACCGCGAGGAGCAGCTTGCCGTTTCTGTCCACCCAGTCAAGCATGGAAATTCAATGCACGTAACGAAGTCATAACGTTAACCCTGTAGCTTACGCCATCCACATGCTGGTCGTCTCGTAGGGTCAGCCGCCGTCCCTCCTAGTCACATATCAATTAGGACTGCCAAGGCAACCGTTATAGCCCCCGCCCTCCTCACTTGAAGCATGTCTGAGAACGGTAAACTATCCCGGTTCTGGATACAGGAGCTTACCCGTCCCGCCTTCGAGGACTGGCTCGAGAACGAGCCCGAGCCGGTCGTCATCATAGGCATAGGTGCCATAGAGCAGCACGGTCTGCACCTTCCCCTAGGCACCGACAGCCTCGGCTGCAGGGAGTTCATCCACGAGGTGGCGAGCCTCACCAACAGCGTCTGCATACACCCGTGCTGGCCTGGCTTCAGCCCCCACCACATGAATTTCCCTGGCACTGTGACCTTCAGCAGCGACACGCTACTAGGCGTACTCATGGACACCATCGGGAGCTTCGCCCACCACGGCGTCAAACGCTTCGTCCTGGTGAACCACCACGGGGGCAACACCCAGACTATGAAACTCGCAGCCCAGCTCGCTAAACGAGAGTACAGCGTCATGATAGCCACCCCTGAGGGCCCGAGGGAGACGGAGCTCGCGAAGAAGATACGGGAGCGGATGCAGAGGTACCTGGAAGTTCACAGCGGGCCAAGGGAGACCGCGTACGCCCTCCACTACTTCCCTGAGCTATGCGAGATGTGGAGGCTGGAGGACTGGGAGAGCGGCGTCGTCATCTCTGACCGGCTCCGCGAGTTCATGGACCCGGACAGGGAGGACTACGAGCTTGTTAGCCAGGTCTTCAACGCGTGCCTGGGCCCCAATACCGAGGACATCACCAGGAACGGCCAGTACGCCACCACGGACTCAAGGACCGCCGACCCCGAGGAGGCGGAGGCTAGGATGGCTGAGGCCGTCCAGTTCATGGTGGACTTCATCGAGCTCTGGAAGAGCATCCCAGTTCCCAAGTGCTTCCTCGACTAACCCCTCTTCTTTTTCAGCTTCTCCGCCTCAGCCCCTTCCATGTGGACCGTGTATTCCTCGCCCGGGTACTCCACCGAGCGAACATCCTCACGGTACTCGGCGAGGGCGTCGGTTATGACCCTGTTGAGGTCGGCGTAGGGGTGGGCGAAGGGTGGAGCCTCGTCGTAGACGCCCAGCAGGTCGTGGAGCACCAGCACCTGACCGTCACACAATGGACCCGAGCCTATCCCAATGGTGGGCATCTCCACGGTCCTTGTTATCATCTCTGCGGTCTCAGCCGTCACGAACTCCAAGACAACTGAGAACGCCCCAGCTTCGCCCAGCGCCACCGCGTCCTCGACTATGGCCGCCGCCGTGTCGGCGTCGGTTCCCTGCACCTTGAAGCTGCCCCCGACGGACGCCCTCTGAGGCATGAGGCCAATGTGCGCCTGCACAGGGATGCCCACGTCCACGAGCGCCTTCACGGTGGGCGCCACCTCCTTACCGCCCTCCAGCTTGACGGCGTCGGCGCCCCCCTCCTGTATGAGACGGGCGGCGTTGGTCACCGCCTGCTCCCTGCTCACGTGGTATGACATGAAAGGCATGTCGGCGACCACCAGGGGTGCCTTGGCTCCCCTCACCACCGCCTTCGTGTGGTGTATTATGTCGTCCACGGTCACCGGGACGGGGCTCTCGTAGCCCAGCACCGCCATCCCCACGGAGTCCCCGACGAGGATCATCTCCAGCCCGGCTCTCTCCACGAGCATCGCCGTGGGGTAGTCGTAGGCGGTGACCATGGCGATCTTCTCGCCCGTAGCCTTCATCTTCCATAGCTTCGACGCGGTTACCTTCTCCATGGGCTTCACCGAGACAATACGTTGCTGTTTGCCCATATAACCGCTGGGTAGGGTTGTGGGTCGCTGGGGTGTTTCGTGTGGGCTGGGTGTCTGTGGTGGCGCCGGGGTTGGGTGGGCTGG
>Ga0315532_1003193_pt1 | contig 10653 bp, 8 predicted proteins | sample SalMarWE160370MG_FD_203082 | JGI IMG/M metagenome (GOLD analysis project Ga0315532, IMG submission 203082) | Salt marsh sediment microbial communities from the Plum Island Ecosystem LTER, Massachusetts, United States - Salt Marsh Sediment WE1603-70 ... | reverse complement strand
AAAGATAGGAAGTATAGTAAAGAGGTTCTCCTGCCATCGGAGGTTGAGGCGGATAGTATGGAAACCCAATACAAGAGCGGAATCATGGAGATAAAACTCACCAAGAAGACGCCCGCATCAGGTGGAGGTAACTAGAAATATGCCCGAAACAAAGCCCGCGAAAGGCTTAGTACTTAGGGTAACTGAGGCATTAACCAAAGACGTTGGTCGGGGGATAGCCAGGGTTGACCCCAAGGACATGGCAAAACTGGGGGTGCAGGTGGGAGATATTATCCAATTCATGGGTAAGAGGTGCACCGCAGCCAAGGTTATGCCTGCTTTTATGGAGGACAGAGGCAAGGGCATTGTCCAAATCGATGGTATTGGCCGCGAGAATGCTCAGGTAGGTCTTGACGAGAAAGCACAACTTGAGAAAGCGGAGTACAAGACCGCTGTCATGGTAGCGCTTGCCCCGATAACTACCCGAAGAACACTAAGAGAGAAAGAGACTGGCTATATTGGCAAGCTGCTCGAGGGATTACCAGTTACCGCTGGGGACAAGGTAAGAGCCACCCTCTTTGGCACTCGTTTCCAGGAGTTTTCTGTGGTTGATACCAGCCCCAAGGGAGTAGCTATCATCCGCTCAACTACTACTATCAAGATAAAGGGAGCAGGTGCACAGGAGAAGGAAGGTGTCGGGATCACCTACGAGGATATTGGTGGGTTACATAGGGAGATTGAAAGGATTAGGGAGATGATTGAACTCCCATTGAAATACCCTGAGGTATTTGAGAGATTGGGAATAGATGCCCCTAAAGGGGTACTACTGCATGGCCCCCCTGGGTGTGGGAAGACCTTGATTGCCAAAGCAGTGGCCAATGAGACCGACGCAAGCTTTTTCCATATAACCGGCCCGGAAGTTATTCACAAATTCTATGGCGAGTCGGAAGCTCACCTCCGAGCCATTTTTGAGAAAGCGAGCAAGAATGCCCCAGCCATCGTCTTCGTTGATGAAATTGACTCTATTGCCTCCAAGAGAGAAGAGGTCCGAGGCGATCAGCAGGTAGAGCGAAGGGTGGTAGCTCAACTCCTGGCTCTGATGGACGGATTGAAAGAGAGAGGAGAGGTAGTCGTTATCGGCGCTACCAACATACCCAACGTCCTCGACCCAGCCTTAAGGAGACCGGGACGCTTTGACAGGGAGATAGCGATAAGTATTCCCGACAAGAATGCCAGGTTACAGATACTTCACATTCACACCAGGGGAATGCCTTTGGCTTCTGATGTAGATCTGGGACGGATTGCTGGAATCACACACGGGTTCGTTGGGGCAGATCTAGAGGCGCTGTCTAGAGAAGCAGCGATGATTACCCTGAGAAAGATAATGCCTAAGATCGAGTTTGAAGCTGACAATATCCCTTATGAGCTTCTTCTGGAGCTGGAAGTAACCATGGATGACTTCTTGAACGCTTTGAAGGAAGTAGAAGCCTCAGCAATCAGGGAGGTCTTTACCGAGATCCCAGATGTTCGTTGGGATGATGTGGGCGGTCTAGAAGAGGTCAAGCGGATCCTTATTGAGACCATCGAGTGGCCCTTCAGGTATCCGGAGCTGTTCAAACAGGCAAGGACCAGTCCGCCTAAAGGGATCCTGCTCAGCGGTTCTCCTGGCACTGGGAAAACGCTCTTGGCTAAGGCAGTAGCCACTCAGAGTGAAGTAAACTTCATCTCAGTCAAAGGGCCAGCTCTTCTCTCTAAGTGGGTAGGCGAGTCGGAAAAGGGCATTCGAGAGGTGTTCAAGAAGGCAAAGCAGGCGAGCCCCTGCATCGTCTTCTTCGATGAAATAGACGCCCTTACTCCAGTTCGGGGCGCCGGGGGCGACTCACACGTGACGGAGCGGATCATCAGCCAGCTCCTCACCGAACTGGACGGTATCGAGGAGCTCAAAGGGGTAGTGGTGCTCGCAGCCACTAACCGATCTGATATCATCGACCCCGCCCTTCTGAGAGCCGGCAGGTTTGACATTCAGCTAGAGCTCCCGGCCCCCGATGAGAAGGCGAGGCGGGATATACTTGGCATCCACACCCGCGGCAAAGCACTGGCCAGCGACGTTGACTTGGATAAGCTAGCTGTGGCAATTGATGGCGTGGTTGGATCGGACATAGAGGCCATCTGCCGCAGAGCATCTATGCTTGCCATCAGAGAGTTTGTTAGTGGGCATCCCTCGAGTTTCGTATCCCCCCAGGACGTTGTCACTTTCAAGGTGGCGGCCAAACACTTTGAGCAAGCGATTGGCAAGATAAGTAGGTGACAGCAATGAAGAGGCTCCTGTACGTCCCTAGCATTCATGACGAAGCAGACCTTGGCAGCGCCAGCACAACCCTTTCCAAAAGGAGCGCTGTACTATCCGGAGAGCGGCGCTGGGGGCTCCACCGGGAGACCGTAGCCAAGTTCTGGCAAAGGGTAGCGGCCTATCTCCACTCCTTTGACCCCCGCCAGCTAAGGGTGTACCAGGATGGGCTGGCCGCCGATGGCGAGACGGGAAGGCACATCGTGGAGGAGGCGGCACGCAGAGGCAGTAGAAACTATCAGTTGATTCTGGAGCTGCTCAACGGAGGCGCCGAGCTTCGAAAGACGGAGGACCCCACTCTCCTTTTGCGACAGCGGGAGGTTATCCTCGGGCACCTACAGCAAGATCTGGACGTCGATCAGTATAGAACGCAGAGCGACCGGCTTATGGGGGAGCGCGATAAGTTCATCGGCGAGACCATCAGGGCAACCCTAAAGGAAGGGGAAGTGGGTGTACTCTTTATTGGGGCTCACCACAACGTGGCCTCCCGCCTGGCAGGAGACATCTCCGTAGAAGTGGTCAAGGATCCACGCCGAGTGAGAGCCTACTTTGAGGAGCTCTTCGTGGGCCGCGATGAGGTGAGGCTGGAGGAGCTTGTTCAGTACCTGACCTCGGGGATATGCGATGGGAATCTCGCACGGGTTTAGGGCTAACGGCTTAGGTCTTCATTTTTGGGTGTTAGCTGATGTAGAGTGGCGGTATGGCACGTTGTGCTCAATCCGGTAAGGGCGAAGATGGTGCGTAGCCCTCGGGATTGCTTGGCAAGGCGTGACCTGGACAGAGCACCAGGGGTTTGATCGAGCAGTTCCCGCGAGATCTTTGTATCACTTGAAAGCACGTAATTCTTCCACCAGGGCAGCGGGGATCGTTGGCTCCGGCGGCTCAGAAGTAAGGATATTTTGAACTTTTTTGGCCAACCTGTCCAACAGCGTTTCCTCCGCTTTTTCGAAGTTGATCGTGCTTCGGTCGATGAACGGCGGAGCCACATAGAGGGAACGGCGGAAGTTCCTTGCCGTATGAGGATGCGAGAGATAGACGGTAGGACCTTCCCCTTTGACGCTAGCGCGAGCTACGTCGTCGATCACCTGAAGTGCCAGGTTATCCTCGTTTACTTCCAGTGGACGCCACATATGACGGGCACGGGCAATCATCTCGTCGGTGAGGATCAAGAAGCGCGCGTCATACAGGGATCCGTAGGCGAGGAAACCGACATCGTGTACTATGGTCGCCCCCGCTTGCAGCGTTACTAGAATAGATTGGAATGCTTCTTCTCCCGCCTGTGCGTCAACGCGATGCGCATCGGTGCATCCTGCTCCTGCCCAAGAGGGCAGGTTATAGAAACGTCCCATATCGGCATAGGCGGCGCTTGAGGTAGCGCACTCCGGTGAGCCATAACAGACGATTGCTGTGCGCATGTCGGTCGCCCAGGTATTAGATCCAAACACAAATCCTGCCCCTGGGTGCTTCAGTTGAAGCAACACCAAGGCGGCAAGCGATTCCGCTATCCCTTGCGCCAGCCCCCCTTCCATGGTAATTGGTCCTCCCCCGCCAAGGTTTGAAGACGCGACCCCCATCGTGGGTATTCCCTTCTCACCGCAGAACCAAAGTCGGCCAACGATGTTGCTTTCGAACTTTAGCGGAGATTCAGGCTCGATATAGGTGACAAAGAAAGGCTTGTCTCTGAATTGTTCCTCTCCGCCAGCAACAAGCTTGGCCATCTCGTAGGGCGTCTCTAGGTCGGCCAGACAGGTTGATGTAGCCAGGATGGGCTTAGTGGAGTGTATCAACATTTCTCTGAATACGGCAGGATACATCCTATTCGGCTGAGTATCTTCAGGCAACCCCATGGACATCACAAAGTCAAACCCGTCCAATTGCTCAACAATTCTCACGTTATCAACTACATCTTGGAGCACAGCGCGTCGCATTTTATCTGTCTTGAGGTCGATGACGTACAGCGAATCAGACCCGGGGCCGAAGTAGGTATGATCCATCGCCAAGCTGAGTTCTCTGTCCCCTGTCTGGCTATACAAGGAAACGCTCGATGGAGCCTTAGCGATTGCATCTTCCACCATCGCCGGAGAAATAAGAATTCGCCCGTCTCTGTCTTCCTTTGCACCGGCCTCCTTAAGAAGCTTGCGTGCTTGTGAGCATGGAAGGTGGATCCCTGTCGTCGAAAGTAACCTCAAAGCAGCCTTGTGTAGCTGTTCTACCTGGTTCTTGGCCAAAAACGCAACCGGCGGAAATTGTTTCATTGTTCCTCCATATATCGACAGTTTCATTCGCGCACAGTATCGGTGCCGACGACCCACTGCCGATGAACATGTATCCTGATCTATTCCGCGGTTCTCCTCGGCGCCACGATATTGAAGCGAGCGCGGATCTGCTTATCCACTTCTGGGGGTATCAGGGTTGGCCGCTCCCTTATGAGGATCTCGCGCACGATCTCCCTGGCTCGTTCACGCGCGTCCAAACCGCCCGCCTGTTCCCTCGACGCGCGAGACATCCTGTCGGCCGTTGCCGGCAGGTAGTACTCATCTCCCCTGATATGATCCAACGTGTGGCGCTGCGTAAGGTAATTCCCTCCAGGGCCTACTTCCTCGATAACTCCAGTCGCCAATGTATCCTCGCTAACTTCAATCCCTCGCAGGGCCCTTAGTGCCATCCCATTGATGTCGTTATCGATGACAAATTGCTCGTAGGCAGCTGTCAGCATCGATTCTAGCATCCCCGCCGAGTGATGGATGTAGTTTCCTCCCGCCATGGCCACCAGGATGATGTTAGCGGCCTTCTCATAACCGGCCTGAATGTCCGGAAGCTTGGAATCGGTTAGCCCGGCGTCAGAATAGGTCGGTACATCGATCAACCCTCCCAACTGTACGCATGCTGCATTGAGTAAGGCTGACTCGATGGCGCCTCCGAGGTAGCTCATGGTTCGCATATCCGCTACTGCCGGGACCGGTCCGTAGAGGACTGGCGCACCCGCACGGATGGCCTGCGTCAAAACGATCCCGAACAGTTCCTCAGCGTGTACCTGTACCAACAGTCCTGCCAGGGTAGCCGGGGCCGTCGACCCCGTGACCGGAGCAGAAGAGAGAGCTACCGGAATGCCACTCTCAATTACCGTTGCTAGCACCTCAGCCGATTTGAGATCCAGCTTCAGCGGACTGATCATCCATGAGGTGACAAACGAGATGATCGGCTTATCCCGTAATTCTTTTTTCCCGCCGGCGACCATTTCTGCAAGCTCGATCACCGCTCGCGCTGACTCTGGAGAGGCAGCAGAGGCCATCACATGCTTATTCGTGTTTGCTAGACACGTGTAGAACTTATTGACATCGAGTATTTCCGGCGGCACATCTCTTGCCACCACCGGTCGCAGCAGGAAGTGGATGTTCTCTAGATTCTCTACCAACCAAGCGATATCTCCCAAATCCGCTAGGGTTGGCTCTCGCACCTCACCAGTATCCAGATCGAGAATATTGACCGCAGCCCCACCGGTACCAAGGTGGACTCGCCGCCCCCCAAGATCGAGGGGCGAAATCTTCCCACGCCCGTGCAAGATTACCCGATTAGGTACCTTCTCCAAAGCATCCGCTACAACGCCGGGTGAAACCTTTACACGTCCGTTCTTCTGCACCTTGCAGCCGGTATCGGACAAAATAGCAAGGAACGGTTCACCTCCCACCTGCACGCCGACTCGCATGAGCACGTCCAGTGCCGCTTCGTGAATCTGTGCCAGTTCTCGCTCGGATAAAACACAATACTTGCCGCCGCTCACAGATCGCACCATCTATCCTCCCTCTCCGTATTCTACCCTTGATGCCACCACTTGGCAATAGCTGGAACGCCCGATAATATACATTTTATAGTCATTGCTGACACTGCTTCGGCAATCCCCTGAGAGACCGGGTACCGCTCGGCGCGTTTGATAACCCCGCGTGGATCTCGCTGGAAGGGGCGTTCCTCGCCGGCCAGATATATCGCTGATTGGCCCAGAGGTCTTTTTCTAGCGCTCCTCTTGACTGGCCTCCTTCTATTGGGTAGCATGCCCCTCATAATAAGAAGATTTGCATCAACCGTTTCTCCGATGGAAAACATCTCAGAAGGGGATGACTATGACAACAGGTGAGCAAGATCACAGGGACGTATTCCGGCAACTCGAAGAGCACGATGTCCTATTCATCAACATCCTATTTACCGATACACTAGGAGAGCTAAAAAGCGTTGAGATTCCCGTTATGCAATTCAAAGGCGTGCTAGGCACCGGTATCAACTTCGATGGCTCCTCAATACGGGGCTACGCCGATATCGCTAATGCGGACATGTGCTTAAAGCCGGATCTTGCTACCCTCAAGATCTATCCATGGCCAACACTGATGGGCTATCAAGAGGGGAAATACAGCACCGCTGGCGTTATCGCTGATCCCTACACCACTGAGGGAACTCCCTCTATTCACTGTCCTCGCTACATCTTGAAACGCTTCTTACAGGGCGCTGCCAAGCGAGGGCTCACGTTCTTTGCGGGTGTTGAGCCGGAGTTCTTCCTGTTCCCGCAAGGGAAGATACCAACAAACCGCAGTGAGGTTACCAGTAAATCGGGCTACTTTGCCCTCGTCCCTGGTGATACGGAAGAGGCGGTACGCAAGGAGATCGTTGCCAGTCTCCTCAAAATGGGGATCCCAATCGAGAAGTCGCACCACGAGATCGAACCGTACATCAACGAGCTGTCGTTTGAGTATGCCGACCCAGTGACGACTGCCGATCGTCTCATGATCATCAAGTTCGTCGCCAAGAGCGTTGCCGTCCAACACGGATTTAAGGCCGTGTTTATGCCAAAGCCTATCGCTCGGTTTGCTGCCTGCGGGATGCATGCTCACATCTCGCTCTTTACCGATGGGGATAACGCCTTTTACGATCCCCAAGACGCCCTGGGGCTCTCACAGTGTGCGCGCTTCTTTATCGGGGGACTGATCGAGCACATAAGAGCTGTGACAGCGTTGACTAACCCTACGATCAACTCCTACAAGCGCCTCGTCCCCGGGTTTGAGGCGCCAGTGAATATCGCCTGGGGCAGTAAGAACCGCTCAACGCTGATCCGCATCCCGGCAACTCCTAATCCAAAAGAAGCAACACGGCTGGAATTGCGCTCTCCTGATCCTTCTGCCAATCCCTACCTCGCGTTCACCGCGATCCTCGCAGCGGGGATGGATGGGATTGAGCACTCCATTGAACCTCCAGCGGCCATAGGGGAGAACATCTATCTGATGAGCGAGGAGGAGAAAGCGCAGCAAGGGATAAAACCGTTGCCTAGTTCCCTTGAACAGACTGTCAACGCATTAGAATCAGACCAAGTGATCAGTAGTAGAGCCCTTGGCGCCAAGACAAGCGAATACCTTATTCAAGCAAAACGGGAAGAGATCGCTGCCTTTAACCAGTCAGTGACAGACTGGGAAAGGCAGCAGTATCTAGACGTTTAACCCTTCGGAGAAGGGCCCACTGCTGCCTTCTGTTTGGTGGGCGTTGTGCTCTTGTAGGGCGAAGGAAGCCGAATATCGAACCGCCGGCGAATCTTCCTATCGATATTCTCAGGGATAAGCGCAGTGCGCTCCTTACCCATAATCTCACGCGCAATTTGTCGGGCTCCTTCTCGAACGTCACTTATTTCGCCATTTCGGGCCTGGAGGTGTTTTCGAGTGAGGCGTGACGGTACATAAAATTCATCACTACGAGCGTACTTTATTGTATGTTTCTGCGTAAGGAAACGCCCTCCTGGTCCGACTTCCTTGATAACATCAAAGGCCAGGGTATCATCATTCACCTTGATCCCCTGGAGTACGCGCATGGCCATGCCGTTGATATCGTTATCGATCACAAATTGCTCATAGGCGACCGTCATCAACGAGTCAAGGACACCCGCAGCATGATGAACATAGTCGCCACCCGATAACGAAACCTGAAGAATGTTCTGTGCTTTTTCATAGCCGGCCTGAATATCCGGGAGTTTTGCATCTGCTGCCCCAGCGTCCGCGTAGATGGGAACCTTAATATGTTTGGCAAGCAAGACCGCCGCTGCGTTCAACATCCCTGCCTCGACCGCTCCTCCAAGGAAACCCATGTTCCACATATCGGCAATGCCAGGAACGATCCCGTACAGAACCCGGGCGCCAGGAGCGATAATCTGGGAGAGGGCGATCGCGAAGAGCTGCTCAGCGTGAGCAAGGCTCAATAATCCAGCCAGGGTAGCTGGAGCCGTCAATCCGGTAACTGGAGCGCAGGATAAGGCGGCAGGAATACCATTCCTTATGGCTACCTCCGCAATCCCGGCTACTCGTGCATCAAGCTGAAGGGGGCTGATCATACAAGAGGCAACAAATGAGATGAACGGCCGCATGCGTAGCGTTTCCCGGCTGCCAGCAATCATGGCGGCCATGGTAATAACGTCCTTCACCGCCTGAGTATCAGTTGCGGATTCCTGAACGTTTTTGGTCGTCCCAGCCAATGCAGAGTAAAAGCTATTAATCGTGCTAATTTCTTTAGGAATATCATTACAGACAACTGGGCACTGATAGAAATGAACGTTATCTAAGTGTTCGACCAACCAAGCAAGATCATATTGGTCCTGCAAAGTAGAAGGACGGAGATGGCCCGATTTCAAATCCAGAACACGTACTGCAGCCCCTCCGCTTCCCAGGTGAACGTGGCGATCGCCAACCCACATATCGTTTTCTCGCGTGCGCCCAGCCATCAAGAATTGAGAGGGAGCAAGCGAGACAAGGTCGTTCACGAGAACGGCCGGAAGACGAACCATTTGCTTACTTCGGTCGACCGAGGCACCAACACGACGAAAGAGATTCAAATAGTGCTCGTCTTTGACCGATATCCCAACTTCCTCGAGGATACGCAGGGATGTCTTGTGAATCTCCTCGACCCTTTTTGTGCTCAGGAGATGCAGTTTTCTTCCCTGTAGGCCTTTTCGTGGCATGTTCTTCCCTCTGTGCACAAAATCCCTTGCTCCCTATTAAGAAGCGAGTGCGAAGTATTATAGATCCAGCCTCCCTTGCTAACAAGACCTATTTGAAAAACCAACAAGACATTTGTCACCAAATCTAAGTAGCTCACTGTCCTAATCGTTGGATAAGGCTAAGGGCCTGATTTCTCACATTTCGTCCGTTGTACCACCGTGAATGTTGAACGGTAAAGGTGCTCAATCTCACTTACTTCGGGATGGCGCGGGTTGGTGTTGACATTGACGTTTGTTGCCGCCCGCTTTGACATAATCTTGAGATCGCATTTGCAAACGGTGATCACTTCGTCAGCGAGGCCATACCTCTGATCGATATCGACAAGAAACTCTTGGAAGGTCGTTTCACTCAGAGAATCGAGCTTTGTGCGTTTCTCTTGCGGTATTTCGGAAAGGTTGAACGCGAAGACAGATGCGAGTAGCTTCGCGTTGGTGAGCCCGTGCGGCGTGTCGTAGAATCCGCTAACCTGGTGCGACATGGCATGGATCAAGCCTAATCCCACATGCTGCATCGCGGCGCCAGCGAGCAGACTGGCCAGGGCCATGTGTTCACGCGCCTCAAGGTCATCACCGTGGTTAACCGCACGATCCAGGCTTTCCAGGACGAGCTTAATGGCCTCCAACGCCAACAGGTCCGATAGCCGGTTAGCAAGGGTAGAAACGTAGGCCTCAAGCGCGTGGATAAAAGCATCGAGTCCAGTCCAAAGCGTCAGTTTTCGCGGTAAGGTCAGGGTTAATTCGGGATCGACGATCGCCATGTGCGGAGCCATCCTCGGATCTCCGATGGAGAGTTTTTCGTTGGTCTCTGGATCGGAGATTACCGCCCAGTAGTTGACCTCGCTTCCCGTACCGGATGTGGTGGGGATACAGATGACCGGGGTTGAGCGTCTTTTTATGTTACGCTTGTGTTGAAATGCTTTGATATCCTGCGTGCGGTGACTAAGACAGATTCCGATCCCCTTCGCCAGATCGATAGCGCTTCCCCCGCCGAAGCCAACCAAGCAATCCGGGTCAAGTAGCCCCAGTTCTTTGACCCCCTCCGCTACTAGCTTTGTGGTAGGGTTGCTCGCGGCCCTGCTGAAAAGCAGGGTTTTAGCTCCACCTTGTTCCGCCGCGACAATCGCCTTCTCAGCCAGTTTTAATTCAACAAGGTCCTTCGAGGTGATCAAGGCCACCCGCTTGAAGCCGCACCGGCTGATCTCTCCTCGCAACTCAACCAGTTTACCGGAACCAAACGTCACTTTGCTGGGCAGTGTAAAGTCAACACGCATCTTTGCCGTCACGGGATCCCCTCAATAGGACA
>Ga0315532_1003192_pt1 | contig 10653 bp, 6 predicted proteins | sample SalMarWE160370MG_FD_203082 | JGI IMG/M metagenome (GOLD analysis project Ga0315532, IMG submission 203082) | Salt marsh sediment microbial communities from the Plum Island Ecosystem LTER, Massachusetts, United States - Salt Marsh Sediment WE1603-70 ... | reverse complement strand
CATCTGACCAGAATCCTGCATCGTCGTTGAATAAACAACACAACCAGGTTTTTTCGCTAGCGGACTAGTATTGGTATGGAATGCGCAGCCGAGTGGCGCAAAAACAACAGTCGGAATACCGATATCGGCTACCTTGTATGCTGTGGGCCAGGAATGTTTCTGCCGATCCATGACTAATAATATTATCCCGTCAGGCTTAGCAGCCTTGGCCTTCGCTACCCAGGCATCGGCATCGGTATTACTGTAAATCGGATTCGGCCTCAGATTTAATCGCACACCGAGCGACTTGGCTGTCTCCGTTAGTTGTGCAGTGTAATCGCTAATTGCCGCTCTACCATCATAGATCGCACCCGGCCACCACATGCCGTAATCCCCCTTCCGACGTACGGTTGCCGCCATAATCGTTGGCACGTACTTCGACGCCGGCCCATTTTTACGCACCGGCTTAATTACTTTCCAATGTTCCTGCTGCTTCGGAATCCTTCTGCCGCTCAGCATCTCCCCAGCCATAGCAGTCCCTGCTATACTTGTACCTAACCCTCCCAAAAAATTCCGGCGAGTTAAACAAATCATTTTCCTAAACATGATAATTCTCCTTCATTAAGAGGGTTAACATAAACATGCCTTGGCTGCACGCCAAAGCACCTATCGTCTTGGAGTAGTGTATTAATTCATTTAATAACATAACATACCTCAAGTGGTAATTTAACTAAAAAACGTTTTTTTCTAAAAGCGGCGGGCCGCATTCGTCCTATAATCTTTTAGTCACTCACCATCTCACAAGCATTTCATCTTTCGCAGCAGCTCTATGGACGAGCATCCAGCATCGCTTGTCCGCCGTAGCTTCAGCGAAGGCGAGAATCCAGCTTTTTAGGCTATAGACTCCTGCTTTCGCAGGAGTGACATGACGAAAACAGCTTTCCGCAACAGGTACTAATTAGGGATTATGATATTCAACTTCCACCTTTAGCATCTCACCTAGCTTAATGAGCTCCTGAGTATAATCTCCATATACCATTGCAAAATGGGGCCCATAATCATATTTCTTATCAACCAACTGTCTTGCGCCTGGGACATTTATTAGCAAATTCAGAGCACAACCAGACTTGCCAAAACCTATCAAATCAGACACTTCCCCTTTTGTTGCTAATATCCTCTTAGCCAAAGGATCAAATCGAGCTAAGGTAGCAGTTTTCTCTTTAACTTTTGTTAAGTCTACCTGTACTTTTGTTCCCCATCCAGAGTAAACGAAGTTTCTCAATTCGTATGGTATATCAGGTTTATCAAAACCATTCATCTTCATTGTTGATACGTCATGTCCAAATGCAACTATATTTTCCCCTCTGGCACCCAGGTTGCCCATCATAGCAGCTTTCTTTGAAAGAGACATCAACACCCTCATTGCCAACATTGCATTTATATCTCCTTCACATCCTGCTGGTAATCCTTCACTATTTAAAATAGAGTTGGTTAAACAAGGAACAATTTTCCACTTTTCCGGGAGCCTGCTTGCGCAAAATTCCCTGCATTCTATAACAGTCGCATTACTATTGTATTTCTTAAGCAAGTTCTTGACAGCAAAATGATATTCGATACTATTTATAACATATTTTCTATCAATATGAACCGCCCGAGCACTTTTGATTAGTCTATCAGCAAAATCTTCTACTTTTTCCATAGTGTCTTTACTTTTCTTGACTCTATTCATTTCATCAGAAAGTACCTTATAGGTAGCAATTTGGGCAACTATACCAAATCTTTCTTTAAGGTCTTCATAATCAGATATAACACTTGAATTCCGTTTAAGTTTTCTTCCTCTATTGGTAAAGTATAATATATTTGTCTGCTGAAATACTTTTCTTGCTCTTAATATTTGAATTAGCTTATTTAATTCATCATCATTTTTAACTACGTAAGCTTCCAAACCTATGCTTCTTAAATAAGCAGTACTTTCCGACAACAGACCACCAATTCCTATCGTCGGTTTTTTAACGCTCTTGCCTACAATTGCATGAAAATATTGTCCAAAAGTATTTCCATGTATCAAATATAAATCCACTTTATCATTTTCCAATTTCTGAAATAAGTCATCAGCTATATCGTCATCACCTACAGTGAAAGAGCCATTCAATTCTTCTGTATACTCATAATACACAGGCTCCAAAAAATTTACATCAGCACTGAGCCTCTTCTTATCATTTTCAACAACCCTTTTAAAACTATTTCGGAACCGAGCCCTTTCTTGCGCAGGAGTTGTTAATAAAGCAGAAGGTCCAAATCTACATGGTCCCTCCCACACACCTGAATGAATGTAAGCACCAAAAACAGTCTTGACATTAACCTTTACATCACAATTAATGCACTAACTACTGCTCCAGTAAAACCGCCCATACCCCCTAAAAATATACGTCTGTTAATTGCTTGTTGATTAGACATATCATTTTCTCCTTATTAAATAGTAACCTTTCATGGGTATTTTGAACGCATTGAGCAGCGCACCTAATGTTGAAATACCCAAATTCTCTCCTGTCGCTCACTATATCTCAAACTGTCAGTAAATTATTTTTTATTTCTTTTTACGGCTTGAGACTATCTCCTTCCAAAACTCAATATTAGCCGTTAATTGAGATTTAAAATATTTTCACTGCGAAACACACAGTTTCCACTCCAAGTACGCGCCTCGCATAATACACAGTAACTCCTCCTCTATTCGAAAAACTACAAAGATCCCGCATATCAGAGGACCAAAATCCGCAAACACCCTCATACGCGGACAGAATCTTCTCTACCATTATTTATACAAAATCATCCACTTTGCCGCCAAGGAAAATCTCTTGATTATGTATTGGTAGGTGTTTTTGGTAAGATTGTGTAAAAATGCGATATGGTCAAGGGCATATTTCCTATTTGGGCATCTTCTTCAAAATATTGTAGATGTATTTAAGAAAAGGCAGTTGGAGCACGGGTGGCGTGCAAAGATATTCTTCGGACAAAGAAAAAAAGCTGTTAAGGCCTGATGATATTGTCGATGTTGGAGAGAGTTATAAAATGTCAGAATTCTTCGAAAAGTCACCTCTTTCAAGAGCTGAAAAACACCCTGATTTTCAAGTGACTTCTTGTCACCATTTTGTCACTATAAATGCCAAATTTGACGATCGATGGGAGCACAAAATCCCAAATATTTGCATAAAAACAAAGATTTTTTTATTCTTATCGGATTAAGTATACGGCGTAAAAGAAATCTATTGATGACATAACCATTTGTAAAATAAAGACATATATTTTACTTGGCTTAAAAATCTCAACTCATGGTCGAGTAGACGTAAAGCTCTCTCATTTAGGCATGCTTTGTATTCCCCGTGTCTCTTCTCTTTCGATTGAAGAGTGTCACAATATTCTGCCATGTGAAAGAACGTTAATGTCGCGTCATAGTACAATCTGATCGATCTCTACGAAGCCTGGGGTAAGCCAGAAAAAGCCGAAGAGTGGCGAGCAAAGCTGCCGCAAACAGAAGGAAAAATAGAGTGACACAGCAATACCAGAATGGCCCAATTTTCACTCGCAAAACCACTATATTAACTACAATAAATATCCTCTCTTGAATATCCATATTCTGGTATTATAATCCATTGCATATGTTGAAATCATATTTCATATTAGTCATCAGTTCTTTCTTTGCTGGAAGGCATTAATCGAGATTTTTTAGGATGGAGATGAGAATGCTTCTCTCGGGAGGTATATATGACCGAGTGTAATATAAATAAAGGTATCACTGAATGCAAAGCGCTGGTCTCAATCGGTACGATTAGCTTTATCCTAGGAGTGCATACCTTAGGAGTTTTTGCACGTGAGGCCCCGATGTCTTCAAAGGAACGCATCTCAGACATCAAAGTAACTTGCTATGCCACTGCTCAATTGCTGAGTTCGCTTCCGAATCTGGAAGAAGGGGCATTGGTAGAGACGGCAGGTTTCTATGTTCCGGGAGATGGGGGCAATGCGCTATACCGGATCCAGAAGCTCAACGATGGACTGCAGCCCAACGGGGCCGATGTCATCGCTCTGAAGAATGGGCAGGTTGCCATCCTTTTGGAAAGTAAATCCGTGAACTACAAGATGTTCGGTGCAGTCGGAGACGGTGACAGTGATGATGGTATTCAGATTAAGCTAGCACATGAATACGCAAATAGGCACCGGATCCCGGTGATTAACCTGAGCGGTGAGTTCTGGGTTAGACAGGTTAACAATATTAAAATCAAGACCAATGTGCACTGGGGAAATACAACTTTTCACATCGACGAAAGATTCAACAATAGACGATTTCCACGTTTTGTGGTCATCAATGATGAACCGACGAAGACTCTGAAACTGGACAAAGAAACGAAAGCAATCTTACTTAAGAAGATCCGGCCCGGTGTACAGATCATTAATGAGTTAGCATCCTATGCAGGCCACTTGATCACTGTCGAGGATGCAAAGGATCGCATCGGAATTCGAGCGGGTAACTATTCCAAACGAGGATGGGCGCGTGAGGAATTGTTCTATGTGGAAGAAGAAGGCCGCATCATCGGCGATATCGCCTGGGCGTTCAAGGACTTCACTTCAGTAAAAGCCACCCCGTGTAACGATGTCTATCTCATCATAGAAGGGGGTCGATTCTATTTCTCAGGAGATACACCGGCTGGTGGCTCCAAGGGCTATCACCACCATGGAATCTCTATACAGCGCAGCCGCACTATTGTGCGTGAGCAATGGATGGGTTTGGAGAAGGGCCGTCGGGATGTTTCTATTGAGCCTCGTAGTGGATTCTATGTGCTAAGTGGTGTCTTTGACGTCACGTTAGAGAACATCCGTGCCATGCCCTGGGAGAAGAATCGTCCAGACCGTTCCAAAGCTGTCGCCCACGGTACATATGGTATAGGCGGCGCGCGCATGCTGAACTGCACATTTCGCAATCTCACTGCTGAAGGTGGCTGGGTGGCCTGGGGAGTTTTTGGTACGAATCTTAATAAGAACTTCCGTATAGAGAACTGCTGGCTCAATCGCATTGACGTCCATTTCCACTGCTGGAATCTATATATTAGTGACTGCACCATCGGCTTCAAGGGTATTTCCGTGACCGGTGGCGGAGATCTCTTCGTGGAGAATACTACACGCCACGGTAATAGCTTCATCAACTTCCGTCGTGACTACGGTGCTAGGTGGGATGGTCGCATTCGGCTTAGTGGATGTACACTCAAACCAACTGGTAATGGCACGGTCTCAGTTCTAAGCCACCACATGTCTGACTTCAACTATCAGTATCCCATCGGCTTTGCTCGTAGTGTTATGGTCACCGACATGCTAATTGACTACAGTGCAGCACCTGAATCCACATCCCCATGCTGGATGATGGACATCGTGCCTTTTTCCAGAACAAAGACAGGCGAACGCCTGTTTTTTCCCAATTACATAGAATTCCGCGACGTTAGAATAACAGGACGAGAGCATGGTATCCGTCTCCTTCGTATCCCCAATCCACACCACTATTATCTGCGCCAGCAAGGTGGATATGATGGGAGCATGTTAGAGTCGAACTGTAAGCTGGTTATTGACAACGTGCAATTAGAAAAATTGATCCCAAAAATTCCCAATGATACCAGTAAAGTACACTTCTTAATCGGCGGTGAGGTCGAGACTGGGTATACTGATAAGATGTCTCTCTTTCCGGAAATTCATTACACAGATTGCGATGATATCAATATCTACCTGGGAAATTGCATCGCCAGCGTATTCTTCGACCGGTGTTCCATAAACGCCATAAATGCCCCCGGTCTACAAGGTGAACTGGTATTCCGGGATTGTCGGTTACAACCTAACGTGCAGGAGATAAAGGGCGATCTCTACAAGCTTGATAGCACATTAGGGACTCGATTCACTAACTGCACAGTGCACACACCTATAGTTTCTGGAATAGCGAATCCAGAACTGGTTAATCGTACTGGCTTTGTTGAAATCAACAGGTCCGTTCGGCATTACCATATCAACACAACGTTGGGCAACCGGATCATAGAACACTACAGACGTCAGGGAACGGAACTGAATCCGGATTTCATCGCAATGCTGAAACTGCACCACGGGATGGAAGATTAAACAGTCGCCATTAGAAGCATGAAGTTGCTTATCCAGTGATACGAAGCTTGGTACAAGCTCGATGAAACCGAAAGGTGGCGAGCAAAACTGCCGCAAACAGAAGCTGTGGACGAGTGAAATAACAGACGCAAAGTCACCTCTTTCAGAAGCTGAAAAACACCTTGATTTTCAGGGTTGAGTAGACCGAGGGAATTTCACCCTCGGCCCCTCCGACCTATGAAGAGCGAAAAGTCAAAACATTTTCTCCTGTCAACCCAAATTTTTCTTTGAAGGGCATCCCATCGTTTGCTCTGCTGCGAATCGGCTATGCAGAGCCTCCAGTTCGTTTCGAGCCGACCATCGGGCCACGAAGGCGATCAAGAGCGGCGACGTTCTCCAATCCAACACGCCTACAATCTGGTAACTTTCAAGTAACCACAGAGGGCACAATGATCTTTTCTCACAAAGTCTGGCAATCGTTCATGATTCAAATTTCAGAATTCATACACAATATTTGTCCCAGTTTTTCACCGCCTTCGTAAGAAAGTGAGGCGGTGAAAAACGTCCGTCGAACGTATTGGGATTACTTTCTTCTTAAATGCTAATCTCATAAAAGTCACCACACACCTATCTGGAGCTTCTCTTTCAAGAGCTCATGAAGATCATCTGGGTGTAGCAGCTGAACCAGGCCCATTCAGAACCGGGGGCTATCAACAAGGACGCCCAGAGAGGGGCAAGGAGCTCTGGCCAGTAAATAACCCATACATACCATGTTTGTTATCTGAAAGAATCTACCAATATCACTCCTAACCGCACTTCACAGTCTTAGACCAGACTTTCATCGTACCGGCAATTTGTCTTCCACATACCCCACATCACCGATAGCATTTTGCGAGCCACCGTATGACGGGCGTTACTTGGCGTCACTCCATTCCACACCATCCTTTTGTAATTATCTGCAAATGGATTACTCGACTGGCAGATCGCACTGAGGGCAGCACCCATTATAGCGTCTTTCAACCTCCGGTTGACTCCACGAAATAATCGCAAATTACCTGTCTTAGGACGACCTTCCTTGTCGCTGCCGCTGGCAAAGCGTTTGAGGCCGATCCCACAATACTTCCAGAGTTTCTTAGCACTGCCGAACCTCCAAGGAGTATCCAGATACGCAAATAGTGTAATAGCACGAACCGGACCAACGCCTGGCAGATCCTTCCAAAATCCAATTATCGGATATAATTTGCTGCGTCGAAGCATTGAAAAGACTGGCGGATGAGCTGGCCAGGCTAAGAGAGACAGGGCAGAAAAGACCACAGAGACCAAACTACAGTTCCGCACGGCATGTAAAGAGTCTCTGGCCAATGGCAAACTGACAGTTGATGAAAAACACGAGCTCAAAACGTTGGCTGAATCATATTGACCTTGACAAAAGTCGTAAATGAGAGTAAGAGTTCTTCTCGAACTTAGCTATTAACCAGAATAAACCGAATAGATTAAGGACAGCGTCATGGCATCACATATACAAACGCGGAGAAACTTTCTAAAAGCAGTAGGTATCGGGACAACATTGCTGGTGATACCAGAGCTTGGGATTGCAAAGAAATCAAAAAAACAAAAACCCAATATCCTTTTTATCATGTCAGATGATCATACCTCACAGGCTTTCGGTATATACGGGTCAAGACTCGCATCCCTTAATCCTACCCCTAATCTTGATCGTATTGCTCAAGAGGGGATGATCTTCGATAATGTATTTTGTAATAATTCTATTTGCACGCCCAGTCGTGCATCCATTATTACCGGCCAATATCCACAAACCAATGGTGTCCTTGATCTTACAGGTAGTATTCCTCCGGAAAGACAATATCTTCCTGTAGAGATGAGAAAAGCAGGATATCTCACTGCTATCATAGGTAAATGGCACTTAAAAGAAGAGCCCAAGACCTTTGACTACTATAATGTGCTTCCCGGACAGGGGAGATATTTCGACCCTGTAACAAGGGAGAAAGGCAAAGGACAATGGCCTAAAAATATGGCAAAACACATTGGCCATTCTTCCGATGTAATTACCGACCTTAGTTTGGATTGGTTAAGAAACAGAGATAAGTCAAAACCGTTCTTCTTAATGCATCATTTCAAGGCGCCTCATGATGGGTTTCGGAATGCCAAACGCTACGATTCGTATCTCCAAGACACTGAAATCCCTGAGCCAAAGAGCCTGTACAATCCAGGTAATCATGGATCAATAGCTACACGTGGTTCTAATGATAGTCTGACACATATTATTGGAGCCTCGCTATCCAGGAGATGTAACGCATGGGGTCTGGGAAAGATGCTGAAGATTGATGATTCATTACCTGACCGGGAATATACCCATGAGGTCTACCAGACTCTTCTGAAAAGATATCTGCGTTGCGTAAAGGGAATAGATGACAATATCAAAAGAATTGTTGATTATCTTAAGAAAGAGGGAATATATGATAATACCGTAGTTATTTATACCGGTGATCAGGGGTATTTCCTGGGTGAGCACGATTACTTCGATAAAAGATGGATGTATGAAGAAGGAATGAGAATGCCTTTCTTTGTTCGTTACCCACAAATCATCAAAGAAGGTAGTCGCTCAGACCTGTTGATAAACAATACCGATTTTGCACCAACAATGATTGAGCTTGCCGGAGGGAAGGTGCCGGAATATATGCAGGGACATAGTTTTAAGCGGACAATAGAGGGGAAAAAGGAGAATGACTGGAGGACTGAAACCTACTACCGGTACTGGATGCATATGGCTCATAAGCTTGGCAATCCCGCTCACTTCGGGATAAGAACGAACAAGTATAAACTTATATTCTTTTATGGAGTCGATTTTAAAGACCCTCCACGCACGGGATTATGGGGTTCACAGGCTGATATCATAACCCCTCCGGGATGGGAATTGTACAATATTGAAGAGGACCCTTTTGAAATGAATAATCTATATAGTAATCCTGAATATGCAGATATTATTAAGGATCTGAAACAAAGGTTAAAAAAGCTTCGTCAGGAATTAAATGAAACTGATGAAAACTTCCCGCATATTCAGGCAATAATTGATGAACACTGGGATGACTGATAGCAAATTTAACTTCAACTGTAAGTTGTTATGGGATCTGCTGCGTCATATGCGGCGGTCGATCCGTTGAGTTTGCGACAGTCCCGGGGCACCGATTATCACTTCAGCGGTATGCTATTTTTAGAGTAGTAGAATTGACAATTTGAGAGCAATGATGAATGAGTTCGTGATGCTAATACTCACAATATTGCTCAAGAACATATTCGAGTTGCGCTACGGAGGATAGAATCAAATACCAAGTGAGTGCTTCCGAGGGATAACCTCAAGATTTAGACAATCAGGAGTGGTTCGCGTATATCTTCTGCTCTTTCACGGAGGGCCGGCATTGTGGCGTCGTCGCACCTACGACGGCTAGACAACCTCCTGTAAATTGGGGCACAGAAAACTACCAGGGAAATAAAACAGCGATCTATCGATGCAGTCTTGACAAAGTGCTACGTCGCATGATGTCCAAGTGTAATTTTTGTGCCTGGTAGCGTTTGCCGGACTGTTTGTACCGCCTGAATATTTTCTGTATTCCGGCCGTTGCGGCGTCGCCCTGAAGGCGCCGCAAGGAAAGTGGGATCTCACGAACCGCCGTGCCGTTGCGCTCGACGTAAAGAACCTGGGAAATAAAGCCGTAACCGTCGACTTCAGCGTGGACAATCCCGGAGCGAAGCGCTTCGGAGAGAAGCCACTCTTGAGTGAGAATTGCATCTACGAAGACGTCTATCTCAAGCCTGCAGAATCCAGAACCCTGAAGGTCTTGTTCTGCGTCACTCCCTGGCGGTTCAGCAAACCCGTGAAACTGGTCGGGATGCGTGTAACGCCCGGCGTCTCGGACAAAATCGACCCCTCAAACGTCGTCCAACTCCGCATTTTAGGCGACAAGTCCGACCTCGCCATCGAGGTCGACAACATCCGCGCCGAAGGCGAGCTGGAGACCATGGATGCCGAGACCTTCTTTCCTTTCATCGACAAGTTCGGCCAGTTCATCCACGCGGACTGGCCGGGGAAAACTCGAGACGAAGAAGACCTGAAAAAACGCGCGAAGACCGAGAAAGAGGACCTCGAAAACCACCCCGGCCCCAAGGGATGGAACCGCTACGGCGGGTGGAAGGATGGCCCGCAGCTCGAGGCGACCGGATTCTTCCGCGCCGAGAAACACAAGGGCAAATGGTGGCTCGTTGACAAAAGAAATGTATCGATCATGTAATTCTTTTTGGAGCAATGCCATGGAAAGGTTCAGAATTTGTGCGGGATCCGAACCTTTTGAAGTGCAGCGGAATCAGCAAATCTTTCTGGTTCATCACACGACATCGATTCCCTCGCTTTGCGCATTGAGTAGAATTCCCTTGTTCTTCTCTTAGTTACACCATTTCCTCAACTTCTCACCTTATTCAGCCATTTGAGATTCGCTCTTAGTTGCCCCAGCACTTTACTCATATCAGGAA
>Ga0315532_1003190_pt1 | contig 10658 bp, 8 predicted proteins | sample SalMarWE160370MG_FD_203082 | JGI IMG/M metagenome (GOLD analysis project Ga0315532, IMG submission 203082) | Salt marsh sediment microbial communities from the Plum Island Ecosystem LTER, Massachusetts, United States - Salt Marsh Sediment WE1603-70 ... | reverse complement strand
AAGGCTCCTCAACGCTCTAAACCTGGGCCGAATCACCCATGGCGTAGACCGCTTAAAGTCCATATCGATAGGAGGTGACATATTCGCTGAACAATTAGGGTGACTTTTTCGCTGGACAACAACAGTCGGTGTTTTTATGGGTGATTATTGACTTTGCGGCCCTCGGCTAATATCATGATATATAACATAAATGCTTGTATGAATAAGTAATTTCCCAGAGATCCTTTCTTAGACTATTTGGGAGTGAGCTACGGGATGTTATGTGGATTTGCGCCCCAAGATTTTTTGAACATCACCAGAGAAAAATTCAGGAAAATGGTCAGGGAAGCCAAGCCATTGACCTGTTGGTATAGCATTACTGAGGAGTGCGACCTGCACTGCAAGTTCTGTTTTGCCGATTCCACCAAGCCCTGGCCAGATGAATTGACGACGCAGGAGATTTATGCTCTTTTGGATAACATTGCCGAGGCCGGTACACAAGCTATCGTGTTTGGAGGTGGGGAGCCTACGTTACGAGAGGACCTGTTCGAGGTAATGCACTATGCTGCCAGATACAAAAATATGTTTGTTGCTCTCAACACGAATGGTCAAAGGCTTGACCGTAAATATGTTAGGAGATTGGCGAATGCAGGCGTTTCCCAGGTGAAAGTAAGTGTTGATGGGTTGAAAGAGAGCCATGAGTGGAATAGAGGGACAGGGACTTTCGATAAGTGCATTCAGGCATTGAAGAACTGCGTGGATGCCGGTATTAAGAGCGTGATATGGATCGCCACCATTTCTCAAATGAACTATGATGAAATACCCCAGATGGTTAAGATGGCCATGGGTTTGGGTGTTGATATAAGCATGGTGCAGCTTTTTCCTGGTGGGAGGTGGAAAGGAAAAACGGACCTGATGTTGACTAGAGAGCAGGTCAGGGACTGGCAAAGGTATATGGCGGAGCAACAGAATGTATATGGATGGACTAGGATTCAGTTTGAGGATCGCTACCAGATCTGCGAGGATTGCTATGCTCTGAAGGTAGCTGCGGACCCATATAGAATAGGTGATTTTACCGATACCCCTGCTGGATGCATTAGTGGCATCTGGCAGTATATCATAAACGCCTCAGGTAAGGTGGTGATTGGGGATATAATAACTCCTGAACTTGAGATAGGCGATCTACGAAAGCAAAAGCTGAGCGAGATATGGCACAGTTCTGAACTGGCTGACCGCTTAAGGGATAGAGATAAACTGAAAGGAAAGTGCGGTAGATGCGAGTTGAGATTTGTATGTGGAGGCTGTAGAAGGATGGCCTATAGTCTGACTGGTGATATTATGGAAGCTGATCCTCAATGCTGGTATGAACCTAGATTGGAGTTAGAATATGACGGTAGAGTTCAAAAAGCAGTTAAAGGTTCCTGAGGCTGACCCTTATTTTTTCATGCCCCGGAGCGTTATTGTAAATATCCAAAGACTGGATGAACTAAGCAGGAAGCACCCGGTCAATGTTCTGGTTACTGGAAAACAAGGATGTGGCAAATCAAGCTTGGTTAGGCAATTTGCCGCTCGTTATGACCGCCCTTTAAGTGTCTTCCAGGTTGGGCTTCTCACTGAGCCGGGGCAACTGTTTGGGCAGCAGAGGCTTAGAGAGGGAGACACCTACTATCAGGAGTTCCTCTTCCCTCAGGCCATCAGTACACCCAGATGTGCGGTGCACCTGGAGGAGATCAACCGCCCTGAACACCCTAAAGCTCTAAATGAGCTGTTTTCTGTTCTGGGAGAGGATAGAAGCATCTGGGTGGATGAGCTGGGGCTGGCTTTGGTGGCAGAGGAGGTTATCTTCTTTGCTAGCCTCAATGAGGGGCCGCAGTTCACCGGAACTGAGGTTCTGGATGCCGCTCTGCGGGATAGGTTCTATACCATTCGGCTGGATTACTTACCTCCTGAGACTGAGCAAGAGGTGATAGTTCTGAAAACCGGGGTCTCTGAAGAGGATGCAGATAAAATCATCAGGGTCATACATCGCTTACGTCATGACCCTCGGAACCCGCTTGCGATATCTACCCGACATAGTTTAATGATAGGTGAGATGGTAAATGCGGGGGCTAGTTTAAGAGAGGCTTTTAGCTTCACTTTACACATTAGCAAGGATGCATTGGAGTCCTGCCTGGTAGCCCTTCACTTTGGAAGTGGCGAAACCGAAGCAGAGAGTGAGGAGTATGAGCTATTCTGAATACTGGAGGGTGAACAAGTCTGTAATTGATTACATAGAGCTGGCGAACGCTCTGCGGGCTCTACGTAAAATAGTGGCAGTGATAGATGTAGATGCCGAGGTTGTGTGGGCAGGTATGCCTTGTAACGCTGACAAGAAGATAGAGCTGCCAGCCGTCTTAGCCAAGGGAGACTATCCAATTACAAGCGAAAAGATGGACGTGATAGTGGGATTGAATGTGCATGAGGCATTGCATTACCGGGAGGAGAGCGAGCACGCTTGGGGTTATCTGTCTCATACGTTTCTTGGAATGAAAGATAAAACCCTCCTTGGTAAGCTTTTTGAGGCAGGCGAGGATATACATGTCGATGGCACTGCCATTAGAAGAGGAGTCTCAGGGAAATATGTCCAGAGGTCACGAGCATGGTGGAAGAAAAATTACCAGGAAGACTATACCGCTGGTCTGGCTAATCCAGAGGGATTGTTTGGAATCTGGACATATCTGGTTCTAGACGAGGTTTTCGCGCAGATGAACGCGCAGGATATGGAAGAACTGTTGCAGCTTTCCAGTGAGTCTCTGGAGACAGCGGAATTGGAGTCATTGGTTGAGTCTCTCTGTTGCGACAAGAAGCTGCCGATGCTGCAGGTGCTTGGCACCATGCTAAGCATGCCTTTGGACTACATGCAGGCTCTGCAAATACTTCTCAGTAAAACGCCAGAGATTGTGAACTCTGATGCAATAGGGAGGGCTTTGTGTTACCGGGAACTGTGGAAAGTATTAGAGAAGCATTTTTCAGATTGGGAAGCTAAGATGAAGGCAGCCGAGGCTGCGGGGGAACTAACGGAGCCTAAGACTTTGGCTGGGTCTTCAGAAGGGGATGACGCTAGAATCTCCGTGGAGCTTGCCGAGGCAATACAGCAGGCTGTCGCTAGCGAAGCTGAGGAGGTCACAGAAGCTATTAAGGCTGCTTTGAAAGCTGTGGGCGCGGCCGATGAGGCGCAATACCTTTTTCCGGCAATCTTCGAGAATGCTCTAGAACCCCTTGACAAAGACCCCAATCTGGACATCGTTCGGAGCCTAACCGAAATATTTCGTCTCTGGCTTGAGGAAACCTTGCGCATAAACCGCGGATTGGATGCCGGGACATTGGATCCTAGAAGGCTCCATAGAGCTACCACTACCGGCAGGATCTTCAAACAGAAGGAATATCATATAGAGAACTTCTTATGGAATATCATTGTTCTTATCGATGCATCCGGTTCAGTAGGTTGGTTCTGGGAGCAGATAAAAGGCATCTATAGTGCACTTGCGGCATCCCTGAGAGGTGAAAATATAAGGCTGGAGATACTGGGCTATAGGGAGGTGACGGATACCTGCCAAATCAAGAACCTTTTCTATAATAATAGGCTGTTCACTGTTGAGCCCGAGGGCGACACGCCGTCGGGGGAGGCAATAATAGCTGCAGCATTAAGGATTCCTCCTGGGGGTCAAAATCTTATCATACACATCACCGATGGGCTTAAGAATATTGGCCTCCCTATTGAACATGCTTTGAACTACTGCCAGCTACGAGGGGTCGATTTGGTAACCCTCGGTGTCGGCCAAGCAGGGAGGGCTTTCAGTCCGTATGGGGATAGCTTTGAGATGCTGGGGTCCTCCGCGGAGAAACTCCCTCACGCAGTGGGAGCTTTACTCAAGAGAAAACTGGTAAAGAAACGCTAGAAAATAAGCTGTGGGCGTAAAAGTATGGGTATCCGGTTCTCTGCGCCAGGCTGGTGCGGGTAAGGTGGAGACGGAGGTAGTAGCCAGGGATATCGCCGGGTGTCTTGATGAATTAGAGATTCAATTCTCTGGCTTGAAGGCTCGGTTATATAAGGACCAGGGTGAGCTCCACCGTTATATTGATATCTACGTAAATGGTGATAATATGCGCTCTCTTCAAGGGCTGGCTACCCCGCTAAAAGACGGCGACGAGGTGAATATTCTACCCGCTTTTGCCGGCGCTTGAGCGAGTGCAGACAATCGCCTGACATGCTTTGAGCGCTTGTTTTCCAGTCGCATCCCTTTGGACTCTACCCAATATATCTAGTAAAAGATGGGCTCTCGATCGCCCTTCTTTGTCGATGTTTTATGTTGGTCTCTGTGCAAGCTCATAGCTATCGGGGTTCGTGTTAGGCGAATGCTTACTGAAGACGAGAAGAAGAGATATGATAGGCAGATAAGGGTTTCTGGATTTGGTGTGGAAGGGCAGGAGAAGCTCAAGCGGGCCAAGGTACTTATTGCTGGGGTGGGGGCGTTGGGGACAGTGATATCTACCTATTTAGGAATAGCTGGTGTGGGGTGTCTGCGAATTGTTGATGGGGACGTGGTAGAGCTGAGCAACTTAAATCGACAGATACTTCATTGGACGAGAGATATAGGCAAAAAGAAAACTCAGTCGGCAGAAGAGAAGCTTCGGGAGGCAAATCCTGGCATTACGGTAGAAGCTATAGCGGAGACTATTAGTGAAGATAATATTCTCGAGCTTACAGCCGGCTGCGATTTAATCATGGATGCAGTGGACAATTATCAGATTAGGTATTTGTTGAATAGGGCTGCCCTGGAGAGAGGCGTCCCTTTCCTTCATGGTGGTGTTTTTGGGATGGAAGGAATGGCGACCACAATAATCCCGGGGCAAACAGCTTGCCTGAGGTGCATTTTCCCTGAGCCTCCCCCTCCAACGACTGTCCCTGTATTGGGCGTTATCCCAGGGGTTATAGGTTGCCTCCAAGCCACAGAGGCAGTAAAATATATCACCGGAATTGGAGAACTGTTGACTAATAGGCTATTGATATTTGATGGTAGCGATACAAAGTTTAGAGAGGTCAAGCTTGAGCGTGATCCTCAGTGTCATGATTGTTCATCGCTGAAGTAGCCGATAGGCAAGGCTCAACTGTAATGGGAGGTGAGCGAGATGATTATAGATGACCCGCAAGTCCAGTTCGTGATGTTGTTTTCCCATCAAACCTACTACGGCAATGACTCTGCCGAATATATAAGGTACAGGGGAAAACGTCTGACAAACAAGGAGTATCTGGAGCATTGGGGCAAGTTGATTGTATTGGATGAAAAGGAGAACATGGAAAAGCTGGCTGAAAAACTCGATATCCTTGTTGAGCGGGGGATTATCCCTTGTATCAAGTACGATCGAATGCCACTTAAAGAATTTGATATGAAAGAGTGCGTAATGTCTGTTTTCTGTGATGATAGGCAGAAGGATGAGATATCGGAGATTCTGGCCAGTCTCGGAGCGACGACAAGAGCGTGGGTTCCTGAAAAAAACACGATCGAAGGCTGGAGTCCCGGCGGTATGTTCCTGGAGAAGTGGATCGAAGCAATGGGTTATGAAGGCGAGATGGCTGATGCGATTAGAGAGGATTCTCGCCGCATAATGCAGCAGGCATTTGGCGACGAAGATGCCCTCGCAACTGGTTGGGACCAGTGGGGGACAAGTTACAACAGTTAGAGAGCGTTTCAATGATAGGCGCCTGCCGTCGAGCAGGCTTATCAGAATGACACAAAGGAAAACGGCCATAATGGCGAAAGGGGCGTTGCAGAACGTAGCATTGCCGTTCTGTGGCGACGAACCAGAGGATAGTTAGCGAGTCCTCCCTCCCTCTCCAGAGGCGAGTCGCCTTTGGAGACTTGAGGGAGGGAGTTAGAGGGAAGGGGAAGTGCTACATCACATTCACCCTCACCCTACCCCTCTCCCATCAAGGGAGAGGGGACACCCTCAGTAGTAGGGTAGGTGAAATGAAATGGAACCCACCTTCCCAATAGAGATAGAAATGGTGGGTTTCGCCCTTCCGCTGAAGGGCTGCACCCACCCTACAATTTGTCAAGCCGTTCGTGGTGAGCTTGTCGAACCTCGCCAGAGGCGAGTCGGTAGCTAGAGTCGCTCGCCACGGCGAGTCGCCTATGGAGACCTTTGGAGACTGATGGGGGTCTGAGGGTGTCCCCCAGTTGACCATCACCCCCTGACATGCAACAATGGAAGCAGCCCTCATTTATTAGGACAGGGCAGCTGTAAGATGATTCCGACCAAACTATCGCTCAGAAACTTCATGTGCTATGGAGATAATGTCTCGCCTCTCGATTTCCAGGGACTTCATGTAGCCTGCCTCTGCGGTAACAACGGTAATGGGAAGTCAGCGCTCCTCGATGCTATAACATGGGCGCTATGGGGAAAAGCAAGGGCAAAGACCGATGATGAGTTGATTCACCTGGGAAGGACGGAGATGGAGGTGGAGTTTGAGTTCGCTCTTGAGCAGGAGCAATACCGTGTTATCCGAAAGCGGACCAGGCCAGGCGTGAGCCGAGCAGGGCATCCCTTTCTTGACCTTCAGATAGCTGCTGGCCAGGGTTTCAGGTCGATCGCGGGAAACTCCATTCGGGAGACGGAGCAGAAGATTATCGAAATCCTGCGCATGGACTACGATACCTTCACCAATAGCGCCTATCTCCTCCAGGGGCGTGCCGATGAGTTCACCAAAAAGTTGCCCTCGCAGCGTAAACAGATTCTGGCTGACATCCTGGCTTTATCCCGCTACGATGGGTTGGAGGAGCGGGCAAAGGGTCGCGCCCGCTTGGGGGAGGATCGGGCAAAGATCCTGGAAAATGAGATTAAAAAAATAGACGACGAACTGGTGCACAAAGAGGAATACGAAAACGAGCTCCGTGAGATAGGAGAGGCGATCGCCGATCAAGAGGAGGACAGAAGGAAGCAGGAGGTGGTGGTGAATGCCCTGGCAAGGCAGAAGGGCGAACTCGATATCAAGCGGGAGCAACTGAGGGAGATAGAGGGGCGTATCAAACAGGCGCAGGAAACGATAAGCTCTTTTGAGGGTCAGGTCCGAGAACACCGTAAGCGGATAGAAAGATACGAGAAGGTTATCGAGAGCTATGAGGAGGAGCTGGGCAAAGTCAACGCCCAATTAGCCGACTTAGTCAAGGCGGGGGAGGAGTTGGAAAGAGAGAGGGAATCGGCTCAGCAGAAGTCAAATCGAATCCATCTACTCGCATCAACCAATGCCCGCCTGAAAGAAGAGATGCGAGAGCTTAGAGGGAAAATCGATATGCTGGCCCAGGAGGAGGCGAAGTGTCCATTGTGTGGTACCGAGCTGGGGGTGGAGGGACGGGAGAGGATTATGGAGAACTACGAAGTAGAGGGCCAGGAGAAGAAAAAAACCTTCCGTAATAATGAAGATGAAGCGAGACACCTGGAGAATGAGTTAAAGGCCCTAAATCGTGAAATAAGCACGCTTGAGGGGAAAATAAGAGATGGGCAGGCGCAGTGCGAGAGTCAACAGGTGACACTGAACAGAGACCACGCAGAGGCGGAGGGCTCTCTTCCCCAGGAGAGGGAAGCGCTGGAGAGGGCAGAGGAGACACTGGGGCGCTGGCGGTCTACCCTTGAAGGTGATGCCACAAGGAGAGAATCATTCAAAGCCGAGCTTGATGGCTTCCCCGGGTTGGAGGCCAGCCTGAGCAGAGCTCAGAAGGATCTCAATGATATGGTTGGGCGGCAGGCGATGGCTCGTCAGATGTTGGGAAGAGTGCAGGAGAAGCTTCAGCGCTGCGCTTCTCTGGAGCGAAGCAGGGAGGAAAAGAGGGCTGATTTGGAGAATATCCTCAAAGAGAAAGACATATATGAGGAGCTGGCTACTGCCTTCAGCAAGAAGGGGATTCAGGCGCTCATTATCGATACGGCGCTCCCCGAGATCGAGGAGGAGGCAAACAGGCTGCTTGCCCGGATGACTGATAACAGGATGCACGTTAAGATGGAGACGCAGCGCGCTTACAGAGCGAAGAGGGAGGAGTCAATAGAGACACTCGACATAAATATATCCGACGAGCTTGGAATGCGCCGCTATGAGATGTATAGCGGAGGGGAAGCCTTTCGCATCGACTTCGCCCTGCGCATCGCCCTCTCCAAGCTCCTGGCCAGGCGGGCGGGAGCGCCGCTGTCCACGTTGATCATCGATGAGGGGTTTGGCACCCAGGACTCCAGTGGCAAGGAGAAGCTGGTGGAGGCTATAAACTCCATTCAGGACGATTTTGAAAAGATCCTGGTCATCACCCACATAGAGGAACTGAAAGACGCCTTTCCATCGCGCATCGAGGTTAGCAAGACCGCCGAGGGATCGATGATAGAGGTGAGCTAGAAAGACACCTATACACTCTGTCGAAGCCAGACCAAGCCATTACTGAGCTTTCCCCTTACCACACCCTCCCAATCTCTCTGACCTTCTTTTGCTCTTCTTCCTCTACTATATCGGCGATTACTTTGGTAACCTCGCCAACTGTCTTCACCGGCCTGGGCTTGATCTTCGCCAAATCCCATTGTTCCAGGCGCCACCCCAGAGCTATAACATACACCGAACGGAGCCTCTTGGCTATCTGTTCGAGTTTTTTATGGGATGACTCGTCAAATTCACCATCCGATATTAAGATTAGAATAGGGGAGTGAGTGGACTCATTGAGAAATCCTTCAGCCCTAAGCAACGCTCGAGTTGGGATTGTTCCCCCGCCGTACTTATAGTCCCTGAACCCTCTTTCGTGCGGCGCTTTGATGATGTGGCAGCGGCTATCGAACGCCAGGACCATGACCTCAAATCCCGCTTTTGTCGCCGCCCAAGCCAGAGCACAGCCTGCTTTCTTGGTTATTTGTTCTGGGTCCGTGTGGGCCATCGAACCCGACTTGTCCACTACCAGGGCCAGTGCCAGCTTTGCCTCATCAAGCTGGTCCTCCTCAAACCGCTTGAATATCCTGGGATTGCCGTTCCAGGAATACCTCATCGCTTCACGAGGGTCAACCCTGCCAGCAAGCAGTCTTTTCTCATAGTAACTGCCGGTGGAGATTCTCATCCTGTTGAATATTTGATATAGTTGCTGCACCAGGACAGGGTCCGGCTTGACCTTGTATTCCCTGATCTCAGTAGTGCCGAGTTCGGAGAACTTCTTCTCCTCCACCTCGGTTTCGGCAGCATCCTCAAGGTCCTTCTTTAGTTCCTCTTCCTCGGCAGCATCTTTTAGATCGTCATACACGCTGGCGTCGGTGGCCGAGTCCTGCTCCTCTTCGGCCTTCTTCTGGAACTCTTCAAGGGCCTCCTGGATTTCTTTCTGAAGCGTCTCATCTACGGGCACCTTTTCGATGCGTACCTTGCCCAGCTTCTCAATATCGCCAGTGAGCCGACGCGACATATCGCTGAGCGAGACCAAGGATGCGAATTCCCTCGCCAGGTTTTCTCTCTGCTCAAGGGTCTCGGTGTAGATGAAGGCATCGATGATGTCCATAGCTCGCGGCACGATTTCGGGCTCTCGAACTGCAACCGGGAGCAAATGTCTGCGGCTCCACAAGACGATGGGGTCGTTTAGTCCCATTTTGACCAGGTTATTAACGAAATATTTCCGTGTTCCTGGGAAAATGTAGCTCATCAACCATTCAATTCTGGCATCCTCAAGAAAATCAAAGGCTTCCTTCTCTTTCCCCTGGAGTTTAAATGTATTTTCGGTGAACAGGATGTGACCAAGGGCATGGTAGTTCCATCCTTTCCAGATAGTGCACCTTTCCTTGAAGGAAAGTTTATCGCTATTGGGGAAGACGGTGTTGAGCTGTATGTCTTTGCCGTCGGTTGCGACCGGGGAGGAAAAATGGTAGAAGCGCCCTATCTTGACCGATGTACTCTTGCCGGAGAGAGCCCGGTTTATGATTCTACCAACCGATTCCAGGTTCTTGACAACGGTTTGCTCTTTCAAAGGCCGACTGCCTCCATTATGTCAGCAACCGCTTCTTTACCGATGCCCTCAAATTTCTGGATGAGGATATCCTTTGCCACATCTTTGCCGAATAGCTCGGCATTTCTCATATATTGCTGAAGTCCTCGAATAGAGCAAACGCCCTCAAGCTCCCCTGCCCTGATTGCTTCGTCAATCTTCTCCTTGAGGGTAATTAGCTCGGGGGGGAACATCTTATTGATGGCGGGATTTCCGTCATACTCCAGCACGATACTGAATCGGTCGAACAGCGCTTTGTTGAGAGGCTTGGTTCCTTCGTATTCGGGGTTCATGGTGGCACAGAAAATGAAGTCAGAGTGGGCGTAGATGACCTCGCCGTCCTTCTGCGTCAGCGTCATCCTCCTCTCGTAGTCGGTGATTGAATGGAACACAAAGTTCGCTCCTGGCTTTGCCCCATTCAACTCGTCGGCTACGAACATCCCCCCATGCCTCATGAAATGGGTAAGGACTCCATCCTGCCAGGCGAAGCCACCTTCTCCCGAAGGAATCCAGGAGCCAAACAAATCCTCAGGGCTTATGGCGTCGTAAAGCTGGACCCTGACATAGGGAAGACCCAACCTGTAGGCCGTCAGCCGCAGAACATGGGATTTGCCCGTGCCCGTTTCGCCAACGAGCAGGATGTTTCGC
>Ga0315532_1003188_pt1 | contig 10665 bp, 10 predicted proteins | sample SalMarWE160370MG_FD_203082 | JGI IMG/M metagenome (GOLD analysis project Ga0315532, IMG submission 203082) | Salt marsh sediment microbial communities from the Plum Island Ecosystem LTER, Massachusetts, United States - Salt Marsh Sediment WE1603-70 ... | reverse complement strand
GCATAATATGATTGTTTAAAAAAGTTAGCATGTTATCCTCCTAAAGGCTATTATTTGGTTTTGCAGAATGTCTAATAGGCACTACTTGTGAGATTTATGGGCAAGGAGCCATTGCGCAGCATGGATTAAAGCGCATGAGGCACTTTGGGGCGTACTAACCATACAATCCAACCCAAGTGAACAAGATGCGAGAGATAGCCTTTCACGACTACCCCCAGGAGCCTGTACTGCTTGAAAACCTTTCACTACGGTTCATGAAGGAGACAAGGTTCGTTCCGCTCTATGCGGACAGCGAGCTGCTCCGCATTGCAATGGCCGATCCCCGAGATATCTATACGATCGATTCTTTGAGGCTGACCTACGGATTAAAAATAGATGTCCTGAAGGGGAGCGAAGACGATATCTTGGCTGCAATCGACAGGTTGTACGGCATGGGGAGGCAGTCGCTCGAGATGATCATCGAGGAGGCAGGCAGGGACGTATTCGATATCTCTTCAGGCGAAGAAGAAGACGTCAATCACCTCAGAGACCTTGCCTCCGAAGCGCCGATTATCCGGTTAGTGAACCGGCTCGTCTTCAATGCCGTGGGATCCAGGGCGAGCGACATTCACTTTGAACCCTTCGAGGATGAGCTTAAGGTGCGCTATCGGATAGACGGGGTGTTGCACGAGGTGGAATCGCCTCCCAGGAGATTGCATGCGGCTATCGCTTCCAGGATAAAGATTATGGCAAAGTTGGATATCGCGGAGCGGCGGCTTCCCCAGGACGGCCGGATAAAGATGCGGGTAGGGGATAGGGAGATCGATTTTCGGGTCTCCACTATTCCCACAGCCTTCGGCGAGAGCATTGTCATGCGGATCCTGGACAGAGGCTCCCTGATTCTGGATCTCGAAAAGCTGGGGCTCTCTCACGCCCTCTTTTCAAAATATATGGGACTTATCGTTCAACCTTACGGCATGATCCTCGTGTGCGGGCCCACCGGCAGCGGCAAGACCACCAGTCTTTACAGCACCCTCACCAGGCTGAATTCTCCGGAAAAAAAGATCATCACCCTGGAGGATCCCATCGAGTATCAGTTGAAGGGCGTCAATCAAATCCAGATAAACCCGAAAACGGGCCTGACCTTCGCAAATGGTTTGCGCTCAATTGTAAGGCAGGATCCTGATATCATACTGGTTGGAGAGATTAGAGACCTTGAGACCGCTGAAATCGCCGTTCAATCCGCTCTCACAGGACATCTGTTGTTCAGCACTCTTCATACCAACGATTCCGTGGGAGCCATTGCCAGGCTGTTGGACATGGGCGTTGAGAGCTTTCTACTTAATTCAACCCTTCTCGGAGTCTTGAGCCAGAGATTGGTCAGGGTGATATGCCCTCACTGCAAGACAGCCGTTGAACCGGATAGGAGGCAGATTGCTTCAATGGGATTGGAACCGGAGGATATCCATGTCATGGCCATCTATGAGGGCAAGGGATGCGATCAATGCCAGGGCACAGGGTATCTGGGCAGGATCGGTATTTTTGAATACCTTCAGATTGACGACGAGATCCGAGAATTGATCGGGGCAAAGGCCTCATCGGAAAAGATCAGAGATGTGGCCGTAAAAAAAGGCCTCATTACCTTAAGGGAAGACGGCTGGGAAAAGGTCAAAAAGGGCATCACCACCATTTCGGAGGTGTTGAGGGTTACCTTGGAGGATTGACCGGATTATGGCTTTTTTCAGCTATAAGGCATCGGATTCTTCCGGCAAAGTAGTAACTGGTGTCCTAGAGGCGGAAGCAGAGAAGGTTGCGGCAGGAAGACTCCAGGAAATGGGCTATATGCCCATACGAATCTCCCCACAAAAGCAAGGTCTGAATGATTATATGGGTAACCTGCGCCGGTTCTTGAAGATCGGCGGTAGGCGGATTCGCCTGGCTGAATTGGCGGCCTTCACCCAAGACTTTTCCTTTCTCTTGGCCTCAGGCCTGCCGGTTGATAGAGCCCTGGCCATCCAGGCTCAGGTTTTGGAAAATACTGTCTTCCGCGATCTCGTGGATGATCTGCTCCGAAGGGTAAAAGGCGGCGCCTATCTGTCCGATGCTCTGGCACGGCATAAGGAAGTCTTCTCGGAGCTCTACAGAAACATGGTGAAGACAGGGGAGTCGGCAGGGAGGCTGGCTGAATCCCTCGGCAGACTTGCAGGATTCCTTAAAGATATGCAGGAGTTGAGGAATCACATAGTCTCAGCCTTGATCTATCCGGTATTCGTCCTGGTGGTCAGCGGCCTGTCCATTGTGGTGCTTCTCGCCTTTGTGATCCCCAAATTTTCCGTAATTTTTTCTGACACAGGCCAGGCAGTGCCCTTGCCCACCCAAATCCTCCTCTTATCCAGCGAACTGCTGAGGAGTACCTGGCTCTTTCTGGTTATCGGGATCATAGGCCTCGTCTTTATGATCCAGCGGTACGCGAGAACAGCAGGGGGACGGGCGAGGATGGACCGCTATAAGATGGCAATGCCCTTTGTGGGAAACCTGTTGAGGGAAATGGAGGTGGCTCGCTATGCAAGGACTTTGGGAGTATTGCTGAGCAGCAGCGTGCCCATCCTTCAGGCACTTTCCATGGCAGAGGAGTCAATCAATAACCGGACCATGAGGGGGGCTATGCTGAAGATCACCGAACGGGTGAGGGAGGGCGACAGCCTGTCGGTTGCTCTCAGAGCCGTTGAAGGGTTTCCGCAACTGGCCCTTCAGATGATCGTCACCGGCGAGGAGACGGGGCAGCTGGAACAGATGTTGTTGCGGGTGGCTGATCACTATGAAAACACCATGCGGGAAATGATCAGGAGATTGATTAGCTTGCTCGAGCCTGTTATCATTCTTATCATGGGCCTTCTCGTGGGAGTTATCGTGATTTCCATGCTGCTGGGGATATTCAGCATCAATGAGTTGCCTTTCTAGGGGGTGAAAAGGATAACAAACGGTTATTGACGGTTTTTTAAGGAAAGACAGAAGACACATATTGAGGTACGGGGGAGAGAACATGACGGGATGCAGGTGGTCGAGGGGCTTTACTCTTATAGAATTGCTGATTGTGATGATCATCCTGGGCCTTTTGGCCTCACTCGTGGGTCCGCGGATGTTCGGAAAGGTTGGCAAGTCAAAACAAAAGGCGGCCAAAGCACAGATCGGGCTTTTTGAAACAGCCCTTGATACCTACCGCCTGGACGTGGGGAAATACCCGACAAGCGAACAAGGTCTGCAGGCCTTGAGAGAAAAGCCCAGCGATGTAGAGAACTGGGATGGGCCGTATCTGCCAAAAGAGGTACCGCTGGACCCCTGGGGGCATCCCTATGTGTATAGATATCCCGGCGAACATGGAGATTACGACATCATCAGCTACGGCGCTGACGGCGGGCCGGGCGGAACCGATGAGGATCAGGACATCGTCAGCTGGATGGACATCAAAGGATGAAGAGCCTGTATCTGGATAGGCCCTGCTTTTCAGTTCGGACCGGAGGTTTTACGCTGGTGGAACTGCTGGTGGTCATCACTATCGTGGGGACCCTTGCCATGCTCGCAGCCCCCAGGGTGGGAAACTCCCTTATCAATTTACAGCTTAAGACCTCGGCGAGGGCCCTGGCCGCCTCTCTCAGATATGCGGGCAGCAAGGCCGCCACTGAAAAGATTATGTATCAGGCTGTTATCGATAAAGGGCAGGGGACAGTGACTGTTTGCCCCTTGTATCCGGTCAGGGCCGTGGAAGAGAATGGGGAAACGCCGTCACACCCAGGCCGAACCCTAAAAAAAGAATACGCCTTGCCCGAGGGCATCCGGTTTGATGAGGTAAAAACACCTACGGGCCGTCACGATCCCGCGCAACGCTATGTCATCTATTTCCTTGAAAACGGGACCTCCACAGGGGGCGAGATTGCCCTGGTCAACACCAGGGGCAAATCTTATGTGGTGGAGGTGGATATAGTTACCTCCAGGGCAACGATCTTCTGACTGATGTGAAAATGCACAGGGACATAACGACTGAAGGAGGCTCTTCTCACCCATGCGAACGGCATGTTCGGCTGTTCAGCAGGGAATCTCCTGGATTTACCCTTATCGAAATACTGGTGTCCATGGTCATCCTCACCCTGTGTTTGGTTGTGATCATGGAGCTTTTTTCAGGGAGCCTGAAAGGAGGCCGGGTTTCCAGCGAGTACCTTCAGGCCGTTTTCCATGCCAGGGAGAAGATGGAGGAAATCCTCATGGCCCCTGAGCTGTCAGCCGGCTCCATGGAAGGGAGGTTTCCGGACAATTCCCTATGGAGTGTGGAGATCACCCCTTTTGTGGAGGATGAATCGGTCATGCCTACCGGATCCGTGCGCCTTTTTCGCATTGCCCTGGAGGTCAGGTGGAAGGAAGGACATCGGCAGCGGAATGTTACTATCAGCACCCTTACAATGGCCAGGGTGCGAGAGCTACAAGGTGTTTAGACGCAAAGGGTAGTCGTGGCTTTACCTCGTTCATTGTGCGGCATTGTTGGAAGATCCGATGGTTTTACCTTGCTGGAGCTTCTGATCAGCGGCACCATCCTTGCAGTAATTGTGACCTTGATATTCGGGGGGCTTAAGATAGGTGTAGATGCATGGGAAAAAGGTGAAAGGGATATTGACGAAAACCAGAGGCTGCGGGTTCTGGCTGAACTGATCGGCTCTCAGATAACCTCCCTGTATACCAGGGAGAAGGTGATATTGCCCGGGCAACCCCCTTTTTTTATGAGAGGAGATGAGAAATCCTTAGAATTTGCATCTCTTATCCCCCTTTTAATAAAGAGTGAGGGTAGACCCGTGTATGTGCGGTATGAGGTGGTTCGCGATGAGGAATCAGGCAAGGAACAACTCCTGTTGTACCAAATAGATCTCTTCTTCTTGAGCCAGGAACATGAGTTCGAAGGGCGGGGAGGAAACAACGCCCCCGTTTTATTGGTTCCACGGGCCGAGGAGATTTTGTTCCGGTTTCTGGATAAGGAGAAAGGCAAGGAGGAATCAAGCTGGCTAAGGGAATGGGGCAAAGAGAAGCAGGGGGATCTGCCCCTTGCCGTCAAGGTGCATATGGCTTACCAAGGGGGCATCACCTTGTCCTTTCTGGCGAGGCCCCGCTGTACGATCAAGGTTCAATGAGGACATCGGCATATTCTATCTTGAGGGTCTTGCTCCGAGCAGGAGGCGAAAGGGGTGTTGCCCTTTTTTTGGTATTATGGGTCCTGATCCTGTTGTCCGTGATCGTAGCTGAGTTTTGCCATACCATACGGACTGAGGTGAATATGACGTGGGGCTTCACCCAGGCTACGAGGGCATATTACCTCGCATATGCGGGGATCCAGCAAGCCCTAGATCAGATGGTATGGGAAGGTTTCGTGCCGGTGCGCAGAGAGGTAGAATATGGACAGGGCGAACGAAGAAGCCCCTTTTTTCGCATCAACTACGAAAACTCGAAGATTTTTTTCGGCGAGGGTTATTACATGGTGCATATAGGTAATGAAGCAGGCAAGATAGATATAAACATGGCCGACAGCAAGCTTATCAAGATCATGCTCAGGCCTTTTCAGCTTGAGGAGCAAGATGTTGCGGTAATCGTGGATTCCATTCTGGACTGGCGCGACCAGGATAATCTGCACCGTCTAAACGGGGCAGAGGATGATTATTACCAAGCCCTCCCCAACCCTTATCATTGCAAGAACGGCTATTTTGATTCAGCTGAGGAGCTGCTGCTGGTTCGCGGAATCACCAGGAAGATCTTTTACGGTGGCCTGCAGGAAATGGTTACCGTTTACGGTGAGGGGACCGGGGAATCGCGCGATAGGAAGTCTTTGGCTCAAAAGAAGGTTAAACCGCAAAAGATCAATATCAATGCTGCTCCAACCCAGGTTTTGGGCGCTCTTCCTGGAATGGCCGAGGATGCGGTAAAGGCCGTATCGGCATTCAGGGAGGAAAAAGATTTTTTATCTCTTGAGGAATTGATCCCGGTGGTGGGAGCGGACATCTATGCCTCGATTGCGCCTTATATCACGGTGGAGCTGAGCCCATACTATGCGATTCGATCAAAGGGTGTCATAGAACAGGGACCTTTCTCCAGGACCCTTTCCGCAGTGGTAATGTTTGACACGAAGCTCGCCGACCGTTACGCTATCATCCAGTGGTGGAATGACCAAAAGCAGAGTGCTGCCTTCTTGGAAGGGGAAGGCCCTGGTATGGACGAGCTTCAATCGGAAAGGACATCATGATATTCCATCCGACACTAGGACTGTACATCGGCAGTGATCGCGCAAGCGCTGCCTTGCTGGGAACGGGGCCGGGAGGTCCCAAACTGGTCGCCCATAGAGATCTGTACTTAGAGCCCAAGGCACGCTTTGCCGAGAGGGCAAAAAAAGCCTTTTCCTTTCTTGCCGAGTTTGCGCTGGACCACAAGGCCGGAGGCGCCCATTTACACGTGGGTTTTCAATCCGATCTGGCGACCTTCAGGTATCTCACACTGCCGTCGGCCCTAAAGGAAAATCTGAGGGGATCTCTCGCTTATGAGATGGATAAATATATACCCGTAGGCTCAGATGAGGTATTTTTCGACTGCCAGATCGTCGCTGAGAGGAAGAATGAGGGAAATATGGACCTGCTGCTGGCGGTAGCCAAGCGAGCAGTTATCAGCCAGATCCTGGAGGCTGCCCGGTCTGTAGATTGGAAGATCGACACTATAGAGCCAGGAGCTTCATCCCTTGCAAATGCAGTTTTTTGTCTTAGCGACGGTTATGAGTACCAATGCGCTGCCTTGGCATATGTGGATAATGTATGGGTGGAACTTGCCGTAGTTGATGCTTGGTCCTTGAAATACGGGACCATGCTGGAAAGGCCTGAAGGGAAGAAAAACGACAGCAGTTTGTTGCTGGAGGCCTTGAATCAGGTCCAGGAATATTGGGGGCTGGATGGCAAGGATTGCAGCGTTCTGGTTTTCGGCCCCGGGGTAGGCCCTGATTTTTTAGAAAGGCTGAAAACCGGCGAGACGACGGTGGCCAAACCTGCGTGGATGAGCCCGCTGGGCAGGGATGAGGGCTCGATTTTCTCTTACGGCCTGGCGGTGAAGGAATTCAAAGAGGTGCCTGTCAGACTTAATGTACTTCCCCCGGAGCTTCGGCCAAAGCCAAGCAAGACCTATCGATATATCATGATTACCCTGTGTGCCTTGCTGGTTATCTCTATTGCTGCGTGGTGGGGAGGAGGGATTGCAAGAAACAGGGCCATGGCGGAGAAGATAGATACGGAGTTGATCCAGCTGGAGGGCGAGACAAAGAAGGTTGAGAAAGACAGACAGCAATGTCGGGAGCTGATCCGGCAGATAGAGACCTTGCAGAGTATAAAAAGGCATTCGCCGCGAACCTTGGACGTAATCAAGGAGTTGGCCGAGAGAATACCAACGGGTACCTGGCTCATTGAGATGCGTATCGCAGAGGATTCCGTAATCATAGGAGGGTATGCTGAGGCAGCTAACCAACTGATATCTCTTCTGGAGGATTCTCCCTTATTTAGGGATGTGGCCTTTCTCTCTCCCGTATCTAAAACCCGCGAAGGCAATGAACGCTTTAGGATACGTTTGAAATTGATTTGAACAAAGGCCGGATTAAATCTTATGCAGCTTAGACCGGAATTAAGGCGTAAGTATATCATAGTAGGAGGGGTTATCCTGTTGATCCTGGCCTTGGCATATCGTTTCATTCCCTTTTTGGAATCCCTTACTGTTCCACAAGAGCACATTGACTTGAAGGTACAGAAGCTGGCCAGATATAGAGCTGTCGCAGAGGAAGGGAAGATGCTCGAGCGGCATTATGAGGATCTCGTTCGAGAGCTCGCGAGCTTGGAATCAGGACTTATCGCCGGCAAAACCAATGCCTTGGTCGCAGCTCATATCGACAATGTAATCAAGGAGATAGCAGAGAATAATGGGGTTCAGATCGAAAGCATGATGGCGTTGAACGCAGAAACGGCAAAAGATTCGCCCTATGTTGTGATCCCTGTTCAGTTTCGGTTGAAGTCAAACATTAGCAAGTTAAAAGGAGTTCTCTATGACATTGAGGAGCCATCCAAGTCCTTACAGATAAGAGATTTACATGTCAGCATGCATGGCAGAGAGACAGGGGAAACTATTTCTGCCCTCTTCACAGTGGAAGGGATCATGAAAAAGCCCTAAGTGCGGTGTCTTAAAAATTCTTTAATTAGGGAGGAATGCACTGTCAATGAAGTGGATCATCAATCTGCTGCTTTTCTTCCTAGTAGTCTTTTCAGCGAATGAGGCTTACCGGGTATGGACCGAGCCGTTGGAGATTCCTCTGCCCTTGGCAAAACCCGGTGAGATGAAAGAGAGGATCCACCATACGAGAACCGCACAGCACGCAGGGCCCTTTCCGCAGGGCCATTACGAGGACATCGTGACAAGGAATCTATTTTCTCCCGATAGACAGCAACCAGAGGCTAAACCCGTCGATACGACAATAGAAAAGGAGGAAAAGAAGCTTGTCCCCAATATAGTGTTGTATGGGGTCGTAATCGCCGGTGATGACAGCAAAGCGTTGCTCACTAATCCCGAAAGGAGCAAGGATTCCAGAAGATTTACGTGGGCGTCAACAGGAGAGATGCTTGATGGCTACGAGGTGGTCAAGATAGATCCGGAAAAGGTGGTTTTGCAAAAGGAGGGCAAAAGCTACGAGGTAGGCCTTTATACGGAAAAAGCAATGCGAAGCCCGCCACCTACCATGAAACCCACCGTTGTTCTCCACCAGAGCGAACCGCCAAAAAGCGAACTGGCGGAAAAGGAGCCGGTCCTTCCTGAAGGCAAACCAACAGATGGGAAGGAAAAGGTGGAAGACGGTGAGTTTGAGATAATGAAGACTCCTTTTGGGGATATGAAGAGAAGAAAACAATGAGGCCTTACATGGGAACAAGGTTGATGAAAGGATTTAGATCAGCCGTATTTGCGGTCATGGTAGTGCTTTTGGCTGGATGCGCCACGGATACGTTCACAGAAAAGCGGCGGGAAACGAATGCCGTGTCCCAGGAGAAAAAATCCCTTGTCTCCGCAAAGGTTGAGCCCGAAGACGAAAAGATCATCGTACAAAATGGGCGTGGATATCGATTGGTTCACACTCCATTTGGGTATACGAAGCGCGAAGTGGAGATCCCGCAAACACGTGCATCGGCGAAGGAGTCTCCCTTTTTGGAGGCCAAGAAGGAGGCTTCCACCATTAGTGCCCCGACGAGGGAGACAGAGGCGTCCGCGAAACCCGAACCTGCTCCGGAGCCGAGCCCTGAGCTGGGCGAGGAGGCAGAACAACCTCAGAAGGATCAGCAAGCCGGCCTTGTGCTGAATTTCGATGACGCGGACATTTATGAAGTCATCCGGGTAATAGCGGATTTGTTGAAGATCAATTATATTGTGGACCCGGGCGTGCAGGGGAAGATTACCATCCACACCGCGGGCAAGTTGAGCCATGATGATCTTTGGCCCGTTTTTCACAGGATATTAGAAGTAAACGGCCTTACCGTGGTACAGCAAAAAGGCCTTTACCGCGTTGCGTCCTTAAAGGATGCCTCAGGCCTGCCGATTCCCTATCGGTTTGGCATGGAGCAGGAAGGAATACCGCCCGCCGAAAGAGTGGTTATTCAAATTATACCGATAAAGTACATCGTACCCGGAGAGATGGTAAAACTCTTGACGCCCTTTCTTTCGGCCAATGGCACCATTGTATCACACGATGAATCAAACCTGATCGTAGTGGTGGATAGAGGGACTAATATCCTGAAAATACTAAAGATGGTGGAGGCCTTTGATCTAGATCTCTTCGAGCGGTTCCACTATCATTTTTACGAATTATTATACGCCGACGCCCCAGAAACAGCGGATACTCTGGACAGCCTTTTAGATCCGGTAAGAAAAAAGACAAGGGCTGAACTGAAAATTATAGGAATCGAGCGATTAAATCTGTTGATCGTTATGAGTTCGACCCCTCGGGTTTTTGAGGAGATCGACCGGATCATCAAAAGACTGGATGTCCCCAGCGAAACAGCAGAACCCAGGATTTACGTGTACTCTGTACAAAACGGCGAGGCAAATCAATTGGCCGAGATCCTGAATCTCGTCTTTGCCGAAGACACCTCATCTGCAGAGCAAAAAAAACTTGCAAAAAAAGAACCTGATTCCGCAAAGACCCCTGTTGTGGGGAATAGCTCAGAAAAGGAACCTCCTCAGAAGACGGCTCTGCCTCCCAAAGCGACAAGCCGAGAAATTACCCAAAGATTCGGGTCAGAGATTTTAAAAGGAAAAATCAGAATTGTTCCGGATGAAGTACGTAATGCGCTCATCATTGAGGCCATACCCGTGGACTACAAAACCATAAAGTCCGTTCTCGATGAGATAGACGTACTCCCTAGACAGGTACTCATAGAGCTGACCATTGCCGAGGTTTCCCTGGATGAGGACACCAGTTTGGGTGTTGAATGGAGCTACAAAAGAGGTTCAGGGGGCGCTCTTAGTTCATCTCTGTTGAGCGCAAGTATGGGCAGCTCAGGCCTTCAGTATACGATAGGTGAGACGGATCGATGGTTTGGGATTCTCTCGGCCTTGGCCACGAAGAACAAGCTTAATATATTG
>Ga0315532_1003182_pt1 | contig 10678 bp, 15 predicted proteins | sample SalMarWE160370MG_FD_203082 | JGI IMG/M metagenome (GOLD analysis project Ga0315532, IMG submission 203082) | Salt marsh sediment microbial communities from the Plum Island Ecosystem LTER, Massachusetts, United States - Salt Marsh Sediment WE1603-70 ... | reverse complement strand
CGGCCTCGGCCCGACTTCGTGGAGACGCCCACCATCAAGGATATGACTGAGCGAGCCCTGGCCTACCTGGCCGCTGGTTTCCCCATTCACTTTCGCGGCCCGGCTGGCACGGGCAAGACCACCCTGGCCCTGCACGTGGCCGCCCAGTTGGGACGCCCGGTGATGCTCATCGCCGGCGACGAGGAGTTCGCCACCTCGGACCTAATCGGTGGGCAGTACGGCTACCGCTACCGCAAGGTCGTGGACCGCTTCATCCACACCGTCCTGAAGTACGAGGAGGACGCTGTCCAGCGCTGGGTGGATCACCGCCTGACCACCGCCTGCCGCGAGGGCTTTACCCTGGTCTACGACGAGTTCACCCGCTCCCGGCCCGAGGCCAACAACGTCCTCCTGGCGGTGCTGGAGGAGCAATTGCTCGTCCTGCCCACTATGAGCCGGCAGGACGCTTACGTCAGGGTCCATCCCCAATTCAGGGCCATCTTCACCAGCAACCCCCAGGAGTACGCTGGCGTCCACGAGGCCCAGGATGCCCTCAGCGACCGGCTGGTGACCATGGATCTGGACTTCTATGACCGGGAGACGGAAATCGCCATCACCGCCGCCCGTTCCGGCCTGCCGCCGGAGGAGGCGGTCAGGATCGTGGACGTGGTGCGGGACTTCCGGGCCTCAGGAGAGTACGATCAGACCCCCACCCTGCGGGCCGGCATCATGATCGCCCGGGTGACAGCCATGCAGGGTCTCCGTCCGGCAGCCGACGAGCCACGTTTCATGCGCGTCTGCCTGGATGCCCTGGAGTCCAAGACGATGTTCACGGCCAAGGCCCGGGAGCGGCGCGTCCAACAGCGCAAGATGCTCCTCAGTCTGATCGAGCACCATTGTGGCACTGATGGCTGATAGCAGATAGCGAACAGCAGATGGCCGATGACTATCGGCTATTAGCCATCGGCCAGCAGAAAGGAGTAGGATCGGGATGAAGGCCAAGCGCACTAGAGGGATGCGGAACATTCCCACCGTTCAGGGGCTTCGCCACCGTTCTCTGCCAACTACCCGAGAACAGACCGTGGCTGAACTGGCCCGCCTGGAACACGAGAAGGCCCGTCTGAAACGAGAGTTGAATTTGTGGATTGACCATCAGAAGAGGACGGAGGGCCAACTCCAGCAAGTGGAAGAGCGACTTACCATTCTGCAACAGATGATGGACCAGACGGCCGGTGACGACTCAACGAAGCCTTCGGCCCGAAGGCGCGCCAAAGTCGGCCGATCACCGACCGAGGAAGGCGATAGCAGGGAAGGTGAGGCCCAGGGTTGGCGGGAGATCCCGTTGGAGTACTAAGCGTGAAACGTGATTCACGTTTTACGTTTCACTCATCACAGAAGGGAGGATAAACATGAACGGCTTCGGCGCTTTGTGGCGTATCCGGACGCGCAATCACATCCGCACCAGGCGCTCCATTCCCACCAGCACCAGGCCTGCTCAGGCGGCCTGGCCAAGACTTCAGGAAACGGAGTTCCTGACGCTGGAGGAGCAACGCTTGGAAGCTCGCCGGCGGTTGCATGAGCAGCGGCGGGCCTGCGGAGCACCGCTCCTTTGGCCTTGAGCCGAGGTGCCAGGGAGCAAAGGTGCGGCGATATGGGAGCAGGGGAGAGCAATCCCTTGAGCTCGATGAGGTAAGCGGGCGACCGACGTTTGGAGATGAAGAAGAAGTAAAGAGATGCTGAAGGCAGAAAAGTGAGCAAGGAGAAGTAAAGAGATGTCAGAGAAGAAAAGTGAGAAAAAGGAAACGAAAGAGGAGGCCAAGGTTACTTTTGATCTGGGCTTTGGTGGCCTGTTCAAGGGTCTGGGCGACTTCATTGATTTGCTAGGGGATATGATCGAGACGGGCGAGGAGGAGGTCACCCGCAGCGGTGAGTTCCGCGTCAAAGGGTTGGGCGACAAAGCCCGGGGCGTCTACGGCTTCAGCGTCCGCAGCGGCATCGGGGGCATCCCCCGGGTGGAGCGCTTCGGCAACATCCGCGCCACCGAGGAGGGACCAGTGGTGGCCGAGGTGCGAGAACCCCTGGTGGATGTTTTCGACGAGGAGCAGGAGATTGTCATCGTAGCCGAACTGCCCGGCGTGGCCGAGGACGAGGTCCACATCGAAGTTCAGGACGACATCCTCTCCCTGGAGACCACCGGCGAGCGCAAGTACGCCAAAGAGATCCTGCTGCCTGAGCCAGTAGATGCGGCGACGCTGCAGAAGGCGTACAAGAACGGCATCCTGGAGCTGCGGCTGAAGAAGGCGTAGCGCCGGCCGAGTAGGTCTGGAGCGCAGCGGAAGACCGTATCGAGGCCAAGCGAGCGTTACGGCCCGCGCCGTGGTTTCGATACGCTGTGCTACTCAACCGACGGCGCGGGCCGGAGGCGTATCGAAGGGATGGCTCGCACTGTCAAGCACTTCAGCCTGCACCGCATCGCCGGGACGGAGCTGCGGGTGGTTTCCGACGTCGAATCCGGTGTGATCCCCTTCATCCGGATCGAAGAGCAGGTGATAGAGAAGTACGCCAGGTCTCCCCGCTGGCGACAGGAGGTCATCACCCTTTTCATCTTGAGGGACCTTGAACCCTTGATCCGGCAGTTGTCCCAGGCCGCAGACTTGCCCCCCGGTGGCCTGGATGGTCTCGGCCACAGGCCCATCGTAAACCTGTATGACCTCAAGAATCCCGTCGCTTGCCACATCTTCATCAACCAGGGAGCCATGGAGAAAGAGGGCTACTGGAGCGACCAAGATGCAATCATGGCGCTGTTGGCCCACGAGCACGCCCATCCCCTGGCCGAGAATGAGACGACCAGAACATCCCGCCAATTGAGATTTGCGATTTCCGATTTCGGATTTCAGATTGAAATCGAAAATCGAAAATCCAAAATCGAAAATCTGTTGACCTTGCTGGCCGACAAACTGTGTCTCTACGCGCCTCGGGAGCTCTTTGCCAACGAGATGACCATCCGCAGCGGCTTCGGCGAGGCCCTGCTCCACCTGGATCAGCGCGCCGTGGCCAATGCCAGCCGCAGCGTGGCCGGGCGGGAAGAGCTGCTCCAGCAGTTGCAACAGGAAGTAACGAGGGGCAACCTCACCCCCCAGGGAGCTGACCTGTTGCTGCTCATCGGCGACCTGAAGGGCTACCTGGACCTGGCTTTAGAGGTAGCGCCCTTTTATCGCACCGGCCGGCAAAGCGATGCCCAAGAGCTGGAATCGGCCCTGGAGGCAGAGGTGTTCCCCCATTTGGAGCCGGAGGTGCCCCGGGCCTACACCGCCCTGCGGGAACAGTACATCGCCCTGCGCGCCGACCTGACGCCATCCGAGTTGATAACCTGGGGCGAAGGGGTGTTGAACATCCTGGCTGAGGCCCTGGCCAAGAAGGGGCTGAACTTACAGCATCGTTTGTGGATGGCCAATAGCTAACCGATTTTCGATTCAGGCAATCGGCAATCGCAAATCGAAAATCGCAAATCAGTGGGAGGAAACCCATGCCCGAAACCCCCATCGGAAAATACATGTACTGCATCATCCGCTGTCCGGAGCCCCATCAGTTCACCACCCTGGGCATTGGCGAGCGGGGTGACATCGTCCACACCGTCCACTTCGAGGATCTGGCGGTGGTGGTCAGCGATTCCCCCGTCATCGAATACGACAGCAGCCGGCGCAACATGATGGCCCACACCCTGGTGCTGGAAGAGGTGATGCAGGAGTTCACCATCCTGCCGGTGCGCTTCAGCACGATAGGTCCCAGCGCGGAAGCCATCCAAGAGAAGGTGCTCAAGAGACGCTTCGGCGAGTTCCACGGCCTTCTCCAGGAGATGGAAGGTCGAGTGGAGCTGGGGCTGAAAGCCTTCTGGTACGAGAACGTCATCTTCAGCGAGATCGTGGAAGATAACCCACCCATCCGCCAATTGCGCAATAGCCTGACGGGGCGTCCCGCCGAGGAGACCTATTACAAGCGCATCCGCCTGGGGGAGATGATCGAGGCGGCCATGTGGAAGAAGCGAGATGTGGACGCGGAAAATATCCTCACCCCTTTGCGCCCCCTGGTCTACGAAACCAGAGTCAATAAGGTGATCACCGACCGCATGGTCCTCAACGCCGCCTTTCTGGTGGATGCGGCTCGCCAGGAGGAGTTCGATGCGGCGGTGGAAAAGCTCGACGAAGAGATGGGGAAGAGGCTCATCTTCAAGTACGTCGGCCCCGTCCCGCCCTACAACTTCGTCAACATCGTCGTCCATTGGGATGAGCCAGAGTGAACCGTGAAGACGTGAAACGTAAAACGTGAAACGTAACCATCACGTTTCACGCATCACGAGATCGGAGTTGCGGCATGGGCTTCTTGACAAACTTGCTGACTTTTCCCGTAATGGGCCCCATCAAGGGCGTCATGTGGATCGCTGAGAAAGTGGACGAGCAGGTCGAGAAGGAGCTATACGACGAGGACGCCGTGCGCGGTAAGCTCATGGAGTTGGAATTGCGTCTCGACCTGGGGGAGATCAGCGAGGAAGAGTATCTGGAGGCAGAGGAGGCCCTGCTGGAGTGGCTCAGGATCATCCGAGAGCGCCAGGCAGCAGAGCGTAAAACGTAAAACGTGAAACGTAACCATCACGCATCACGTTTCACGCATCACATCATTTGAGGAGGATACCATGACAACAGGACCCGAGATTGCGCAGCAGGCCAAGGAGCAACTGGTCCAACTTACCGGGCTCAAGCCCTACACCGTGTCGGCTCTCAGAAAAGATGAGGAGGGCTGGCACATCACTGTGGAATTGATCGAGCTAAAGCGCATCCCTGAGGCCACCGACGTGTTGGCCACCTATGAGACCCTGTTGGACGACGAAGGCAACCTGATCAGCTACCAGCGCACAAAGCGGTACCTGCGTCAGGAGATAATGGATCAAGAAGCCTAGCCGACAGGTCTCCCAGTAAAGGAGAGTAACCATGGCGAAACAGAAAAAAAGTTCCGTTCCCGAGGCGATCAGTGCCTCTTTGTTGAGGATGGGGACGACCCTGGACGAGCAAGGGATGGTCCACCAGGCCCTGACTCCTTACCTGAAGCTCATCGAGCGCTACCCAGATAGTCAAGAGGCCCTGGTAGCCACCGAAAGGGTGCTGGCCATTGCAGAGGACATGCGCAAGAAGGGACAGAATCACACGGCTATGGCGGTGTTTGACCGATTGGAAGCGGCCCATCAGGGCTGGTGACAAATCACGAAGGGAGGGCTAACGATGATAAGCGAAGAGCTCGCTGCTGCCATCTCCCAGGCGGCCAGTGCCACGCTGCTGAGGATCGGGAGAATCTACGAGGAACAGGGATGGCTCCATCACGCCCTGTCTCCTTATCTGAAGATCGTGGCCTACTACCCCGCAAGCGAAGAGACAGAGGCCTCAGTGGACAGGCTGATGGCCATTGCCGGGATCTTTGAAGAAAAAAGGCAATTCCACATGGCTATGTCGGTGTACGACCGCATAGAGCGGGCAGCCCGATTCCAACGTTGGAATGGGCATCAGGCGACCCCTGAAGGCGACATTCTGTGAAAAGAGAGATGAGTAGACAGGCGAGCATCCACTGTCCCATTGGCCTCTTCCCCAGGCAGGAAGAGGAGATCGCCCGCTTGACTCAGGAGATCAACCAGGCCCGGACAGCGGCCGAGAAAGTGCCCTGGGCCCAGGCCCTCATTGAGACGGTGGATGTGCTCCTGGTCTGCGAGCAATACGACGAGGGGAGCATGGACTGTCGCCTATGCCGCAACTTCTCGGAATTGCGCCGTAAGACGGCGGCCCTGGTCGTCGAGGTCGGGCGTCTAGAGGACCGCCGACAGTCGTGAGAGAAAGGAGCACAACACCATGCAGGAACCACGTATGGAGCACTCTATTCAGGCCACCGGCCTGGCCGATATCCTGGAGCGGGTGCTCGACAAGGGCATCGTCATCGCCGGGGACATCACCATCTCCCTGGTGGATGTGGAGTTGCTGAACATCAAGATACGTTTGCTGGTGGCCTCGGTGGACAAGGCCATGGAGATGGGCATCAACTGGTGGGAGAGCGATCCCTACCTCTCCACCCGCGCCCATCAACTGGATGAGGAGAACCGCCTGCTCCGGGAGCGGCTTGATCGCCTGGAGGCGAGACTGGGGGTGGCAGCATGACGGCTGACGCTAGAGCAAACCCAATGAAGACGACTGCCACGGTGGACGTGATCTGCGCCTTCTGCGGCGGCAAGGGCAAGGACCCCTTCGACATCATGTCCCCTCTAGCAACCTGTCAGGTGTGCGGCGGGACAGGACAGCGGACGCTCCGCCCGCCGACGGCTCCCTGCGCCTTCTGCCGGGGCACGGGAGTGCATCCCTTTTCCCGCCTGACCTGCACCACCTGCGGCGGCGTAGGCATGGTGGAGATTCCGTCCAACGCTGTCACCTGCCCCCGCTGTGGTGGCAGCGGCCGGGCCGTTGACTACTTCGGCCACCTCTGGTCGGATAGTCATCTCTCCTGCACCTGCTGCGGTGGCAAAGGGGTTGTGGCTGCAGAAGAGTGAGACAGCAGGGAGCTAATAGCGAATAGGTAGACGACCGCCGCAAACCCAAATAGCATGAAGATGGTGCATGTTTTTACAGTTAGATGCCGTTTTAGCTCGTTTTTCAAATGATGAGGAGGGAGGAATCAAAAATGACACGCGGTGGAAGGGCATACCGTGGAAGTGAATTAGAAAAACTAAATAATGCCGTGACTGGGCTTCTCCAGGGAGTCCTAGGCCCCGTTGGGGGCTTAGTGGGAAATTTACTGGGATCCGTGGCCGGAAAGTCTATCACGATGGGAGATGCCTATATTTCAGACACCAAGGGTCAAGTGAATGTGGCTAATTTGGACAGTGTTATTACGCATATCCAGCGCTCAGGGGGAGCAGATATAGCCAGACTCATAGAAACTATCAAACGCCAGGTACTTGCTAGTAGCGATTTGGACCCAGAGGAACAGCAAGAGGCACTAGACAACCTCGCAACAGTAGGAAACGAGGCAATAAAACCTAAACCAAATCGTTCTGTGATGAGAGCCGCGGTACAACGGGTCCGGGAGGTAATTGGATCGGCTGCGGACATCAGTGGAACTATACAACTTATTCAAATTCTGTCACAGGCTATATCACTTTTGAGTACTAGGTCATGAGCCAGGACAATGCGAAGGTAGAAGACCGAACCCTTTCCCTGCGAGTGGCGGAGGCCCTGCCCAAGGACGCGGGCCGGGGGCTGGCCCGGCTGGACCCCCAGGACCTGGAACGGCTGGGGATCAGCATCGGCGACGTGGTGGAGATCGCTGGCAAGCGGGCCACCGTGGCCCGGGCCATGCCCGCCTATGTCGCCCAGCGGGGCCAGGGCCTGATCCAGATGGACGGCATCCTGCGGGTCAACGCCGGCGCCGGCCTGGACGAGCGGGTGACGGTGCGCCGGGTCGAGGTGCAACCGGCTCGCACGGTGGTGCTGACGCCCGTGGAGGCCCTGCGGACCTCGCGGGAAGCGGCCCAGGCCCGTTACCTGGCCCGGCTGCTGGACGGCATCCCCGTGGTACCCGGCGACCGGGTGCGCGTGAATCTCTTTGGCACCCGCGCCCAGAACTTCACCGTGTCCGAGGCCACCCCTGCCGGCCCCGTGCTCATCGGTCCTGCCACAGCCATCCGACTGGCCGGCAAAGGCACCGAGCGAGAACGGGGAACCATCACCTACGAGGACATCGGCGGGCTGCGCCGCGAGATCCGCCGCATCCGGGAGATGATCGAGCTGCCCCTGCGCTACCCGGAGGTCTTCGAGCGACTGGGCATTGACCCGCCCAAGGGGGTGCTCCTCCACGGACCGCCCGGCTGCGGCAAGACCCTCATCGCCCGCGCCGTGGCCCAGGAGACCAGCGCCCATTTCGTCCACATCAACGGGCCGGAGATCATTGACAAGTGGTACGGGGCTTCGGAAAAACAGTTGAGGAGCATCTTTGAAGACGCCAGTCGCCGCGCCCCGGCCATCATCTTCATTGACGAGATTGACGCCATCGCCCCCAAGCGGGAGGAGATGAGCGGCGACCGCCAGGTGGAACGCCGCGTGGTCGCCCAGCTCCTGGCCCTGATGGACGGGCTGGAGTCGCGGGGCAACGTGGTCGTCGTGGCGGCTACCAACATCCCCAACACCCTGGACCCGGCCCTGCGCCGCCCCGGCCGCTTCGACCGAGAGATCGTTATCGGCGTCCCGGACAAAGATGGCCGGCGGGAGATTCTGGACATCCACACCCGGGGCATGCCCCTGGCCGACGACGTAGACATGGAGCGACTGGCGGCCATCACCCACGGCTTCGTTGGCGCCGACCTGGAGGCCCTGGGTCGGGAGGCGGCCATGAGCGCGCTGCGCCAACTGATGCCCGACATTGACTTCGCCCAGGCCCACATCCCCTACGAGAAACTCATGGCCCTGGAGGTGACATCGTCCGACTTCATGGCGGCCCTGGCCGAGGTGGAGCCCTCCGCCATCCGCGAGGTCTTCACCGAGGTACCCGATGTGGGCTGGGACGACATCGGCGGGCTGGAGGAGATCAAGCGCCTGCTGAAGGAGACGGTGGAGTGGCCCCTCCAGTACGGCCCCCTCTTTGCCCACGTCAATACCGCTCCCCCAAAAGGCATTTTGCTCCACGGCCCGCCGGGGACAGGCAAGACCCTGCTGGCCAAGGCCGTGGCCAAGGAGAGTGAGGCGAACTTCATTTCGGTGAAAGGCCCTGAGCTGTTGACGAAGTGGGTTGGCGAGAGCGAGCGGGGCGTCCGCGAGGTGTTCAAGAAGGCCAAGCAAGCTTCGCCCTGCATCGTTTTCTTCGACGAGCTGGACGCCCTGGCCCCCCGTCGGGGAGCCGGGTCTGATTCCCACGTCACCGAGCGGGTGGTCAGCCAACTGCTGGCCGAGATGGACGGCATCGAGGAGCTCAAAGGGGTGGTAGTACTGGGGGCCACCAACCGCATGGACATCGTGGACCCGGCCCTCTTGCGCCCCGGTCGTTTCGAGGTGCTGATGGAGCTGCCCTCGCCCGACCAAGAGTCCCGCCTGGCCATCCTGCAGGTGCACACCCGCGGCAAGCCGCTGGCCTCGGACGTGGACCTGGCGGAGCTAGCCGAGCGCACTGAGGGCCTGGTGGGAGCTGACATCGAGGGCCTCTGCCGTCAGGCAGCGATGTTGGCCATTCGTGAGCATCTGGAGAAACTGGGGAGCAAGGGAGCAGAAGCGCAAGGGAAAGAAGCGCCTCTGCTCAACATCGGTAGGCAGCATTTTGAAACAGCTTTGGCAAACATGCAGAGGTAGATGGAAATGGCCGCAACATACGTGTACGCTATTATCCCTACAGGAGACCAGGTGATCTTCGATGAGGTGGCCGGGGTGGACGACGAGCACGACGAGGTCTACACCGTACCGCACCGCGATCTCGCCGCCGTGGTCAGCGCCAGTCCCCTGGCGGACTACCGGGGCCTGAAGCGAGATGAAGCTGTCCGCTATCTGGTGGCCCACCAGCGCGTCGTCGAAGCGGTGATGCAGGCTTTTCCCATCCTGCCGGCCAAATTCGGCACCGTCTTGCCTAATGAAGACTCTGTGCGCCGCCTCTTGGCGCAAGGAGAGACCCTCTTCCGCAGCACCCTGGAGGAATTCGCCGACCGGATACAGATGGAAGTGGTGGTCCTCTGGGATCTCCAGCAGGTTTTCCAGGAGATCGGCCAAGAGCCCCACATCGCCCAGCTCAAAGCCCAGGCAGCAGGCCGCCCCTCCGAAGAGACGGTGATCGAGCGAGTGGCCATCGGCCAAATGGTTCAGGCATCGCTAGAACAGCGCAGAGCCTCCGTGCGGGACTACTTGATCTACTCGTTGGGGAAGCCGTCTCTGGATGTAGTAGTCAATCCACACATGGACGACAGCATGGTGATCAACGTGGCGTTGCTGGTGGACCAGGCGGAGCAGGAAGCACTGGACCATCAGTTGAAGCTGCTGGACGAGGAATTCGAGGGCCAGTTCACCTTCCGCTGTATAGGCCCTCTGCCGCCCTACAGCTTCGCCACCGTTGAAGTGGAGATCCCCTCCTTCGAGGCGATTGACGAGGCCCGGCGTCGCCTGGGCCTGGGGGAGACGGCCGCCCCTGACGAGATCAGGCGGGCCTACCACCGGCTGGCTGGCACGGCGCATCCCGACCATAACCCCGACGATCCGGGGGCCGAAGCCCGCATGACCGAGCTGGCCCAGGCCTACAACCTCCTCACCGTCTACGCTGAGAACGTGCAGATGAGCAGAGGAGCAGAGGAACATCAACCTGCAATCCGATTCAGCCAAGAGGCAGTGGAGCGGACGCTGCTCATCGCGGTTCGACGGCAGGAGATACTGGCGTAGCGTCACTTGCTCGTAGTGACGACTTCAGTCGTCCGAGATGGCGCCCAAGCGACTGAAGTCGCTACTACAGTTATGGAGACGGCAATGGACGAGATGACGAGCCGATTGAGGCACAGACTCGAAGACAGCCTGGCCGAGCTCTCCGATGAGCAGATAGCCGCCTTGATCAAAGAGGCCCAGGACGAAGCCCTGGCCGAGGCGAAGGCGATCATCAAAGGGACGATGGTTCAGGCCATCCTGGAGCGTGCCCTGGGCGAGTT